>Ga0316232_1003219_pt1 | contig 15432 bp, 10 predicted proteins | sample TBHtaG_FD_206006 | JGI IMG/M metagenome (GOLD analysis project Ga0316232, IMG submission 206006) | Freshwater microbial communities from Trout Bog Lake, Wisconsin, USA - TBH18025_13 | ecosystem: Environmental > Aquatic > Freshwater > Lake > Hypolimnion/Profundal zone | place: USA: Wisconsin... | reverse complement strand
AACTGTTCATTGCAACACCTATTAAGCGTTGAAGCGGTTTTTGCACCCATATCCCAGTTTGGGCGGCCGCTTCGGCGACCAGCGGCGCATACCTGATAAACTGAATGGCATCACCGAAGCCTTGATCACTAAACAACAAAATCTTTCGCCCGGTTAAGTCCTCGCCCTTCCATTTGCTACATTTCGATTGGAACGCGTCATATCTCTTGAAGCTGGATTCATGGTGCGCCCACCACTCAACATATTTTGTCCAGCCTTTTTCATACTGCTCCTGCAGCAAATATAAAAATCCCAGGGCAAACCCGGCTTCCATAAAGCCAGGGCGGAGTTCGATGGCCCGCTGCAAGCATTTTTCCGCGTCCGCCAAGCGGTCAGTGTCTTTTAAAACCAGCGCAAGATTATTATAGGTCTCAGGATCATTTGGATTTAAATCAATGGAATGTCTCAAACAAGTTTCTGCCTCTTTAAGGCGGTGATTATCTTTTAAAACTAGCCCCAGGTTGTTATATGCTTTTGGATAATCCGGCTTCAATTCGATGGCGCGACGCAGAATAACCTCCGCCTCACCAAGCCGATCAATAAGCCTGAGCACCACGCCTAAATTATTATAAGCCTCTTGATATAATGGGTTCAGTTCGATGGCCCGGCTAAACGCCTCCACCGCTTCGTCAAGATGTTTTACTTCGGCTGCCACGACACCTAGGTTGAAATACGCCGCCGTATACTTCGGGTGCAACGCAATAGCTCGGCGAAATAATCTGGCCGCTTCATCCGGGCATTTTAATTTAATCTGCATGATACCCAGATTAAAATAAGTCTCTGCATTATCGGGCTTTAGCTCAATAGCCCGGCAAAATAATTTGGCTGCTTCATCCCAAAGATTTGCTTCACTCTGAACAATCCCCAGGTTGTTGTATGCCTCCGCGTAATCCGGGTTTAGTTCGATAGCCCGCTTGAACGATATTACCGCTTCAGCTACTCGTTCTGCTTTTTTCTGCACAATCCCCAGGTTGTTATAGGTCGCCGCGCAATCAGGTTTCAGCTCAATAGCACGACGAAGACAAGCTTCAGCTTCCCTAGGGCAATCGATCTCCCGAAGAACCAGTCCCAAGTTATTATAGGCCTCAAAATAACCCGGATCCAGCTCAATAGCCCGTCGAAAAGCATTAGCCGCCTGATGCAAATCGCCTTTAACCGCTAATTCTATTCCGTCATTTAGGTACATCATCGCGTTCATATCTTGGTCCTAGTCCTCTTTTCCTATTTGATGGTTAGATAGGTATATTGCTGCGCTGGTGCATGGGCATGCGGTCGACCGCTTAGGAAGGAAGTCATGACCATAGCTAATAGGGTGACGCAACCGCAGATACTGACTAAAGCGCGTTATCCTTTAGGTAAATATTCCAGGGTTTAGGCCTACCAGCTAGTCTCTGCTTCTTTTTCTATTTGAAAGTCCTTTTTCTTATTGTTATACACTTGTAAATTTACTCAGTTCACCTTAGCCAGGTTGAGAATTTCGCCAAGTAATGCAAAAGGAATGGAACGAGTCCAATCACTTTTATGAGTGGGGCTTCCGGCCCACACGATACCAACCCTCCAGGCATGATGAGAATCATGCCGCAGGAGAATCTCCCGCCACTTTTCAAGCATGTCCCGACTGGGTCGTATATATAGGGAACGGCTTTTGGAATGGTTGCGGCGGCGGTGTTAAGCACCAAGGGCAGGCTGAGAAGGGGACAAGCAAAATCAAATACCCCTTCCGGGGGACTTTCGCCAGCATATACAGTAAAGGTGTTTTGCGATGCGAGCATAAGTTGGGCCAGCGGTTGTTGCACCCAGACTACGGTTTGGGAGGCCGCCCTGGATATGGCTGACGCATACCGGATGAATTGTAGTGTATCGCCATATCCTTGCTCATGAAATAATAAAATTCGGCGTCCGGTTAGATCTTCTCCCTGCCAGCGGGGGATGCCCGGTTGGTAGTGGTGAAATTAAGTATGGCACATTTCATAGTGCCGCCAACCTGTATCCTACTGTTCGCGCAGGAGGCATAGCATCCCAAGGGCGAACTCGTCCCCGGGATAATCCGGGCGCAGTTGAAGGGCACGGCATAATAAAGAAGGTGCTTCGTCCGGCAGATTATTTTTCAACTGAGCAACCGCCAGATGAAGGCAGGCTTCTGGATAATCGGGCCTAAGCTTAAGCGCTAACTGAAAACAGTGCCACGCCTCCTGCAGCCCGGTTGGCACTATAAAAAACCAAACCTAAGTTATTGCAAGCCTCCGGATAATTATTCTTCAAATTGACAGCCCGGAGCAAGCATTGAGCTGCCTCATCAGCTTGGATTACACCCAAGTTTGTATAGGCTTCAAAATAATCGGGCTTGAGTTCAAGGGCCCGCTGGAGGCAAATTTCCGCTTTATCAATACTGCTACCATCTTTGAAGACCAGCCCTAAATTGAGATAAACTTCCGGACTAGCAGGGTTCAGTTGAATGCTATGGGAAAAACATTTTGCCACTTCGTCCAGGCGGTTCATTTTTCTTAAAGTCAGACCGAGATTGTTATAAGCTTCACCGTAATCGGCTTTTAGTTTGATGGCTTAGCGTAAATTGGCCTCCGCTTCTAGGAAACAATTTTTCGCCAGCAAGAACAAGCCCAAATTATTATAGACCTCAGGAGAATCATAGCGCAATTCAAGCGCCCGCCGGAAGGCATCTTCTGCTTCTTTTCCTAAATTCATTTTTTCCAAACCCAGGCCAAGATTATTGTTTGCCCCGGGGGAATCAGGTCGCAATTCAAGGGCTCGCTGAAATGATTTTTCCGCCTGGGCCCACAGCTTATTTTCAGTTTGAACGATATCCAGGTTAATAAAGGCTTCGGGAAAGTCAGCTTGCAGGTCAATGGCCCGGCGAAAAGCGGCGTCGGCAGCTGAGTTTTTTTGTTCGCCCATTCTATTCCCTGACTAAAATATGCCATAGCATTCAATTGATTAAGCTCCTTATGCCTTCTGGGCTAGTCAACTATCGGTCCCACTGGCCAGAGCCAGCCCGATCACCCTGTTTGCCACCAGGCAACTAGCACAAGCTTTCACCCCTAAGCCGCTCGGCCAAAAGTGAATAACGCCGCCGGGTCCGGTCGTTGGCCAGCGCCGTATTCAGGGCCGCCTTACTTCCCAAAAGAACCACTCTCTCCTTGGCCCGGGTTACCGCCGTATACAGGAGGTTGCGCTGAAGCATGACATGATGGCTGCCGACCAGCGGCATGACCACTACACGATATTCGCTCCCCTGGCTTTTATGCACACTCATGGCGTAAGCCAGCACCACCTCATCCAGCTCGCTCCGTTCGTAGGTCACGTCGTTGTCCGGATAGCGGACGATCACCATACTGGGCTCGGCGCTGACAATACTGCCGATATCGCCGTTGAAAACGCCTTTGGTATAATTATTGCGGATTTGCATCACCTTATCACCGCGGCGCAGCTGCTGATTGATCCCGGCTGTCAGCTGTCCTTCTCCTGCGGGATTGAGCGCCGCCTGAAGCAGCCTGTTTAAATTCTCCACACCGCAGCTATGGCGATGCATCGGCGATAATACCTGCACATCCTGCCAGGAGTCAAAGCCTGCCGCCGGCAGTTCGTCGCGGCACAGCCTGACGATCGCCGCCGCTACCTCCTCGCCGTCATCCAGCTCCCGGAACTGAAAATCAACGCTGCTGGAGCTGTCCGGCAACTGTCCCCGGTTGATGCGATGGGCGTTGGCTACAATGACACTCTCCCCAGCCTGGCGAAAAACCTCCGTCAAACGGATTACCGGAACAGTATCCGACCGAATGATATCTTTCAGCACCGAACCGGGTCCCACCGCCGGCAGTTGGTCTACATCTCCTACCAGCACAACCCGGCACCCCTCAGGCACCGCTTGCAGCAAATAATACATCAGCACAATATCCATCATTGAGGCTTCGTCAATAATAATAACATCAACATCCAAAGGGTTTTCCTCGTTGCGCTGGAACTGAGGCGATCCTTCCCCTCCGCCGGTGGATTCCAGCAGACGGTGGATGGTGGAAGCTTCCCGGTCGCAGGCCTCGCTCAATCTTTTGGCGGCCCTGCCGGTTGGAGCAGCCAGCACTATTTTAAAGCCCTGCTCAGCCAGCACAGCAAGTATCCCTTTGACGGTAACCGTTTTACCGGTCCCCGGCCCCCCGGTCATAACCAGCACTCCGTGGTCCAGCGCCGCCGTCACCGCTTCCCGCTGCGCCTCGGCCAGCGCCACTCCCGCGGTCTGTTCCCAGTCGGCCACCATGGCGCGGAAATCACCGCATTCAACCGGTTTAGCCCGGTCCTGCAGCCACCTCAGCCGCTCAGCGACCCTCTTTTCCGCCTGATAGAGATAACCGGGATACACCAGCACCGTGCCATGATAATCCTCAACATGAAGGCGCCCCTGCTTGATCAGGTCGGTCAGGCACAGCGCCACCTCGACCCTCTCCGCAGCCAGCAGTTTGGCGGTCTCCTGCACCAAAAACTCCTCCGGAATACAACAGTGTCCGCTATGGGCGGTCTGGAGCAGGGCGAAGTTGATCCCCGCAGCCAGGCGCGCCGGGTGGTTGCGTTCCCAGACAAATGCTGTGGCAATTTGGTCGGCGGTTCGAAAACCGATCCCGTTGACCTCCTCGGCCAAACGGTAAGGATTCTCTTTGATGACATCCAGCGAAGCCGAACCGAACCGGGCGTAAATTTTACCGGCGTAGGCGCTTGTCACTCCATGAGTCTCCAAAAACAGCATAACCTCTCGCAGTTCCGACTGCTCGGCGAAGGACGTGCGGATGGTCTCGGCCCGTTTGTCGCCAATGCCTTCCACCTCAATCAAGCGATGCGGATAATATTCAATAACCTCCAAAGCCCGGGCTCCGAAACGGGACACGAGCCGCGCAGCCATGGCCGGGCCGATCCCCTTGATCGCCCCGGAAGCTAGAAAACGTTCAATTCCCTTTACCGAAGACGGCGCCGCCCGCTGATAGGTCTGGGCTTTAAACTGTCGCCCAAACCGACTGTGTTCGACCCACTCTCCGCTAAGAGCAAGCTCTTCTCCTACCAGTGGCGCAGGCATATTTCCGACCACCGTCGCCACAGTAGTTTCATTCGCCGGCAGCAGCTTGAAAACCACAAAACTATTATCATGGTTCTGGAAAATTACGTTTTCCACCGTACCTGTCAGCGTCATCATCCGCTCACCCCCAAACAACAGTTCTGTACATTCGCACCGAGTTTTCTTGACATACTCCCACGCGTAATGGAATGGGATTCTGGGCTCAACAAGGCTAGCCTGCTAAAGCAGGTCTTGCAGCCTCTCCTCCAAGGGTTGACGTCCCAACCCGATGAATATTATTCGCAGCATTCTTGTCTCGATGATGGACTGCCCCACAATTGGGACAAGTCCATCCACGGACTTTGAGAGGCAAAGCATCGAGAATATAGCTGCAATTAAAGCAAGTTTTACTTGACGGTAGAACCGGTCAATAGAAATAAGCCGGCTTCCAGTCTTTGCACACTGGTGCGCTAAGATGCTCAGAAACTGACCGTGCCCAAGGTCGTTAATCTTCCGGCCCCAAAGCCTCTGCATTGCCTTGATATTAAGGTCCTCTACACAAATCGCAACATAGTTCCCTGCCAGTTCCTGCGCCAGTTTAAAATGATGGTCTTTTCGTTGATTCGCAATTTTCTTGGGCGCCCTGGCAAGGTTCAGTTGGGCCTGCTTGCGGTTATGGGAACCTTGCTTCTTGCGGGATAAGGCCCGGTTTCTCCACCGGATCTCATTAAAACCCTGCTTATAAAATAGAGGCGACTCTTTCTCCATCCCGTCTGAGGCAACTAAGAAAGTTTTTAGTCCAAAATCCAGCCCGACACTGTTACCTGTTCTGGGCAGAATCAAGTTCTCTTTGATGTCGCAGACCAAATAGAGGTATAGGTCACCAAGGGCATCCCGCTTGATTGTCAGCGTCTTAATCGTGCCCCCGATGTCACGGGACTTGTAGTATTTATATCTTTGCCCCATAATAGTGAGACGATTTCCATCCAATAGCTTGTACCCACATTGTTTCAGGGTAACCGACCTATATTTCTTGACCTTCTTATAGGAAGGCGGTGCTGACTTGATACCATGCTTGAGATTGCGAAAAAAGAGCTTGTATCCCCTATCGATCCGCTCAGCAATGTCCTGGATCGCCTGGGATCCCAATTCATTCCAGAAGACATATTGGGGCCGTTTCTTCAGTTTGGTGATATGCTTCTGGAGTTGGTAGAGCTTGAGCGATTTTCCGTACAGCCGATAGTAGCGCCGGTGCAACCCAATACAGTGGTTATAGATATAGCCGGCAATATTGATCGCCTGGTACAAGCGCTTATTTCTCTTCGTTTGATAGAGTTTAAAACAGTACGTCTTCATACCAATATTTTACCAAAAAACGCGGGTTGAAGCAAACATACGTTCCGAAGCGCATTCATAAGCACGCCTAAAGGCGATGGGTTTCCACTTTTCATAAATCCTGTATTTATTTTTAGCACATAGGCAGGGATCCGCATTATTTCGTAGAAGATAACAACAGTTTAATTATCGGAGGTCTTATCTTGAAAGATGATATGTATACCTATCATTATTTTAAGAACCGAGCCATAATCGGGATGGTCAGAGCTCCTGACTACTGGGTGCAGGCTGTCGTGTTTTGCGGAATGGCCTATGCGGCTGTTACCCTGATCAACCTTTTTCGTTAAGTCCGCTCCGGTTTGACAACGATCTGTTCTGCTGGCGACACGGAAACAAATCCAGGCATTTTTGCCTGGATTTTTATAATTCCGCGGTAACCGCCAACCATTCATCATATTGGGCTGCCAACTCGGCCTCTAGCTGCGCGTATTCCGCCGCCAGGCGGCGGCTGACCTCCGGATCGTCGTGACTGGCCGGATCGTTGAGTTGGCTTTCGCAAACCTTCAGTTGCCGTTCAAGATCGGCGATTCCCTCCTCTAGTCTTTTGATCTGCTTTGCCCGGTCCTGGGCTTGCCGCAGCGGGCGCTCTGCCTTGGGCGGTTTGGCTTGCGGCGGCGGCGCAGAGACAAGCTTGGCCTGGGCGCTCTTTTTCTCGCGATAATAACCATAGTTGCCGAGGTATTCGGTTAAGCGCCCGTCAGCTAGTTCCACCACCCGGTCAGCTATTTTGTCCAACAGATACCGGTCATGAGAAACAACCAAAAAAGTTCCCGGAAAATTTAGGATAGCCTCTTCCACCGCTTCTTTGGCAGCGATGTCCAGGTGATTGGTCGGCTCGTCCAAAACCAGAAAATTTGCCCCGCCGAGCATCAGTTTGAGTAGCGCCAGGCGCGACTTTTCCCCGCCGCTGAGGTCGCCGACCAGCTTGTACACATCATCACCGCTGAACAAAAACGCACCCAGATAGTTTCTGGCCCGTTCCTCGCCCAGCCCTGACTCGCCCATGACTTCGTCGATTACCCTGTTACGCGGATTAAGCCCTTCATGCTCCTGGGCGAAATAGCCAAGACGAACCCGGCTTCCCAGTTTGACCCTGCCCGCAGCCGGCTGGAGCCGGCCGGCCAAGAGTTTTAGCACCGTGGTTTTACCAGCGCCGTTGGGGCCAACCAAGGCGACCCCCTCACCCTGCCGGATCAGCAGCGATGCCTCTTGGAAGATCCGTCTTTCGCCATAGGCCGCCGTCACGGCAATCATTTCGGCGACCCGTTCAGCGCAGCCTTCTTGCATGTTGAACGCCAAATTCATGGCACCAGCAGTGCTGCCAGGCGCCTTCAAGCGGTCAAGCCTGGACAATATTGACTGCCGGCCCCGGGCCTGGCGTGATTTGATCCCTGCCCGATATTGATCGATAAAGGCCTCGGTTTTGGCAATATAGGTCTGCTGTTTTTCATAAGCACTGAGCAAGCTGGCCAGACGTTCGGTTTTCTGCCGGAGGTAATCGCTGTAATTGCCGCGAAAAGCCGTCAAACCGCCGCCTTCCAACTCAAGAATCCTTCCTGCGACCCGATCAAGAAAGTAGCGGTCATGGGATATCACCAATACCCCGCCGGAATAGTCGCGCAAAAAACCTTCCAACCACTCAACCATAGTAATATCCAGGTGATTCGTAGGTTCATCCAAAAACAAGAAATCCGGTTGCCTGACCAGGACTTTGGCCAGACTGACTCTGGTCTTCTGCCCCCCGGAGAAGGTCGCGACACTCCGGGACAGATCCTCATCGCCAAAGCCAAGGCCACTGGCTACGCGGCGAATCATGGTTTCAAAAGCGTACCCGCCACCCTGCTCAAATCGCTCGATAACAGCGGCGTATTCACGCATCAGAACTTTTTGAACCGTCTCGTCCTGCTCTATGGCAATAGCCGCTTCCAGCTGGCGCATTCTATCCTGATAGGCAATAATATCGCTGTAAGCTGATCGCAGTTCTTCCCCCAACGTCCCTGTGCCGGCATCAGTGTCTTGCTCCACATAGCCGATAGTCTCACCAATAGCAAGACTGACCTGACCGGTGTCCGGCCGTTCCTGGCCCAAAAGACAGCGCAGCAGCGTTGTCTTGCCTGTGCCGTTGGCGCCGATCAGTCCGACCTTCTCGCCCCGCTGCAATTCAAAATTCACATTGGAAAACAGCTCATCGGTGCCGAAGGCCTTGGACAGGCCTTCCACCCTCAGTACTCCCATTGATTCACCCCAGTTTTTTCTGCTGTTCACAGCCGCCAATTTATCGTCAACCATTTCTGATTCTATTCTGCCCAGCAGCTGAAAAACCTGCCACAGATCCTTGAGACCAAATACAAAGACGCTCCTTGGAGCGTCTGAGAGGGATAAACCTCAGGCTGTTCAAAAAGGTCGAGATGCTAGGCGGCGCGAGGAAGCGCGCGAAGACAGTACATTGGGGGTATGGCGAGAGCGCTCCCCGGAGCGGCAACGACGCAGATTAGCCTTTTTCAACAGCCTGAGAGCCTATTCCTGGCGAAGATACTTCAGACTGGCCTTCACCGAGGCAGCCGGACTTTGTCCACCGGGAAACTCCAGCGCGTACAAGCCTTGGTATCCCTCTCGGCTCAATCTGCCGATAAGGCTGAGAATATTAATACTGCCGGCGCCAGGGTGGATAGGAGCGTTAGCCGCGGTTATGTCCTTCAGATGCACATACCCTATGTGGTCAGCCAAAATATCCAGGGCCCGGTTGGGGTCCCAGCCGGCGGCAAGCCAGTTACCTGTATTATAGGTTGCCTTGAGCCACGGTGAGGCAAAGCTTGTTAAGATATCCCTGATCAGGACCGGATCACCGCCCACCGCATCGGGGCCATTTTCCAGTCCCAGAACAATTCCTTTACCAGCGGCGCACCCGATGATCTCCCTGATCGCCTGCCGCCACCAACTGGCGTTAATCAATTCGCGGTTGAAAGGTCCTGCAGCTACATTGATCCGCATAATACCGGCCCCCAGCCGTTCAGCCAATGAGAGGCTCGCACTCATTGCGGCCAGGGAAACCCGCACCTCTTCTTGCGAGCCGGCCAGCAGACATTCACTGCACGCGTAAGTACTGACCAGACCATACTCAGCCAGGAACTCCTTAATCTCCGGTAACTCGTCGATGGAGCTACGCCAATAAGGCCGGAATTCGATTCCCGCGCAGCCGTATTTGTCGGCCAGCGGTACCAATTCCAGCTGACACATACCTGAAAGCAAAAATGGTTCCCAGGTAACAGCGCTGATGATCAGCCGCATAGTAACCTCCCCGACACCTCTGGCCAAACAAGAAAAGGACTTGCGCCGTCTTCGGTGAATGCGCATAGTGTTGGCCGTACTTATGATTATCAGCTATTATGATAGATCAACAAGACTCTGCCAAACCAGCAGAGTCTTGTTGATCTTCACTGAAATATATAGCATCCGGTTGCATGACTGCAAGAGGTGGGGCTTCATTGCATATTACTTATTCGTCCTGCAAAGCCTTTTTCCTCTTTGAACCCTTTCCAACCTCTCAATATTCTTCGTTACTGAAATCGACCACCCTGCAGCTTGTCTCGCTGCAAATCATGCCGCAGAAAGGACATCCAACCGTTTCCTCGGCATGGCTGCCAAACGTACCGCCGCAACGGCTGCATTTATAACCGGTTTCCGCGTTATCGGGTCGTGAACTGCTCATCTTATTTCGCCTCCTCGTCTTTCGCTATGCAGTATTCTCAGCCAGCCGTCAAACTATGCGTCGACCGCCAATTTACGCGCTACCTAAAGACAAGAGGCCCTTTTTATAACTGTCGCAGCTTGTGGATCACCTCCGGAAAATCCTCTGGTTTCAAGCGGCTGATAAAATCCAGCATACAAATTACTTCTCCTTGGCAAAAAGCTGCCCCTTCAGCTGCCGGTCTGACGGCGGCAGGCATGTGAACAACCTTAATCTGAGGATAAGCGGAAGCCAGCCGGTCGAGAATAGCGGGGGTGATATCCTCTGATGCGTGGTCGATAACCACCAGTTCACACCACTTAAGATTATCAGCCGTCTCCTGCAATAAGGAGCGGACGATGCCCTCTATCTGCTCCTGGCTATCCTTAACCATAACCAGCAGGCTCATCCGGAATGAATGCTGCAGCCGAGCTGCAAAGCAAGTCTGCCAAGCCTCCCTGATGATATGCCACAGCCCGTACAAGGCCAATGACACCAACATTACACTAGTAACGTAGGAGAAAAACAATTATCCTACCCCCTTTCACGAGATAGGATAATATATGCGCAGTCCATTATCGATAGTGCCTGTCGTTAATCCAGCATGACAAGCTTGTTCTTGATGGCATAAAGCACAGCCTGAGTCCGGTCATTGACATCAATCTTGCGAAAGATGTTGGTCAAATGATTCTTGACCGTCTTCTCACTTAGGAACAATTGACCGGCAATCTCCTGATTACTCAATCCTTTGGCAACAAACTGGAGAACTTCCAGTTCACGCAAGGTAAGGCGCTCATCCCGGCCATTCTGGAAAAAGTTTACAGACCCCTGTCTTCTTTCGCCTTCCAGTCGGGTGATTTCGCCAAAAAGTTTTTTAGCCAAGGTTGGATAGATGAAGGATTCGCCGTCATATACGGTGCGAATCGCCTTGATTAGCATGCCGGGTTCCACGTCTTTCAGCAGGTAACCGACAGCTCCGGCTTTCACCACTTCCACAACATAGCTTTGATCATCATGAATGGTTAAGATAATAACCTTGACACTGGGGAAAGAATGTCTGATGCGTTGTGTTACTTCCAACCCGTTGAGCTTCGGCATATTGATATCAAGCAGAGCGATGTCCGGAAGAAACTCGCCGGCTTTTTTCACAGCCTCCTCCCCATCGCCCGCTTCAGCAACAATATCAAAATCTTCTTCGAATTCGAGTACATTTCTGATTCCCTGACGCAGCAAAACATGATCATCAGCAATCAGTATTCTGATAGACATTCTTTCACATCCCCTCGTTATTCGCCCTGTCCAAGATGCTGTTATAAGGTACGGCTATCAAAACACCACGCTCAATCACGAGAAACGCAGTAAATTATTAACAATCATTGATATGTTTCGACACCTCTCGAAAAAATCCTTTGACATTCCCCACATCTAAAGTAAGGGGGATTATGGTATCAACGAAGATAGCCTGCTAGGCATGTCTAACTCTCTCTCCTCAAAGGGTTGACGCACCAACCTTCAAAATTCTTTGCGGCTTTTACCTCACGTTCATGCTCGACTTCACGGTTCGGCATTTCCTCTTCCTGACCCTGATGGGCAAGACTGTCTTAGTAGGCGTCGCTGCTGTAGAGTTTTACGCTGTCGGAAACTATACGACAAGGGATATTAATTTAGTATCTACTCATCCTGACAATATAGAAGATGCTATGACCTAGCTTGGTTTCGAAAACGAAGGAGGCACATGGTTTTTGCCAGATCATCGGGATATTGTAGTGGAATTTCCTGCGGAACCATTAGCAGGGAGATGGGATAAGGCCCAGGAAGAGCCATATGCAATCAAAACCCGGAACTCGCCGGGCAGACACCAGCTATGGCGCTGAAAATGCTCGGCAAATCGTGGGCCAGATCGCCCAACAGCCAGAAATCGCTAAAGCCATATCTATGGGCCTTGAAAGGTGACAACTCCCCACACTAAAGCACGAGGCCTCTCGGCTCATTTACAGCCAGCAGCCCGGCCATATTCCCGAAGGCTACGTCCTAGCTCGCTTGTTTTGTGGTTGCAACCGCCAATATATTGATGGCGACAGGAACTGACTTTATAGGCAATATCCTTTCTCTGGATAGCCACTTTCCATGCAGTTTGGTAAGCAGGGCGGCGGCTTTGCGCCTTTGGTTAGAGCCTTTCTTTCGGCAACTAATCGGGCGCTGCATATTTGCCCGTCTCCTCAAATCTGTTTGCTCTGGATTACCAGTAAAAAGTGGGTATTAAAAAACACCTTGATAGCTAAAAATGAATCTACTCCAGCGTTTTAAGATGCGTTTCCGGACGTATAAGCATCCCTATAGCATGATGGAGTTTTTGAGAGTCAAAACTACCCGGACAATTAGAAATTACGACTACACCTACGCATCTTTACTCAGTAGCCGATATTGGATCACTCGAATATATCCAAACATCAAAGAATTGGGTTCGCGAGGTTAATCGGTAGTTCTGAACAAAGGCTTGTCGGAAGGCATTGTCAAACTCTCTTAGCGCAAAAGGAGAATTTCCCTTCGGAATGAGCCAGCCCTGGATTGCTCCTCCTTTCAGTTTATCGATGGTTGCTGCTGGTGTCGGCAATCCGGTGCCATGCATATCACCAAGGGCCACTTTATCTACTAGATAAGGATTGCCATGGAAAACCGGTAGAACCACGTAATCGCGATAGGTGGCGAACGATTTTTCTTCCCCATACCCAATTTCCAGTGTTCTGCCGGGATATAACGCTTCTATCCCTTGGAGCTCCTGTATGATTGCCGCCCGGTCACCATTTGATGTCGGCTTGATTAATGAGATTGCTTTACCAACTCCGCTGATGGTATTCAAAACTAGTACTGAAACCAGAATTACATAGCTCAGGTTGATTGCCAAACGGGTTCTTACCACCTCGGGCCGCCGACCTATCCTTGCTCTTACATCGGTAGCAAGGAGAAACATCATGTAGATAAAAACAGGTACAAGTGGCATAAGGTGATTCGTGCCGCTTCCTGGTTTTGATCCAATAATGGATGTAACTATCAAAGTGCCAAGGAGGGTAAGTATCATTGGCCTGTGCCTTAGATAAAAACGGTGCAGGTCGATCCCACCGATGACGCCGATGGCGAACAAAACCATAAATAATTCAAAGATGAGAACGACTTTATCAAAAAGATTACCCAAATTGATCCCCATATGAGCGGACTGGGTAAGCCACAGGATATAGTTGGTAAAAGAAACTTGTGACAGCAAAAACGGCGCGACTGACAATGGCAGTGCCAGTGCGCAAACGACCATAAGGCATCGCCAGCCTAAGCACCGGTATACGATCCAGAGAACAGGAAAAGAGTAGAATACGCCGTGAATTTTCAAGTTGATTATCAGGCCCAGGGGAATAGCTGTACCCAGCATCATCAGCAGCTTATTTCGCTCTGCCGTAACAATGTACATACTGACTGTTACACAAAGTAGCATCAAAGAGTCGGGGCGAGCGGCAAAGGAATAATGCCAGTGTAACAAAATCCAGCTTTCCAGGCCGACTAACCACAGAGCATCATGCTTGTTGGCAAGTTTAGACAACCACAGCCATGAGATCAGAATGACTAAAAGCAGCGCAAGAACATTGGCCAGTTTTGCTGTCGTATAACTCGGCCCCAGTAATTTCATGACCCCGCCAATAGCCAGGTATATATTAGGCCCGTGTTGTAAGCTGTAACGTTCGGCGGAATCGAGCGCCGTATAGAGCGGATACCCCTTATAAAGAAGCCATGACACGGCGGAAAAAGTGACTTCACCCTGTTCGCTGAACCCATTCCACCATAAATATAGCAGGGCAGCCACAATCGCGATGATAATGCCAGACAGTGACCATATATTTAGCACCCACCGAATTAACCTAACACCGTTCCCTTGCTGTCTGATCTTTTTCACCTACAACTTAATGGTTTATTCTCTTGAACTTTCTCAAATAGTTTTCCAATAATGTGGTTAAAAAAAATCATGGGAATAAATTAGCTTTATTCCCATGATTTTTATGTTTTAACATATTCGCTCTTTAACAGCCCTTTTCCTCCAACAAAACTGATCATTCGATTGTTTTATACAACTTCGGCCTCATGCAGAACCCTGTAGAAAGCAAGTCCGTCCATAAGAATAAGTTAACGTACTCCCACCTGTGAAAAAATGGGATTGTGATATCAACGAAGGTAGCCTCCTGCTAGGCAGGTCTTACACCTTCTCTCCCAAAGATTGCCGTGGGATCAATATTTCTTGGAGCCCGGAACGGGATAAGCGTATCCAGAACTTACAAAACTACAATCAGCACACAGCAGTACGCAAGCCCCGGCTCGACAAGAATACTGAAACTGAAAATTCATTGGTAATATTTATCCTGTCAAGCGTGGAGCGCAATAAGAATGACCATGTAACAGGCCATGTCAGTTAACATGGTTAGAAAGTATATTCCGAGATGGTTCGCTATTCCGCGAAAACTCCGCGAGTCATTTAGAGCTATGAAATAAAAAGTCGGGAGAACTTTATTTCTCGATTTTCTTACTTTTATATGTGTATTTAGATAAATGGAATCACTTGTTAGTCAATCGTCCACAATTTTAGCATTATAAATTGCTACGAGTAAAACAATTAAACTAAGAAAATCAAGCAAACCCCAATAAACGAGGAAATTTCCCCACATAAGCAATCGCTCCAATACTAATCTGTCTACCTAACATTACCTTTAATTTACATATTTGTAAATACATTGGATATCATTTTATTTTTTACAGAATTTTATTATAGAGAAGAAAACATTATTTACTATATCTAATATGCGCTAACATTATTCATCTTAACAGCAGTAAGAAACTCGGCACTGACGCAACTTGATCTTTTTTGGAAGTGCCATCAAACGCCTTCCATGGTTTACTAGATTATTCCAGGAAGTTTCTTCTTACAACTGACCAAGGTTTGCATTCTGTAAACTGCTACTATTGGACGGGCAAAGACAAAAACAGATTCTGCTTCGCTGACCGGAATGGTTGGCCTGTCGAACGAATTGCACAAATTCAGACCGACAATAGCCGCAACGGGTATTCTACAAAAACCGTCCAAAGTAGCCAGGGCGAAATGGCGATCAAAATACCCCGCGACCGCAACGGAGAATATGAACCTCAACTCGTGAAAAAACATCAAATGGATATCTCAGGT
>Ga0316232_1003213_pt1 | contig 15447 bp, 13 predicted proteins | sample TBHtaG_FD_206006 | JGI IMG/M metagenome (GOLD analysis project Ga0316232, IMG submission 206006) | Freshwater microbial communities from Trout Bog Lake, Wisconsin, USA - TBH18025_13 | ecosystem: Environmental > Aquatic > Freshwater > Lake > Hypolimnion/Profundal zone | place: USA: Wisconsin... | reverse complement strand
GCAGTCCTGTGCCGCCTTGGGAAAAGACGTCGTCTGCGACTAACGCTCTCTGAAGGAATGAGACACTCCGAACGAAGACTTCCTTTGCGGAGACGTCTTCCGGTGGGTCGAAAATCGGTCCGGCTCGCGAAGGCGGCACAGGACTGCCGCACTCCACGACGCTGTCGCGTTCACGAACGCCCCACGGCAAACGTCGGATGTCGCCCTCCCGCAACCGGCAGGTTCATTGGCAGACTTGCAGGCGGCCAAAGCGCGCCGTTGGCGCTGAACGCCTGTCCCCAACCGGCAGGTTCATTGGCAGCCTGCGAAGAGCCTGTCCTGAGTCTGTCGAAGGAATCTCACGAAGCGACCGCGACGGTCTGTTGAGTTGGAACGTAATCGAAACTGACGACCCATTGTGCGGCGCTGTCAGCTTCGAGAACCGTGAACGGTGGCATAACGCCGGATGGCGTGCTACGGCAGAGCGTCCCCTTCGCCGCCGGCGGATACCGGCGCCGGCTCTTTCTTGAGGCCGATCTTCAGGGAAACAGCCTCCAGGGCGCCGCCGTCTGCATGGCGAAGAGAGCCGCGGATTTCCACTCCCACCACGATATCCGAGAACACCGCGGGAGTCGTGCCGTCGCCTCTGAAGAGCTTGGTATCCGCCGTTACGCGTATGAGGCGCACTTTCTTTTTCCCGACTCGAAAACTGCCGTGCGCCTTGTCGACCGAAAGTACCCGGCTCTTGAACGGCGCGTTTCCGCGCTTGGCCGGCGCGGGCGTGACGTCGGGAAAGGGCGACGGAGTGGGGGTCGGCTTGGTTCCGATCTTGAAGGAGCCTTGCGAGGATTTCCCCGGCGACGCCTTGCTCTTCTTCGGGAGTGACGAAGACAGGGCCGGCGGCGCCCCAGGCGCGCCGGCGGACTGCTGCGCGTCCACCGAAACGGCGGACGCCAGGAACGCGGCTGCCAGAGCCACGGCGCCGGCCCAAAGGCGCGCCCGGAACAGGCATGCGGTATATTTCGGTGCGGTGCGAACGATTTCCATAGCGCGTTTCTTATCAAAATCGCCTTCGGTAATCAACCATTGTCCATCGGGGAAATTCCTGTTAACTGTGTCAGGCAGATGCCAGCATTCGACAAAATCCTAGACGCCGCCGCGCTTTACCGGATGCGCGACGAGATGGACGCACGGGGGGAGAAATTGGTGCTTACCAACGGTTGTTTCGACCTGCTTCACGTCGGGCACGTTCGTTATCTTCAGGCCGCGCGGGAACTCGGATGCGCGCTGGCGGTAGCCGTCAACGGAGACGCGTCCGTCCGGGCGCTGAAAGGGCCCACGCGTCCGGTGAATCCCGAGCACGACCGCGCCGAGGTGCTTGCCGCGCTCGCCTGCGTGGATTTCGTCACGATTTTCCCTGAGGTCCGCCTCACGGGCCTCATTCGCTCGCTGCGTCCCCATATTTACGCCAAGGGAGGCGATTACACCGCGGATTCGCTCTTCGGTGAAGAGCGGAAGGCGCTGCAAGCCGTCGGCGCCGACATCCGAATTCTGCCGCTCGTTCCCGGGCGCTCCACCACCAACATCCTGGCCGCCGCAAAATGCAAATAGAACCCGCTCCGTCCCATCGTCCGCCGTTGAAAATTGGAGTGCTCGGTTCGGGCAAGGGCTCGAATTTCGGGGCAATCGCCGACGCAATCGCAACCGGAGAACTGAAGGCGCAGGTGACCATTGTCATTTCGGACGTCCCCGACGCAGGGATTCTCGAACTGGCCCGCGCACGGTGCATCCGCGCCGAATACGTCGCGCCCGGGGCGTTCCGCACCCGGCTCGAACCGGAGGCTGAAGCGCGCATGGTCGCCCTGCTGCAAAAGACGGAAGTCGAGTTGGTGGTGCTGGCGGGCTACATGCGGATGATCAAGACGCCCATGCTGGAGGCGTTTCCGAACCGGATCGTCAACATTCACCCGTCGCTGTTGCCGGCGTTTCCGGGCCTTGCCGCGTGGCAGCAGGCCCTGGAGGCGGGTGCGGCGGTAACCGGCTGCACGGTCCACTACCTCGACGGCGGCATGGATACGGGCCCGATCATTGCGCAGGCGGAAGTGCCCGTCCTCCCGGAGGACACTGCCGAAAGCCTCCACGAGCGCATCCAGATGGCGGAACACGCGCTTTACCCGGCGGTGATCGCAAATCTGGCGGCCGGGCTCGGCAGAGGCGGGGATCTTCAGAGCGGCGTGGAACCCGCCCCGGTAGCACCGGACGCCTGAGAATGAAACTTTCGAGACCGCCGCTTACCGGGCTAACAAAGCAGAACTACTGCCGCGGTGTCCGGATCACAATCTCCACCCGGCGGTTGATCGCTTGCGCCTCTTTGCTGCCCGAGGAGGGAGCGATCAGGCGCGAACTTCCAAAGCCCTTGGACTGAATCTGGCCGGGGTCAATGTGCATGTTCGCAATCAGCCACGCCTTGACGGCGTCCGCCCGCGCGTGGCTGAGCTTCTGATTGTATTCCGGGGTGCCGAATGAATCGGTGTGCCCCTCGATGCTGAACGTCGCGCGCGGATTGCGGGTAATGAGCGTGCCCAGTTTGCGCAACGTCTCGATGGCCTCGGGCAACAACGCCGCGCTGTCGTACTCAAACAACGCGCCACCGGGCATGTTTACCGGCGCCACGGACCCCTTGAGCTGGCCGGACTGCTCCAGAAGGTCGTCGAGGTTGCTGAATCCGCCCGAACCTGTTCCCTTCCCGTCGTCCGCGCCGTGCCCGGCGGGAAGCTTGATCTGCGAATGGCCGCCCGGATTTCCGGTTTGTCCGTCCAGGAGTTGCTTCGTCAGGGCGGAGTCGAGCTCGGTCTGCACCGCCTTTTCCTGGGAGGGCGCGGCCCGCTTTTCCGAGTCGATGGCGGGCTTTTGCGTGACAAACTGCTTGGCCAGATCGGTCGCTTTCGGGGTCAGGGTGAGCGTATCCGGGATGTCCGCCGACGGTCTATCCGGAAGTGGCGCCGGAACGTTGGGATGAGGAACGAGCGTTTTTTTCAACTCGGGCGTCTTGGCCTCCTTCGGTTCGTCGAAGGTCCCCGCCGGGAAGGAAGCGCGCCCGCCCTTGAATTGCGCCCGCGCCACCAGGCGCAACGTCTCCGTTTCGTCGGGGCGATAATGCTCCAGGCGTTGAATCTGCAAAAACAAAAAAAGCAGCCCATGGAACCCGAGCGAGATGACCAGCGCCCAGAGAAACCATTTTCGAATTCCGCGAACTTCCGTCGCGGTCGTGGTAGTGATTGAAGAATCCATGCCAATCTGCGATTAAAGCATGGATACACCGCACTCTCAATCAATGAAACGGTTCAAAGAATTCCTCGTTCACCACTGGCGCGCCCTCATCGGGCTGCACGACACGCCGCACTCCATCGCGGGCGGCGTGGCGGTCGGGATATTCTTCGGCTTCACGCCGCTCTTCGGTTTCAAGACGTTGCTGGCGATGCTCCTGGCCTGGACCTTTCGTTGCAGCTATGTGGCGGCGGCCATCGCCGTGAATTTACACGACGTGGTTTTCCTGCTCTGGCCGCTGATCCTGCGGCTGGAATTCGGCATCGGCTACTATTTGCTGCACGATCCGCACGTCTGGCCCCCAAGAATCCACACCAGGCACCTGGATTACCACAACTTGATTCAGTGGTCCTGGTTTTCCCGGGTTGGCTGGCCGATGCTGCTCGGTTCGGTTTTCATTGCCGGTCCCATCGCAATCGTCTCGTTTTTTGTGACCCTGCCGATCGTGCGGCGCTATCAGGCGCACCGCGACGCGGTTCGCAAAGCCAAGCTAACCGCCCGGCTCTCCGATGCGGATGGCGGGAAGTAATCCCGCAACCTTGCGCATCTTCCGGTGTTATTTCGCCCGAAACGCGTAATTTACACACATTATGACCTCGCTGAAACGTTCCCTCGTTTTGCTCGCCGCCGTCGCGGCGGTCTCCACTTCTATCGCCGCCGACGCCGATCAACCGTGGCGCAAACCGGACCCGGCAGCCCTTCAGCACTGGCAGGACTTGCGCTTCGGGATGTTTATCCACTGGGGGCCGGTAAGCCTCACGGCGCACGAAATCGGCTGGTCGCGCGGTAGCCAGACGCCCATCGAGAAATACGACAGCCTCTACAAGGAGTTCAATCCGGTGAAGTTCAACGCCGACGAATGGGTCTCCATCGCCAAGAACGCCGGCATGAAATACATCGTGCTGACGACCAAGCACCACGACGGGTTCTGTCTCTTCGACACCAAGCTGACGGACTACAATATCATGAACAGCCCGTTTCATCGGGACGTGACCCGCGAACTGGCCGAGGCTTGTCGCAAACAGGGGCTCGCGTTCGGCGCTTACTACTCGGTGTGCGACTGGCATCACCCCGATTTCCCGCTCACCAGCCCCGGGGGCAAGGTGAAGCGCGAGAAGTCCAATCTCGACGCTTACAACGACTACCTGCTCGGTCAGATCAAGGAGCTCGTCACCAATGCCGGCCCGCTTATCACTATCTGGAACGACGTGCCGCAGATGTTCTCGGGGCGCGGCGTAAAGACCATCGAGATGGTCCGAAAACTCCAGCCTGACATCCTGATCAACAATCGCACCGGCGACGGCGGGGACTATAACACCCCGGAGCAGACCATCGGCGGTTTCAACATGGAAAAACCATGGGAATCGTGCATGACCATCTCCGCGCACAACGCATGGGCCTGGGGCGGGGAAAAAGACGGCGTCAAGCCGCTCTCCAAGATCGTGGAATTCCTGGTGTGCGCAGCCGGCGGCGACGGAAACATGCTGCTCAACGTCGGACCGCGTCCGACCGGCGACCTCGCCGAATGCCAGGTGGAACGCCTCAAAGAAATGGGCGCGTGGATCGCCAGGTACGGCGAGAGCATTTACGGCACGCGCGGCGGTCCGTGGAAACCCACCCGGCAGCTTGTCAGCACGCGCAAGGGCAACACGGTATACGTGCATATCTTGAAACGGCCGGAAGGCGCCATCACCCTGCCGTCGCTTGGGAAGACGATCAAATCGAGCTGCCTGCTCGGCGGCGGCACGGTCAAGGTGGAGGACAACGGCAAGCAGACCGTTATTTCCGTCGCGCCGATCGAGCGCCCGGAAATCGATACCGTGGTAAAACTGGAACTCGACGGTTCCGCCATGGATATCGCGCCGATTAAGGCGCCCTCGTCGGTCACGGTAAAGGCCACGGCGTCCGTTGTTTATGGCAACTCGCCGGAACATGGCGCCGAAATGGCGGTGGATGAAGATCCCAATACGCGCTGGGCGACTCCCGCCGGCACCAAACAGGCGTGGCTGGCAGTCGATTACGGCAAGCCGCTGGAATTCAAGCGGGTGGAGATTCAGGAGGCTTGCGGAAAGCGCATCCAGAAGTTCGAATTGCAGGCGATGGCAAACGGCGCGTGGAAGCCGCTGCTGAGTGGCTCGACCGTCGGGCCGCATTTCAGCAAAGCGTTCGAGCCTGTTACCGCCCAGCAGTTCCGCTTGAACATCCTGGACGCCACCGAAGGCCCGACAATCAGCGAGTTTTCGCTGGAGGCGCAGTAACCGGCGGACCGGGTGCGACTGTAATTAAGGAGCCGTCCAGAAATAACATGCTCACTCTGGCTGGTTCTTTTGGTCACTGGCTGCGTTGATCGTCAGTCACAGATCGCAGCGGCTCGACATCGGGCGCTTCGGGCGTGAGAGGTCTGGCGTGCGTTCGAGGGCAGGGCGCGAAGCGCTTTGGAGTGCGTGCGGCCCTCCGCCGCTTTGGGAGGACGCTTCTGTCGCACGACCACGCTTTTCTCAATGGAAAGGGCTTGAAAACAGAATTCTGATGGAACAGTGAGCAGGCAGTGCTTCTCCGGTGCCATCTCAAAGCGACGGGGGCTCTTTCCATTAGCCACAAATCGGAAGCCGGTCACGGAAGCCGTAACGGCCCTTATTATTTGTCATCCTGAGCCTGCGAAGAGCCTGCCGGAAAGACGGGGCGTTCGGGAGCGGGAATCCGGGGAGCACACGCGTCTCGCGTGTTGGCGTCGGCGTCCCGCCGACGCGGACTTCCAGTCTCCCAAGTGCATTGCGGCGACTCCACGCGCAAAGTTCGCCGAGGCGGGACGCCTCGGCCAGCACCCGGGACGGGTGCGCTCCCCGGACCGGAGTCGCCGGCTTGATCGCCTCCTTCTACACCAACACGGCTACGGGAGCCACCATCGTACTGGTGGCGATGGCCTGTTTTGTCGTGACGCTGGGCATCAAGGCCGGCAGGCATCGCATCGGCCAGTGAGCTGGCAAGCGGGCGGCTGTTTGAAATTTCAGAAGATTTCGCGCCAAGAACGTTTGCCTGCCGGCTTTGGGATCGACGAACCCGTGCGGTCTCTTTCCAGATTGCCATCAGCCGCCGATAACCTTATCTTCTGCGAAATAGTTTTCGACCGTGTCAATAATCCTCCCGCATTCGTCTTTTCGCGCGGTTCCCGCGCTCATCGCCCTTCTGTTACTCCCGTTGTACGCACGCGCGCAAGATGGGGCCTCATTCACAGGCGGGTACAACGATCCTGGGGCGCTTATCCAGGCGGCACCGCGCATCATCACGTGGGACGGTTCGAACGGTGTCGCGATCAACACCCTCGTAGGCGCGGATGCGTTTTACAACCAGGGCATTTGGGGCCAGAGCACCGTCACCGCCAACGTGGAGGCAGGCCTCGTTTGGAACGGGAACGAGATCACTTCCGGCTTTCAGGATTACTACACGGCTCCCGGAGCCGCCGGGGAATTCGATATGCACGCCACCGCCGTCGGGTCGATCATCGCCGGATACAATGCCTCTGCCGATCCCAACGCCTACCCTTATTACCAGCTCGGCATGGCTCCATTGACGCAGTTCAGCTCGGGCGCCATCGCGACGGACTGGTATAACGCCACCGACCCTGGTACTGGACAGCAAAACGTCTATTTCGACGTTACGCCCAAGACGTTTTACTCCACCTACAATCACTATTTCACGACCAACTGGGCGCGCACCCTCAACTATGGCTGGTTCTCCGTCGGGTTCTCGGCGCCCACCGATGTCATCAACAGCAGCTGGGGCTTCCCCGACGCGCTGGCGACCGATCCAATGACCATGGCCGCGGACGGCCTGGCGCGGGCCAATCCGCTCACCACCCTGGTGGTCGCCGCCGGCAATGCCACCACCGCCTCCAACCCTTGCAACAACGTCGGCGGACCGGCTTCGGGTTACAACTCCATCTCCGTGGGCGCCGTCGGCAATTACACTTACAACCAGTTCGATTCCGTGGCGGATTTCAGCAGCCGCGGCCCGCAGGATTATTACGATCCGGTGCATGGGGTCGTGCCTGGCGTGCGGGCGCCGGTGGATTTGGTTGCGCCCGGCACGAGCATTACCGCCGCGTATTACGGCGGACAAACCGGCGGCAACGGCGCGAGCCTGGCGACAACCGTGCCCGATGCCTCCAACGGCGCCAGTGACTGGTATGCTCTCGGCCTCGCGGGAACCAGCTTCGCGGCGCCCATCGTCACCGGCGGCGTTTCGCTGCTAAAGAGCGCGAGTTACTACCTCTACGGCGACAACGCGAGGGACACCCGCGTCATCAAAGCCGTCCTGATGAACTCCGCAACCAAGCTGCCCGGCTGGGACAACGGCCAGCAGACTGGCTCCAACGGGGTCGTCACCACCACCCAGGCGCTCGACTGGAGTCAGGGCGCCGGAATGCTCAACCTCAATCGCGCTTTCAACGAGTACGTCAACGGTACCGCCGGCCTTTCGGGAACCGCCGGGGGAACGATCGCCAACACCGGCTGGGATCTCAGTTCCCTTACGTTAAGCACCGCCCCGGGGACCGTCGCCCACAACGACTACACGTTTCAGTTGGCCCTCCAGGCGGGAAGCATGCTCGATGTCACCCTCGATTGGTTCCGCGATTTGTCGGACCCGGTGTTTACCGACAACGCCGATCCGACGTTGCAATCCCTGGACACCACGGATGAAGGCCTGGCCAATCTCGACCTCGAAATCTGGAACTCGGATTTCACCAAGCTCTACGCCGTTTCCGACAGCCTCTACAACAACGTGCAGGAACTGCATTTCGAACTACCCGACACCGGCGGTTACGCCGTTCGCGTCGATTACGAGGGGAACGTGTTCGGCTCCGGCACCGCCGAGACTTACGGGTTGGCCTGGGAAGTGACCGATGCGATCCCTGAACCGTCAGTGGCGGCGCTGATCGCGCTGGCAGGCTGCATGGTTGCGGCGCGGAGGCGGCGGTAGCGTGGCACAGGCGGGACGCCCAATATTGTCCGTTTAACAAATTTGAACGACAAGGGAAGCAACTCTCAACGGATTGCGTTGGGAGTTCCGACGAACGCGGCAGCGTCTTGGAGTGCGGCAGTCCTGTGCCGCCTTGGGATGGCGCTCCGCTCCCACCAGTCCGCCTTCGGTGCGCAGGAGCATACGGCCAGAGGGCGATCCAGTTTGCCATGAATGGAAGAATGCCAGGGCTGGTCTTGGCTGACAAGCAATCGGATGGGCGAGGGATGGTCCGGCCTGCGAAGGCGGCACATGACTGCCGCACTCCAAGACGCTGGCGCGACCATTAAAAACCCATCCGTTTTCGAAACCGCTGCTTAAACGAAAAGTATTGGACGGGACGCCTGTATCACATTCCATGCTCGTTCACCGCCCCCCCGGCACGACGACGAACAGGCGCAGCTTGCCGCGAGCGACGGAGAGCATGACGGGTTTGCCGGGCGGAAGGGAGCGCGCGATGCGGTCGAAGTCCGCCGGGGCGCCAACGGGCTGGCGGGCAATTTCTTCGATGACGTCGCCGGGTTGAAGGCTGGAGGACGCCGGGGAGGCGGGGTCGATGCCGGCGACGATGACGCCGTGGATGTTGGCGGGGAAATCCGGCATGCGACTGGCAGGGATGGGTGCGGTCTCGATACCGAAAAGCGGGTTGTCCTGCGACAGGGTGGCCGGCGGCGTGGGGCTCGGGGTGGCGGGTCCGGGAGGGACGGCTCCGGCGCTAAAATTGGCCGGTTGCTCGGCGATGGTGGCGGTAACCGTCTGCGGTTTCTTGTCGCGCAGGAAGCGGATCTCGACCTTCGAGTTCACCGGGGTGGAGGAGACCTGCCGGAAGAGGTCGCGAATGGTGGCGATGGGTTTGCCGTTGAAAGCGGTGACGACATCGCCCGCTTTCAGGCCCGCTTTGTCCGCCGGCGAGCCGGGGGTGATGCTGCCAACGAGCGCGCCCGTCTGTCCAGAGATTCCGAATTGCGCCGCCAGTTCGGGGGTGAGTTCCTGAATCACAACGCCCAGGTAGCCGCGGACGACGCGCCCGGTCTTGATGATGCTCTCCATGGCCATGCGGGCGGAGTTGGCGGGAATGGCGAAGCCGACGCCCTGCCAGGTGCCGCTGCCGGAGAAGTTGCCGATGGCGGAGTTGATGCCGACGATTTCGCCACGCACGTTGATAAGGGGTCCGCCGGAGTTGCCGGGGTTGATAGTGGTGTCGGTCTGGAAAAATTCGTTGCTGCTCTCATCGGAAACGACCCGCCCAGTGGCGCTGATGATCCCTTTCGTAACGCTCTCGCGCAGGCCGAAAGGATTGCCGATGGCGAAAACGACGGAACCAACGCGCACATCGTCGGAGTTGCCAAGGGGCAACGGGCGGATGCCGGTGGCGTCGATCTTGAGGACGGCGATATCGGTGGCCGGATCGGTGCCGATGACTTTGGCCGGAAAGTCGCGCCCGTCGTTGAGCCAGACACGCACTTCGTCCATGTTGGCCACGACGTGGTTGTTGGTGAGGATGTGCCCCTCCTTTGAAACGATGACGCCGGAGCCGAGGGAGTTTTGCACGCGCTCGCGAGGCCGCCGGAGGAAGAAATCGAACGGATCGATCACCTGCGGGGCGGCAATGCGGCGAGTGGTGGTGACGCTGACGACGCTAGGAACGACGGCTTGCACGAGCCGGGTGGATTCCCGGTCGAGCGCCTCAAGAACCTGGACGTCTTTAAGGTCGATCTGGGCGGTGGCGACCGGAGTGAACGTTTCCGGCACACGACGATGGCCGTTCCAGCGGGACACACCGTACACGGCCAGGCTGACAACAACGACGAAGAGAAGAAAACGTTTCATGGTCGGTTATAATAATGCAAATCTCGGGCTGCGAAATGCGGAAAACGAGGCAAAGCCTCGCAACGCGGTCTCGTTCCCAGGCTCCAGCCTGGGAACGTCCCTGGCTTGGAGGCTCCAGCCTCCTGTTCCCCTCCGGTGCGCTGTGCTTTTGGAGGCCCAGAAGGAGGCTGGAGCCTCCGAAAATGCCGCATTCCCAGGCAGGAGCCTGGGAACGAGAGTCAAACGAGAGTCAATTTGTTCAGCCGGTCTCCTAAGTGAAAACGGCATCCCAAACGCTGTCATCCTGAGATTGCGAAGGATCTCACGAAGCCGGACGGACGTAATCTTCACTTTAAGCGCTTTCGGAACTGACGGCATCTCCAGCAGCGCTGTCAGCTTCGAGAACGGTAAACAGTGACATAACGCTGCCTGGCTTGCTGTGAGATCCTTCGCAAGCTCAGGATGACAGCTAATAGAGCGCTCCGATTCTTCGGAGGTTCGTCCAGAGCCGCAAAACGCCCCCCCAGACGGACGGCGCAAAGTGCCGTCCCTACCGTGTAAGACCACTGCCGCGCGCGCGTATGTCACCTCGTTTTCCATTCAACTGACCTGTGACAATATGAGTTTGCGCTGCTCGGCGAGCATTTTCTTGAACCTCCGGTGTTCGGGTTTCGCCAAATGGGGATCGGAGGCGAAGATCGCCGTGGCTGCTTTTCGGGCCATGCGCATGAGTTGCGCGTCGGCGATGACATCGCCCAGCTTGAGCGGGGGCAGTCCGCTCTGGGCCGTGCCGAGAAGATCGCCCGGACCGCGCAAACGCAGGTCGGCCTCGGCGATTTCAAAGCCGTCGCAGGTGGCTTCGAGCGTCTTCATCTTTTCCAGTCCCTCCGGGGTGTCGGCGTTGTGGATGAGAATGCAGTAGGACTTGTGCTGACCCCGGCCCACGCGCCCGCGGAGCTGGTGAAGCTGAGCCAGGCCGAAGCGCTCGGCGTTCTCGATCAGCATGATGGTCGCGTTGGGCACGTCGATGCCCACCTCGATGACCGTCGTCGCGACCAACACCTGGCTTTCGTTCTTGCGGAAGCGCTCCATGATCGCGTCCTTCTCGTCCGGCGCGATCCGCCCGTGCAACAACTCGCACCGGTACGGCGCAAACGCCGTTTTCCACTTCTCGTATTCCGCCGCGGCGGCCTTGGCCTCCAGCTTGGCGGATTCCTCGATGAGCGGATAAACCACATAGACCTGCCGGCCTTCGGCGAGGTGTTTCTGGATGAAAGCGATGGCGTCGGGAAGTTTGGAAGCGTCGCGCGCGGCGGTGACGATCCTGCCGCGGTTGGCGGGCAGTTCGTCCAGCGTGGAGACGTCCAGGTCGCCGAAGACGGTCATCGTCAGCGTGCGCGGGATCGGCGTGGCGGTCATGACGAGCACATCGGGCATGACCGGCTGGCGCATGAGCGCGGCCCGCTGCATGACGCCGAACTTGTGCTGCTCGTCGATCACCGCCAGCCCCAGCCGGGAAAAACGGACGCCCTCGTAGAGCAACGCATGAGTGCCGACGAGGATTTGCGGTTCGTCGTCGCGCTGCTTGAGCAGTCCGGCCCGGCGCTGGTTGTCTTCGTCGCGGATGGCGGCGGTCCACGCCTGCTCGTCGAAGAGGGGCAGCGCGGTGTCCTCCTGGCGCGCTCCGGTGCGCAATGCCACACGCACGCCGAGCGGTTCCAGCAGCCGCTTGAAGTTGAGAAAGTGTTGATCGGCCAGGATCTGCGTCGGAGCCATCAACGCCGCCTGAAAACCGGCTTCAACCGCCAAAAGCATGGCTGACAGGGCAACCAGCGTCTTGCCCGAACCGACATCGCCGTGCAGGAGCCGGTTCATCGGGCGGGAGGTGGCGAGGTCCGCACGGATTTCCTCGATCGCCCGCTTTTGCGCACCGGTCAGCGGAAACGGCAGGGCGTCGTGGAGCTTCTCCAGCAGCCGCCCCGGTCCGCAATGCGGTTCGCCGGGGCGCGTCACCGTTTCCGCCCGGCGCGCCGCCACGTAAAGCTGCATCTCGAAGAACTCCGCCAGAACCAGCTCGCGCCGCGCCGCCTCCAACGCATCGTTGTCCTCGGGGAAATGCACGCCGCGCAACGCATCCGGATAGGAAAGCTGCGCCAGCGTGGAAGGGAGCGGGCTTTCGATCCCCGCCCCAGGCGGCAGCTCCTGCAAGAGCCGATAGATCCAGCTCCGCAACATACGCGAGGTGATCCCTTCGGTGGCCGGGTGAATCGGCACGATCCGTTTCAGGTGGATTGAAACTTCTTCGTCGTTCTCGACCACCTCGAATTCCGGATGATCGATGACGATCTGTTTTCCGCGGCGCTTGGGACGCCCGTAAACCACCAGCCGGTGCCCCGTGGCGATCATCTTCTGCACGAAATGCACGTTAAACCAGCGGCACACCAGACTGCCGGTGAATGCGTGGGTGCTCTCCTCGCGCGCATCGGTCAGCGTGACCTCGAACATGCGCCTCCAGCCGCCGAAGCGCTTTGCAGCCGTCTTCGTCACCAAACCGCAGACGCACACCGGCTTCTCGGATTCGTCGCGAGGAAAGGAGTCGAACTGGCGGCGGTCTTCGTACCGGCGCGGAAAGTGCGTGAGCAGATCGCCCACCGTCGAAAGCCCGAAGCGCTCCAACTGCCGGACGCGCTGCGGCAACAGCCAGTGGACCTCCCGCAGCGGCTTCTCCAGAGGAGCCGCCTGGGCGTCCGGGGCCGGCGCGGCCTCCTTCGACTTGGAATCAGGCATGGTCACGGGAAGAAGGATGCGTTGAAAACGGTTCGGAGACGAGCCCGAAGGTTGTCCTCCGATTCAAAGCGCTCCGCCAGGCGCCGGTCAATCTTTATGCCCTACCCTCTCTTCGCTGCCGCCAGCCCTTCCTCAAGCTCCGCCATGATGCAGTACATCGCCTTGCGATTGTATTTATAATCGTCCATGACAAATTTGCCCGCGCGTCCATCCAGTTGATAATGCACGGTGGCCAGTCCCTTGAGTTCCCAGTTCTTTTTGTCCACCGAGACGATCGCCGCAAACGGGATGCGCTTGCCGGAAGGCGCGTAAACAGCCCCCGCGTCGGTTCTCACCACCGTCTTCCGCTGTCCAAACCAGTAGGCAAGAACGCATACGCCCAGAAACGCCATCACGCCGCCGAAGGCGTACTGCTCCTTGATCTTTCCCGGACCGTAAAACTCGTGCGGCGGCGTTGGAGACCAATGGCGGCCCTCGGCGAGAGCGAGCCATTCGGCATGACGTTTCTCGCCGAACTTCTGGAACTCGGTCCAGCGCTCGTTGCTGTGCGGGTAGGTGTACACGCCGTCAAAGAAGAACCAGGCGGACATGCCGAGCACCAGGATGGCAACCATCAGTTTTTGTCTTTTCCAAACGGCAGTGACTCGGGCTTCAGCGGGCATAAATGGAATTGTTTAGCGGAATCGGACGGTTCAAATCAACCCAAGCTTCATTTTTCCGACTTCGCTGATCATCGATTGGTTCCAGGGCGGATCCCAAACCAGTTCCACCAAGGCTTCGTCCACGCCCGAAACGCTCAGAATGCGACTCCTGGCCTCAGCGGCAATCGCAGGCCCCATCCCGCAACCGGGCGCCGTCAGGGTCATCTTCACGCACACCTCGGCCCCGGCGTTCTCGCGCCGATTGACCGTGCAGTCGTACACCAGCCCCAGATCGACGATGTTGACCGGAATTTCCGGATCGTAACACGTTTTGAGTTGCTCCCACACCGCCTTCTCGTCCACCTCACCGGGCGAAACCGGCTCGGAAGGAACGGGCGCCGCCTCCTTTTCAAACCCGAGCGCGTCGGCGTTCTGCCCGGTAACACGGACCAGGTAGCCCTCCGTCGCGACCGTGTAGCTACCGCCGAGGGATTGCGTAACGACCACACGTGTTCCCTTGGGCAGGATGGTGATGCTGCCTTGCGGGATGAGAATGGCTTCGCAATCCCGCGTGAGTTCGATTTCGTGATGTGTGCTGCGACTCATGGTATTTTAGACGGCCCCTAAAATGGCCCAGAGTCGCGCCGGGAGCAACCCCCGTCTCACGCCTGGGTTTGCCATTACAAGAAAAACCCGGCCCGTCGTGGCACTTGTGGGTAATGGAACGACAGGACGCCTGCGTCACATTCGCCATCTACCGACTGGGCGAAAACGGCACGGTCACTGGGGGCGTATTCCCCCCCTGGCCGGACTCCCCTTGGCTGGGCGGGATCGGCGGAATCGAACCGGGGCCGTTTTTTTCAAACGCACGCGAGACCGGATCGTTGCCATCTCCGCCGGTGCCTCCCCTGCCACTATCCGCTCTGGTCTGCCCACCGCTGCCACCCTGGCCGTTGTCCTGCATGCCTTCCGACGCAGCCGCTCTGACCAGCCCCGCAAACTCCGGGTCCAACGCTTCGACATCTTCGTTGGGGCCGCCAAGCATTTGATCGGGAACAACGCCATCCTCCGGATGCGCAACCTCCTTCGCATCCTTCGAATCGACGACGTCCTTGCCGTCGGCCCGCGCCACCACGGACCTCCGTTTGGCGCGCAATGCGGCCTTCACGATCTGCTCCGCCATTTCTTTCGACGGCTTCTTCAGCGCCGCCACCGCCGCCCTGACAATTACCGGAGCCAACGGTTTCGGCGTCGCCGCCACGGCCTCCGTCACCACAAACAACACAGCTTTCGGACGCATCTGGACAGCCATTCGCACGCACAATGCCACAGTGTTCTTGGGCGGTTCGACTCCAAGCGCGCCGATCGCCGCGCCGGTCAATCGGCCGGCCAGCATCAGGTTTTCGGAACGTCCAACGCTGAGCGCTTCCGACAAAATCGCGGCCACATTGCTAGGATTTGCGGCGACCGCCGCTCCAACCGCGGAAACCAACGCTTGGGGCTCCGCATTCCGCATGGAAACACCGTGCAGTCCCGCCTCAATCTGCCCGGCGGGAGAGACTGCCTGCGCCACGGTCTGCGCCATCAGACCGACCAAAGCAAAGATCGCGAGAAACGCCAGGCACAGGCGCGCCTGCGGCAACCGCGTCCCGGTCGCCGCCGCAACGTACCGCCATAGCGGACAATTTAAAATCATCGACCGAATCATAACGGTTAACTAAATCCATCTACAGGCTGAATGCAAACTTTTTCAGAGGGGCGAATTGACTCAAATGAAATGACACCGGAGCGGGTGTCAGAAAAAGGGCAGGATTGATTCGTTGCCTCATAACTGATGACACCGGCGCGGATGTCATCAGTCATGAGCCAGAACAGCAAGAAAGAG
>Ga0316232_1003210_pt1 | contig 15456 bp, 12 predicted proteins | sample TBHtaG_FD_206006 | JGI IMG/M metagenome (GOLD analysis project Ga0316232, IMG submission 206006) | Freshwater microbial communities from Trout Bog Lake, Wisconsin, USA - TBH18025_13 | ecosystem: Environmental > Aquatic > Freshwater > Lake > Hypolimnion/Profundal zone | place: USA: Wisconsin... | reverse complement strand
CCTCTGCCGCTTTCGCAAGCTGGAGAGTCCCCAGCCTACGGAAGATTCCCTTTGCCATCAGAGCTTTCCGCAACTCTCCGACAGAGGATGTTGCGCTTGGAGTTTACGCCAGACGTAGCCAGGCGCACTGCCAAAGCGGTAGAGGACTACCCGCACTCCAAGACGCTGGCGCGACTGCCGAGCCCCTCCCGACTTTTCGCGCTTTGCCATTGTCTAGCGATCCGAACCGGTCACTGTTACAGCCTAGTAGGCTGGTATGGGGTCGCGCCGTTGGCGCTGAACTCCTGTCCCCAACCGGCAGGTTCATTGGCAGCCTGCGAAGAGCCTGTCCTGAGTCTGTCGAAGGATCTCACGAGGCGATCGCGACGTTCGTTTCAGTCGGCCCGTACTCGGGACGGACGGCTCATCGGGCGGCGCTGTCAGCTCCGAGAACGGTGAATGGTTGCATAACGCCGGCTGGCCTGCCGTGGGATCCTTCGCAAGCTCAGGATGACAAATAATATGGGCCGCTCCGGTTTCCGGGCTCGGCTTCCGTTTTGTGGGTAATGGAAAGAACACTTCACCGCAGGCCACGACGCAGGCCACGACGCAGGCCACGACGCTGGCGCGAGCCTCCTCCGCCGTTTTGGGTTCATCCATTTCGGACCGTGCCGGAGTTGGGCTCATTTTCATTCTCCAATCCGACCTTTCGTTCCAGAAGAGGTCTGGATGTCTGAGGCTGGCGCATGGTCAAAAGGGGCCAATGGAGGCGCGCAAGCGTTTTGGACTGCGGTGATTCGAACGGGAGTCGCTTCCGAGGACGGCGAAGCCCGTGTGTAACTCATCGGCGTTTAGGAGTTCCCAAATTCCCCCTTCACCCATTCCAGGGCTTCTTCGCGGGTCGTAACCGTCCCTTCCAACTGGCGGGTCTGGACGGCTTCGAGAATCTCGCCGAGTTTCGGACCGGGCTTCCAGCCGAGGGCCAGCAAGTCGCGCCCGTTGATGAGCGGCTTTGGGATGAGCGGTTCGCTGGCGAACTCCCCCTGTTTCACCCGCAGAAAGTCGTAGTTGTCCAGGGCGCCGTGGCTGCTGGCGCAATCGACCCGGTGCAGTTCCAGTTCGTCGTCGAAATGCGGGCGGGCCATGAACCGTTTCAGCCGGGCGACGCGCATCGATTGCACATCCTTGAAAATCATGTGATTGGCCACGGCCTCGGTTGCCGCCTCGATCTCATCCCTTGAAAAGCGCAGCCGCTCCATGACTTGCAGCGTCATTTCCGCGCCGACCTTGTCGTGACCGCTGAAGCGGATGCGCTGCTCGACGGGGCTGAAGGAGTAGGTGGCCGGTTTGCCGATGTCGTGGAAGAGGACGGAGAAAACGAGCGGCACGGACGTCTCGGGCGGGAGCAGTTCCACCATCCGGCGGGTGTGAACAAAAACGTCGCCCTCGGGGTGGAACTGCGGGGGTTGTTCGCAGCCCTTGAGCGCTTCGATCTCCGGCAGGACCTGCGCCATCAATCCGCTGGCGTCGAGCAGGTCGAACCCGCGCAGGCGGTTGGGCGAGGTGAAGATGCGCACCAGTTCCTCGCGGATGCGTTCGGCGCTGACGTCATGAATGCCCGGCGCGTTGGCTCCGATGGCGTCCCACGTCGCCGGGTCGATCTCGAATCCGAACGTGGCGCAAAACCGCACGGCCCGCAGCAGCCGCAACCGGTCCTCGCGGAAGCGCGCCTCCGGATCGCCGATGGCCCGGATGAGGCGTCGCCGGAGATCTTCCCTGCCTCCCACGTAGTCGATAACCTCGCCCGTGAGCGGGTCGAAAAACATTCCGTTGACCGTGAAATCCCGGCGCGCGGCGTCCTGTTCCGGCGTGGAAAAAGTGACGCCGACGGGGTGTCGCCCGTCGATGTAAACGTCGTCGGAACGGAACGTCGCCACTTGGTATTCGTGACCGCCCTCCAAAACGATGATAACGCCGAAATGCGCCCCTACCGCCAGCGTTCGCGGAAACAACGCCCGCACCTCTTCCGGACGAGCCGCGGTGGCAATGTCGTAGTCCTTTGGGACGACCCCCAGCAGGGTATCCCGGACGCACCCGCCGGCATACAGGGCTTGATAACCGGCGCGCTGGAGCCGTTCAACGATCGATCTGGCAGTTAGTTCCATAGGGTTGCGAGCTTGCTCGTCTTCCACGAAGCGAAACCCATCAAGGGACAGCCTACCATGTCCTTGAACGAAAGCGGTAGTGGACTTTTTGCCCAACGCATTAGAATGGTTGTCATCGCCTTTTCCCTGACCCCCGTTATTCTAGAGGCCCGTTTTATGAAAACCACATCGACACTCAAAATCGTTAAGCTCGCGATCCTGGCCGCCTGCCTGCTTCCATGCACCGCAGTTCCACAAGGCGCCGGCGTGCCCCATGAAAACATCGAATGGTGCGACGTTTGGATGCCGCACACAACCGACACTGGACTGCCAAGGGTGCTCATGATCGGAGACTCCATCACCAGGGGGTACTTCCCTGCGGTGGAGAAGCTCCTTGCCGGGAAGGCGTTTTGCTGCCGCATCGCCACCTCGCGTTGTGTTGGCGATCCCGCCCTGATCGAGGAAATCGCCGCCTTTGCGCACCGCCAACCGTTCGACGTCGTGCATTTCAACAACGGCATGCATGGCTGGGCGAATAGCGAGGAAGTTTACAGCAAGGCGTTTCCCTCATTGGTCGAAGCGCTCAAGAAAGCCGCTCCCGGCGCAAAGCTCATCTGGGCCAACACCACCGCCGTGCGCAAGGACTGCAAGAACACCGACAACCAGCGCATTGCGGAAAGAAACCGGCTTGCCAGGGAATGCGTCTCCAAGCTCGGAATTCCCGTGGACGATTTGTTCACGCTGACTGTCGCCCACCCCGAATTGCATTCGGATTCAGTTCATTTCAACGCAACGGGAGTGGACGCGCAAGCCGCACAGGTTGCCCGGGAGATTGAAAAGCTGCTGCCGAAGACCGAACGCAAATAAACGGCAAGGAACGCGCTTCCCTTTAACTTCCCTGCTTGGCCGGGACGCTTATTTAGGCGATTTTGGATGAAACTGGCCGTCGTTGCGTTGCGAGTTCCGATGGTCGCGCCAGCTTCTGGGGAGCGCACGCGCCCTCGCGTGCGGCCTTTGGCGCCCTCGCCAAAGGCATCTTCGCTCAAGAAGCTCGCATTCAACCGATTAACCACGGATTACACGAATGAACACGGATAGGTTTCATCGGTGCCAACCCGTGAAATCCGTGGTTTCGATGAAGCAAAAGTTCGCGTCGGCGAGGGCGCCGACGCCAACACGCGAGGGCTCGTGTTCTCCCGTGTTCTCCCCGGATTCCCGCTTCGAGAACGGTGAAGGATTACATAACGCTGTTCAACGTGTTGTGAGATCCTTCGCAAGCTCAGGATGACAAATAATATGAGCCGCCGCGGTTTCCGTGCTCGGCTTCCGCTTTGTGGGTAATGGAAAGAGTCCTGAGCCGATTTGGGATAACGCGCCGGTACCAGAGGCAGCATTCCCGCTCGCGCTTATCATTCCCCTTTCTTTTCGTCCTTCGCCGGTTCAACCGCATTCTTGTTAATCCGGGATAAATCCCAGAAGAACAGGTCGTTTTTCACGTCGTAGATGAAATACCACGGATGCAAGCCATTCATCGTGCTGGAATCGTGTCCCTCAAGGTGCCCGATCAAACAGCCGTCTCGCAGCCAACAGTCCGCGTAACAGTATTCGTGATCGAAGTCGCTGTCCCGCTTCTTGACCTTGAGTTTGGAAATCAACAACTGCTGGGCGGCGTCTCGAAAGTCCATCTTCACCTTGTGGAACAACGCATCGCTGCCCAGCGAGAAGACGTGCAGCAGTCCATCGGTGCTCTTGGCGTAGTTGTTGAGCGCGATGAAGTTTTCGTCCGCGCTGATGAGCCACGAAACCCGGTTGTTGTGGGCAAACAAGAGTTGCCTCATGAAGCGCGCTTTTCCCGGCTGGAGCACCGGCTCAATCCAAATTTGCGCCTCGCTGGCCTGATTCAAGTCGCGCGCGAAATGGATGATTTTAAATCCGCCTCCCGGACTATTTTCCGAAAGCGCCACCTTGAATCCGACGGGCGGAAACTCGTCCACAGCAAATGCGGAAATGACCGGAAAGAGCAGGGCAGGCAGGATTCGGCAAAACAGAGACATTGGCGTCATATGGCAGGGAAACGTCTTCCCGATCGACCGGGTGGAACGAGTTGACCGGGTTGGTCGGAAGAGTGGAGCTTGCCCACGGTCTGCGCAAGGCATTTGTCGCGGATTCGAGCCTCCTGCGAAACCGACGCATGAAGTTCGCCGAGGGGGCGCCTCGTCTCGGGTGTCCCATTTGAAAAAACAACGGATTGACGCCGGGCGCAACCCGGCTACGATACTTGGGAATGGTCATCATCCGTCAACTTTTCTGGGTTGTGGTCTTTCTGGCCTCAACGCTTTCCTTTGTCGTCCTTTTCGAGAAGGGGACCACCGACTTCGGCGCGAACCTCGGCAAGGAGGTGGGCGAGTTCCGAAAGTTCGTGGACGACCAGATCCACACGAAAAAGGCGCCGACCCCGGCTCCCTAACCCGGTTTTTCCAAAAAAACACCAATTCCGCGCTTTTTCTTGGGCGCGGTTTCGGCTTGGATGCGCGTTTCTATGAGCACAACTCTTCTCTGGGATCGGTTTCGCCAATATTTTCTCCGTTATAGCGACTTCGGGTTCACACTCGACATCAGCCGGATGCGTTTTCCGGACGGGTTCTTCGAAGCGATGCAACCGAAGGCCGCCCACGCGTTTGACGCGATGCGGGCGCTCGAAGCCGGGGCGATTGCAAATCCGGACGAAGGCCGGATGGTCGGGCATTACTGGCTGAGAACGCCAGAGTTGGCTCCGACGCCGGAAATCCGCAATGAAATCGAAGCGACCAGGGAAGACGTTGCCGCTTTCGCCGCCGCCGTGCATTCCGGCAAGATCGCAGCCCCCGGGGGGAAAGCGTTTACGCAGGTGCTGGTGGTCGGAATCGGCGGTTCCGCGCTGGGCCCGCAGTTCATCGCCGACGCGCTCGGGACGACTGGCGACCGGATGAAACTCCATTTCCTGGACAACACCGATCCGGATGGCTTCGACCGTGTGTTTGCCGAGCTCAGCGACACCCTGGCGACCGCCCTGGTGGTGGTGATTTCCAAAAGCGGCGGCACCAAGGAAACCCGCAACGGCATGGTCGAAACCGAGGCGGCATTCCGGGATCGCGGCCTGGATTTCGCCAAACACGCCGTTGCCGTGACGGGCGCGGGGAGCGAACTGGACAAAGTGGCGACGGAAGCAGGTTGGCTCAAGCGGTTCCCGATGTGGGACTGGGTCGGCGGTCGCACGTCGGTAATGAGCGCCGTGGGGCTGTTGCCGATGGCATTGCAGGGTCTGGATACTGCTGCGTTCCTGACCGGCGCAGCGGCGATGGACGCCAGGACGCGGGTAGCGGACGCAAAGGCAAACGCGGCCATGCTGCTGGCGCTGATGTGGTATTACGCCGGGGACGGAAAGGGCGGGAAGGATATGGTGCTTCTGCCGTATAAAGACCGCCTGGTGCTCTTCTCGAAGTACTTGCAGCAACTCGTTATGGAGTCGATCGGCAAAAAGCTCGATTTGGACGGCAACGTCGTGGAACAGGGCATCGCCGTTTACGGAAACAAAGGCTCGACCGATCAGCACGCCTACGTGCAGCAGCTTCGCGACGGCGTGCCGAACTTCTTCGCCACCTTCGTGGAAGTGCGCAAGGGTCGGGACGGGGAGCCCTTCGCCGTGGAGCCTGGCATCACCAGCGCCGATTACCTGCAGGGGTTCCTGCGCGGCACGCGCACGGCCCTCTACGAGGGCGGGCGGGATTCAATGACCATCTCCATTCCCGACGTGAATGCTTTTCAGGTCGGCACGCTGATTGCCCTCTACGAACGGGCAGTCGGCCTGTACGCCAGCCTGGTGAACATCAACGCCTATCATCAACCCGGCGTCGAAGCGGGCAAGAAGGCTGCGACCGCCGTACTGGCCCTGCAAAAAAAGGTGCGTTCATCGCTGTCGGCAGAGCCAAAGAGCGTGCAGGAGCTTGCCGCGGCGTGCGAGGCGGATCCTGAAGCGGTCTACCACGTCCTGACGCATCTGGCGGCAAACGATCCGAAGGTTCGCCAAATTTCGGGGGCATCGTTGGACATCGAGAGATTTTCGGCCATCGTATAGATGGAAACGAGAATCGATGAAGACAACGCCTCCGGATGAGAGTTTGGTACCCTTCGAGCGCGTGGCGAAGTTCATTCGCCAGCTCACGCACGATGTGCGCAACGGTCTGAGCGCCCTCGATTTGGAGGGCGCCTACATCGCGGAACTGGTGACCGATCCCGAAGTCGCCGACGAAGTTCGCAAGTTGCGGAGCGTGGTGGCGAACACCGCCCGGTCATTGCGCGAAATCTCGCAGAATTTCCAGCCGGTGACGGTTCATCCGGTGCCGTGGAAGGCGACGGTATTTGTAGAGGAGCTCGGCGTGCGGCTGCGCAAGGAATTCCCCGAAGAAACCGCAGCGGGAGCGGTCGCGGTCGAGTCCCGGTTGCGGGAAGAAACGATCGATCTGGATTTCGAACAGGGCATCGAGGCCATCCTTAGCGTTGTGCGAAACGCATTTCAGTTCGGCGGAGAGCGGGCGCGGGTGGCCATTCTTGCCTTCGCGCAGGGGGAGGAGGTTGTAATGGAAGCAAGAGAACCGAAAACAGATTTCCAAAGCCAGGTGCCGCCGGAGGAATGGGGAGTGGCCCCGTTGATCACGACGCGGTCGGGCGGCTATGGGCTCGGTCTGTTCCGCACCCGGCGAATCTTTGAGGCTCACGGCGGAAAATTCGGCACGCAGTACATCGACGGGGTGCTGATTACCCGGATGTCGGTGCCGGTGTGGCGCGATTCTGGAGCATGACGCGGGCAATCGACCCAGCAAGAAAAATACTGGTTGTTGACGATGACCGGGCGATCCTGGCGACGCTGGGAGGCTTGCTTCAGCGCCATGGGTACGCGGTTGTACCGGCGGTTACGGCGGCAGCCGGGATGGCTGCGTTGCGCAAGGAAGCGCCGGATGTCGTCCTGCTGGACTTGTGCCTGCCCGACGCCGCCGGGCTGGAAACCCTTGCCGCGATCCGCTCCGAACAACCGGACGTGTCCATCCTCATCCTGACCGCGCAGGATTCGCTCGATAACGCCATCGAATCGATCAAACGCGGCGCGTTTCATTTCGTCAGCAAACCGTATGCGCCGGAGGAATTGCTCTCCCTCATCCGACGCGCTTTGGAACAGCGGGATCTGATGCTGGAAACGGAGCGGCTCCGCACCCAGACGGCCCAGCTTTCCCGCCGACTGGAAGCCGCCGAGCAGCAACTGGCGCCCCTGTTCGCCAGCCGCAAAATGCGGGAAATCGAAGAGCTGATCCGGCGCGTCGCCCCCACCGACGCCAACGTTTTTCTGTCCGGGGAGAGCGGGGTGGGCAAGGAGGTGATCGCCAACATGCTGCATCGGTTGAGCCGCCGGGCCACCGCGCCCATGGTGAAGCTCAATTGCGCGGCATTTCCCGCCAACATGATCGAAGGGGAGCTTTTCGGCTACGTCAAAGGGGCGTTCACGGGGGCGGTGAACGATTTTCCGGGAATGATCGCCGAAGCCGGCGGCGGCACGCTCTTTCTCGACGAAATCGCCGAGATGCCCGTGGAGTTGCAGACGCGGTTCCTGCGTGTGCTGCAAGAGCGCGAATTCCGTCCGCTCGGCTTTACCAAGACGCTCAAGGCCGATTTCCGGCTGATTGCGGCGACCAACCGCTCGGTCGCCGCCGCGTTGCGGGAAGGGCAGTTGCGTCAGGATCTCTATTACCGCATCAACACCTTTCAAATCGAGTTGCCGCCATTGCGGGAACGCCGGGAGGAGATTCCGGGGCTGGTGGCCACATTCATCGCGCGCTTTGCCAAGCAGCTTGGCAGACCGAAGCCGGACGTCACGCCCGAAGCCTTCCAGCGATTGATGGAATACGAGTGGCCGGGCAACATCCGCGAGCTTCAGAATGCGATCGAATACGGCGTGGTGCTGGCGCATGCCGGGCGCATCGACCTGAAGCAGTTGCCCAGGGAACTGCTCGTCCCGCCCATGCTTCGAACCGGCGCGCAGCCCCCTTGCGAGGCGTCTCTCTTGAATCTGGACGCGCGGGAACGCGACGCGATTCTGGCCGCCCTGGTGAAATCCTGCGGCAACAAGAAGAAAGCGGCGGAACTGCTTGGCATTCACCGCCCGACCCTATACAGCAAGATGAAGCGCTACGGCATCGAGCTGTGACACCCCTTATTCGACATCGTGAAATCGTTCTGGCCCACGCCGAGCAACAGCTTGCGTCGCAGGGCAAGACCGACCCCGCGGAACTCCTGGCGCTCTACAAGAAGTTCCTCAAGATCGAGAACCACCGCCTCCGGCTCAAGCACTACGCCGGCGGAGGGGGCCTGGAGATCGCCAAGCAGCGCGCAAACCTCGTCGATATCGTCCTGCGCCATCTCTACGATCACGCCATCGAGGGCCGGGAGCAGTTCAGGAGAGGCGCCGGAATCGCGCTCGTTGCCATCGGCGGCTACGGCCGCGGGGAGCTCAACCCGTTCAGCGACGTCGACATCATGTTCCTGCACGAAGGCGCGATGGTGCCGCGGGAAATCGGCGCGATCATCGAGTCGATCCTCTACACCCTTTGGGACGTGGGTTTCAAGGTGGGCCACGCGTCCCGGTCGATCGAGAACGCCGTCAAACAGGCCAACTCCGACATGCTCTCCAAGACCGCCCTGCTCGAAACACGTTTCGTCGCCGGGGATCAGAAGCTCTGCTCGCGCTTCAAGACCGAGTTCGAGAAGCGGTGTGTGACCGGGAATGAGAAGCAATACATCGCCGACCGCATCGTGAACCAGGCCGAGCGCCACGGCAAGTATGGGAATACCGTCTACATGCAGGAACCCAACGTGAAAAATGGCTGCGGGTCGCTGCGGGATTACCAGAATTTGATCTGGCTGGCGTTTTTCACCAAGCGCGCCACCTCGCTCGCCAAGCTCGTCGAGTTGAAGCTGCTTTCCGAAAGCGACCGCCGCAAGCTTGACCGGGCCTACGATTTCCTGCTGCGCGTCCGTACCGAGCTCCACTACATCAACAAGCGCGCCAGCGACACCCTCAGTCACGTCTACCAGCTCGAAGTCGCCAACAAATTCGGCCATCCGCAGAAGAACCCGCTGCGGCGCATCGAGGCGTTCATGCGCGACTATTACCAACACGCCCGGAATATGTTCCAGATTTCCGAGCCGCTCTCCGCCCGCCTCTGCGCCACCGAGGAATCGACCATGCGCACCGGCCTCATGCGCTTCCTTCAGCGCCAGCAAAAACAGGAGCATTTCGACGGCTTCTACGCGACCCAGACCCAGCTCTTTCCCGAGTCGCGCGAAATATTCAAGGAAGACCCGTTCCGGATGATGCGCGCCTTCCAGCACGCCCAGCAGCGGGCCATCGAATTTGCGCCGCAACTGCTGACCCTGGTGCGCCGAAGCGCCAGCATGGTGGACCGCACCTACAGCTACGCGCGGTCCGCCCGCGAGACTTTCGCCGCGATCCTCAGCCGCAAAGGACAGGTCGGGCGCATCCTCCGGCTGATGCACGAATGCGATTTTCTGGGCCGCTACATTCCCGAGTTCGGCGCGATGACCTGTCTGGTGCAGCACGAGTTCTTTCACCGCTACACCGTCGATGAACACACGCTGGTCTGCATCGAGAAGCTCGACGAACTAATCGATACCGAGGCGCCCCGGCTGAAAGGCTACCGGGAGCTGTTCACGCGCCTCGAAGATCCCTTCGTGCTCTATCTCGCCCTGCTGCTGCACGACACCGGCAAGGCCTCCAACGCGCGCTTTCACGCCGAGGCCAGCGCCATGTTCGCCAATCGCGTGGCCGCCCGCCTGCAACTGCGCTCCGATCAACGCAAGGCGCTCATCTTCCTGGTGGACAATCACATGCTGCTCTCCAGCACCGCCCAGCGGCGCAACGTGGAAGATCCCTCCACCATTTTCGAGTTCGCCGGCATCATTCCCAATCAGCAAAACCTCGACGCGCTCATGCTGCTGACCCTCGCCGACGGCATGGGCGTCGGCGATGAATCCACCTGGTCGGATTGGAAGGAATCGCTCGTGTGGCAACTCTACCGCAGCACCACGCAGTTCCTCGCCGAGGGCTACGCCTTTTTCGAGAAACGCGCGGCGGAACGCGAAGACACCCGCCACGCCGTCCTCAAGAAGCTCGGAGACAGCTACACCGACGAAGTCGAAGCGCATTTCCGCTGCATGCCGGAGTCCTATTTCCAGGCGTTCAACCAGACCGCCGTCACGGCTCACGTGCGCCTTTTCCGCTCCTTCTTTGCGGCCCGCTCCGAAAGCGACGCCCTGGGACTGGCCCCCGCCGTGCGCTGGATTCCCCATCCCGAACGCGGCCACAGCGAATTCTGGGTCTGCACCTGGGACCGCAAGGGCCTGCTGGCAAAAATCGCAGGATCGATCGCCGCGGCCCATCTCAATATTCTGAGCGCCGACATCTTCACCCGCACCGACGATCTCGTCCTGGACATCTTCCGCGTCTGCAACACCCGGTTCGAAGCCGTCACGGACGCGCGGGACATCGAACTGGTCGAACGCACGCTGCTGGCCGCGCTCTCGGCGGCGGAGTTCGACTTCACCCCGAAGCTTGCCAAACCCAAGGACCGCTCCGCCTTTCATCTCCAGCAGGAAATGGAATTCCCGACGCGCATCGTCATCGACAGCGACACGCACCCGGTTTACACTCTCATCGACATTCAAACGCCCGACCGCCTCGGGCTGCTCTACAATATCTTGCGCGCCTTCAGCGAAGCCGGCCTCAACATTGCCCTCTCGCGCATCGCCACCGAAAAAGGTGCCGCCATGGACACCTTCTACGTCACCACGCTCGACGGACGCAAAGTCCGTGACCGCGCCACCGTGCTCCGTTTGCAGAAGCTGTTGCAGGAGGCGACGATGCAGATCATGTGACGGGATATTTCGGCTTGCCAAACCATGCCATGTGAGGTTTCATAACCCTATGACCTTCGTCATTGCCTCGCCCAATCCGAAAAAAATGGAAGCCGAAATCCGGGAACTCCGGAAGGCCGGCAAGGAGATTCGCAAGACCAAGAAAAGCGCCCGTGCCTTCCTTCTGAAACACGGTTTCATCACGAAAGACAACAAGCTGGCTCCCCGCTACCGCTGAGCCATGCATCCGGGCGCATTCGTTCTCGGATATCACGGGTGCGATCAAAAAGTCGGCGAGAACATTCTTGCCGGCAAGAGCCATGTTGAGATCAGCAGGAATCGGCACGACTGGCTCGGCGAGGGTGCATATTTTTGGGAAAACGACCCTCATCGAGCCCTTGAGTGGGCTGCATTGGTCAAAAAACACCCGCAACACTTTAGGCATCGTATCAGAACATCCTTCGCAATTGGGGCCGTGATCGATCCGGGGCATTGCCTCGACCTGACGGAAACTGGAGCGCTGAATTTGCTCAAGGAGGCCTACGACGACATGGTCAAGACGTTCCAGAAAATGGAAGTGGCGTTGCCTGAAAATGAAAAGGGATTCGACGACGATCTCGATCTAGTGAAGCGCAATTTGGACTGCGCCGCGATCAATTACCTCCATCAACTACGTGCGGAACGAGGGTTGCCGGAGTTCGATAGCGTGCGCGCCGCATTTTGGGAAGGAAAACCGTTGTTTCCAGGGGCTCGAATCATGGAAAGGACGCATGTTCAGGTCTGCGTCCGAAAACCCCATGCTAGCATTCGTGGGTATTTCCGTTTGCCGTCGTTACCCGAATGAACCGGAAACGTCTTCGCTCTCGTTCGCGCCCGAATCGCCGTTACCCCCATCCTTGACTTCGCTTCAAAAAGTCTTTAGCTTAAACCATGTTTAACCCCTCCCATGTTCTTTGCAGAGCCAAAATATATTATTTGGCTGCGCTGGCTTGTGCGCTCGCTGGCAACGCCCATGCCGACGTCCGGTTTGGCTACGACGGCCACTCCAAGACCTCGGTCTCGTTTATCGAGTTCAATACCGTCACACAAGATGTGACCCTGACGCAAGTGCCGATCAAGAGTCGACGGCTGACCCGTCCCACGACCGCCTTGGTCCGCTTCGGCAGCGGCGCCAACCGCGGCCGTTGGGTCAAGGTGCAGGCAGATCCCACCACCGGCCTGGTCACCCGTTTGACCGCCTCGGACAATTCCCGCATTGATTTGCAATGGTCCAAGACGACCGGTTACCGGTCCGCTCTTATCGTTCTGCGCGACAACCACGGCCGGCAACGCCTCATGGCGCAACTGACCGGTTCGCCGACGGCCCGCCAACCCATGGCGGCAGCCAAGTCGATCAGCGCCAAGTTCGGCAAGTCGCCTCCCGACTTTTATTCGTGGAAGGACTGGGGACTGGCGGGAACCGCAGAAGATGTCTCGAACTGGGATGTGGGTCCGGTGGATATGAGCGGAGTCGGCCAGGCGGTCACCGGGCTGCTCGATCAAACCGACCACATCATCAACACGCTAATCAACCAGATGATTGAAATTCCGGAGCTCGTCCACGGCGGCGGAGGCGTCGGCCTCCTGGTTGCGCGGGAGCTGGCACAGACCGTTGCGGAAGCCAGCGGGATGGTCGACCAAGCCCGTGAATATGTCGGCGACCTTGCCGGAAACCTGCTCGATCACGGCGTGTCATCGCCGTTGCAGGCCCTGCAAAAAGCCAGCACGGCGGCCGCGGTCGTTGCCGACGCACTGGGCCGAACGGTCCTCGGCAATTACAATCCCACTATTCCGTCCAATGGATTCGCCACGCTCAGGCCTCCCGGCGTTGTGTACAAGGGTGACAAGACTACGCTGGACATTGCGCGCGAGGGAGGAAACGCCGGAATCCTTAGCGGGCGCATCCTGATCGCTCCCTCCTCAGGGATTCGTCCGGTGAGCGTGAGTTTCGAGGGTGGCCCTTATTATGTCTTTCTCGATGGCGCAACCAAGCCGCAACTGCTCCGGATGGACGTCAGTAAGAGCGCCGCGAACGGACGCAGCCTCGTTTTGGACTTGGATGAAGGCAACGGCCTCGATGGAACCACAAGGACAACGGTTGAAGGCGCTCCGCCAAACACCAGCTTCAGCGTGAATGGCTCCGGCGGAGAGTCCGGCGCCTCCATCGGCACCGCAACCGGTTGTTCCTTCACGAGTTCGATGTATTTGAGCGGACAGGTCAATATCCGACTCACTTACAATTCCCGCACCAAGACAGCGTCCGCATCGGTCGACGCGGTCATCACGACGGACAACGGTTCGTTCGATTACACCTGGGATGGCCCGATGACCTGGAACGGCGCCGCTTTCACGGGCAGCCTTGCGCGAAGCAGCGCGTCGAACCGCCCGCCCATGCCTTTGACCATCAGTCCGGGAGCAAGCGGCACCTACACCGCCCGCGGCATAGTGCCGTTCACGATGTATCTTTTTAAGACGGACGGCTCATGCACCGGTCCGGTCGAGACCTTCAATTACACCCTGACCGGCGCCACCTTGCATTAACGCCACGGGCGTGCCATCCTGTTTTCGCATGAAAACGGCGCCCATCCTCGTCGCGGCATTGCTCTTTGGCTTTGCCGCGTGTCACCGCACGGTTACCACAACACCTCCGGAAGAACCAAAACCAGAAATCCCTGTAACCGAGATTCAGCCCGAACCGGCCCCATCGATTCCGGTTGAGGCGGAGCCCGCCCCGGCGGCTCCACTGCAACCGGAATCCGTTACGCTCGATTCACTTCGCGCCCTGGTCTCCGGCACGGCGGCCAGTGGCAGTTTGGACGACTGGTTCAACGCGATGTGCGTGTCCCGGGAAAACCATGACGAAACCTGGAACCGTTTCGTGCTGGCGGTGCGGGCCGATCCCCTGGGCTCGGCGAATTTGTTGCGGCACGCGTCCGATTTCCCGTTGCTGGGTCAGTTGTATAATATGCTGGCTGCCGCCATCGGCGGAAGCGATCCCGGGTTTGTCCGCAAATGGGCGGAGACCGCGCCAGAAGACATGAAAGCGGACATCGCCGCCGGATTGCTTTCGGTCTGGGCCGGAACCGAACCGCAGCAGGCGGCGCAATGGCTGGCCCGCGACCCGCTGCTGCGTGAGGATTCGAATTGCTGCGAGGCGCTGATTACAACATGGGCGGCGACCGATCCGGCCGCGGCCTCCCGGTGGACCTTCGCGCAACCTCCCGGCACCGCGCTCGACGCGGCAATCGATGCGCTTGGACGCACTTGGGGCGGCAGCGATCCCACCGCCGCCGCGGCGTTCCTGCAAAAGCAATCCGTATCCCCCGCGAGGGACGATTTCGCCGCGGCCCTTGCGGAAGGCTGGGCGGCACACGACGTCAACGCCGCCACCGCCTGGTACCTTTCGGCGCCGGTGCAGGACGAATCGTCGCGCGAACAACCGCTGTACACGCTTTTTTCCGGTCTTGCCGGTCAGGACACTACGAAAGCCGAGCACTTCGTCGATGGCATGGCCTGGGGAGCCTCGCGCGATTCGGCGATTCGCGGAATCATCGATACCGTGGTCGTCGACAATCCGAAACAAGCCGTTCTCTGGTGTACCCGCATTTCCGACGCCGAAACCCGGGCCGCCATCGCCCAGTCGCTCATGACCGAACTAGCCGACCGCTCTCCTGAATTGGTCAAGCAGTTGGGCCAGTTGCCGCTTGTTGGAAAGTAGACGCGTGTATCACACCGGTTTGGGAGCCACGACAAGCTGAGCGGCGACGGACTCGGCGCATCCGGGGAGCGCACGCGCCCTCGCGTGCTGGTGCCCTCGCCAGCGCCGTCCTCTTCTGGAAAGAACGGCCGGATTGAAGAATGAAAATGAGCCCAACGCCGGCGCGGTCCGAAATGGATGACCCCAAAACGGCAGAGGAGGCTCGTGGACTGCGGTGAAGTGCCCTTTCCATTAACCACAAAACCGAAACCGAGCACGGAAACCGGAGCGGCCCATATTATTTTGTCATCCTGAGCTTGCGAAGGATCTCACGGCAGGCCAGCCGGCGTTAGGTCACCATTCACCGTTCTCGGAGCTGACAGCGCCGCCCGATGAGCCATCAGTTCCGATTGCGCGCCGACTGAATCTAACGTCGGGGTCGCCTCGTGAGATCCTTCGACAGACTCAGGACAGGCTCTTCGCAGGCTGCCAATGAACCTACCGCAAAGACGGGGCGTTCGGGAGCGGGAATCCGGGGAGCACACGCGCCCTCGCGTGTTGGCGTCGGCGCCCTCGCCGACGCGAACTTTTTTGCGCTGCCGACGCGATCAGCCGCGAAGATGCCTTTGGCGAGGG
>Ga0316232_1003194_pt1 | contig 15503 bp, 12 predicted proteins | sample TBHtaG_FD_206006 | JGI IMG/M metagenome (GOLD analysis project Ga0316232, IMG submission 206006) | Freshwater microbial communities from Trout Bog Lake, Wisconsin, USA - TBH18025_13 | ecosystem: Environmental > Aquatic > Freshwater > Lake > Hypolimnion/Profundal zone | place: USA: Wisconsin... | reverse complement strand
CTGCTGGCCGGCTTCGAGCAGTGGGGCGTGGAGCAGACGGTGCGGCGCTGCAACGGCATGTTCGCCATCGTCTGCTGGGACGCCCTGGAGCGCCAGCTGCACCTGGTCCGGGACCCGCTGGGGATCAAGCCCCTGTACGTGGGCACCCAGGGCCGCACGCTGCTCTGGGGCTCCGAGCTGAAGGCGCTGCGGGCGCACCCGGAGTTCGTCCCGGCCATCGACCAGGACGCCCTCGCCCTCTACTTCCGCCACGGCTACGTGCCGGGCCCCTACAGCATCTTCCAGGGCGTGCACAAGCTCCCGCCCGGCACCATCCTGACCCTGGCCGACCCGGGCGATCACGCGCAGCCCCGGCCCTACTGGTCGCTCCGCGAGGTCGCGGCCCGCAGCCAGGCCGATCCGTTCGCCGGCAGCGACGCGGAGGCCATGGACCTGGTGGAGGCGGCGCTGCGCCGGAGCGTCGGCCTGCAGATGGTCGCCGATGTGCCGCTGGGCGCCTTCCTGTCCGGGGGCATCGACTCCTCCCTGGCGGTGGCCCTCATGCAGAGCCAGAGCCCGCGCCCGGTCAAGACCTTCAGCATCGGCTTCGGCGAGGACGCCTTCAACGAGGCCCACATCGCCCGGGCGGTGGCGCGGCATCTGGGCACCGACCACGCGGAATGGATGGTCACGGCCCGGGACGCCCAGGCGCTGATCCCGATGATGCCGCAGATCTACGACGAGCCCCTGGCCGATCCGGCGGCGCTGCCCACCTGCCTGGTGTCCCAGCTGGCCCGGCAGCAGGTCACGGTCAGCCTCTCCGGCGACGGCGGGGACGAGCTGTTCGGCGGCTACCACTTCCACCTGTCGGCCCAGGAGGGCCGGCTGGCCCAGGCGCTCCGGGTGCCGAAGGCGCTGCGCCTGGCCATCGGCGCGGGCATGACCGGCTTTGCCCGGGTGCTCCAGCACATGCCCGGCCGGCTCGCCGGGTATGCCGAGGAGGCTTTCCACCACCGGGCCCGGCCGTACCAGTTCCGCGACTCGGTGTCGTACTACCGCGAGCACGTGGCGGACCTGTTCGGGCGCGGCGACGGGCTCCTGCTGGCGGAACGCAACCCGCCCTACCTGCTGAGCCGGCCCCTGGGCCTGGACCATCCGCGCAATGTCGCCGAGGCCTTCATGTTCCTGGACACGATGATGATGCTGCCCGACGAATTCCTCACCAAGATCGACCCGGCCACCATGGCGGTCAGCCTGGAGGGCCGGGTGCCCTACCTGGACACCGATGTGCTGGCCCTGGCCTGGCGGCTGCCGACCCGCCTGAAGATCCGCGACGGGCAGGGCAAGTGGGTGCTGCGCCAGATCCTCAAGCGGCACATCCCCGCCGAACTGGTGGACCGGCCCAAGCACGGCTTCAGCGTGCCCATCGCCTCCTGGCTGCGCGGACCGCTGCGCGACTGGGCCGGCGGGCTGCTGGACCCGGGCCGGATCCGCTCCGAGGGACTGCTCGACCCGCAGCTGGTGGGGCGCTACTGGGACGAGCACCAGCAGGGCCGCCGGGACCATTTCGACCTGCTCTGGCGGCTCCTGATGTTCCAGGCCTGGCAGGGCGACCGGGTGCCGGTTGAACACGAGGCCGCCTCATGATCGGTGCGCTGCTGGGCTTCATCGACCGCTACCGGCGCAACCGGCGCTGGCACAAGGATCCCCGGGGCTATTTGGCGGCCATGGGCGTGCGGGTCGGCGAAGGCTGCCGGATCTACGGGATCCCCGAGGAGGTGTTCGGTTCGGAACCGTACCTGGTCCGGCTGGGCGACCACGTCTCCATCACCTCCGGGGTGAAGTTCGTCTCCCATGACGGCGGCGTCTGGGTGTTCCGCGACCGGTTCCCGGATCTCGACGTGTTCGGCCCGATCACCGTCGGCAACAACGTCTTCATCGGCATCAACGCGATCATCATGCCGGGGGTCACCATCGGCGACAACGTGGTGATCGGCTCCGGCTCCGTGGTCACCCGGGACATCGCCTCCAACAGCGTGGCCGCCGGCGTGCCGTGCCGGGTGCTGCGCGCCCTGGACGACTACGAGGCCAAGTCCGTGGCCAAGGGACTGCACCTGCGGGCGCTTGATCCGGGCCGGCTGCGCTCGGAACTGGACCGGCACTTCCAGCTGGGGCTCTGATCCATGGCGATCCGGACCGTCACCCTGCTGCTGGACGCCATGGGCGGCGGCGGCGCGGCGCGGGTGGCAGCCCAGCTCAGCGCGGCCTGGGCCGGCATGGGGCGCAAGGTGACCATCCTCACCGGCGACGACGGGCGGATGGCCTGCCCGTACCCGCTGCACCCCGCCGTGGCCCACCTGTCCCTGGCAGAGCAGGGCTTCTCGCACAACCCGCTGCAGGCCGCCTGGCGCAACCTCGGGCGGATGGCGCGGCTGCGCCGGCTGATCCGGCAGAGCCGGCCCGACCTGATCGTCTCCTTCCTGGACACCACCAATGTGCGCTGCCTGCTGGCCACCCGCGGCCTGGGCATCCCGATCCTGGTCTCCGAGCGCACCGATCCCCACGGCAGGTCCATCGGCTTCGCCTGGGAAGCGCTGCGCCGGCTCACCTACCCGTGGACCGGCGGGCTGGTGGTGCAGAGCCGCCACGCGCTGGCCTATTTCCCGGCCCGGATCCAGGCCAAGGGGATGGTCATCCCCAACCCGGTGCAGGCGCCGGAGCCCCGGCCGGAGCCCGCCGGCGCAGCCCGGCCGGAGCGATGCTCGGTGGTCAGCCTGGGCAGCCTCCGGCCCGTCAAGGGCCACGACCAGCTGATCGAAGCCTTCGCCATGCTCGCCGGCCGGTTTCCCGGGTGGGACCTGGTCATCCACGGCGAAGGCCCGGCACGGCCGGAGCTGGAAGCGAGGATCGGCGCGCTCGGCCTCGCGGACCGGATCTTCCTGCCGGGCGCCACCTCCGAAGCAGCGGCCCGGCTGCGGGAAGCCGACCTGTTCGTGCTGCCGTCCCGGGCCGAGGGCTTCCCCAACGCCCTGGCCGAGGCCATGGCCTGCGGCCTGCCGGTGATCAGCTTTGATTGCGCCAGCGGGCCGGGGGAACTGATCCGGCCCGAGCTGGACGGGCTGCTGGTGCCGCCGGGCGACATCCCGGCCCTGGCCGGCGCCATGGCCCGGCTGATGGCGGATCCCGCGGAACGGGGCCGGCTCGCCGCCCGGGCTCCGGAAGTGACCGCCCGGTTCAGCCTGGAGCGGGTGCTCGGCCTTTGGGAGGCGGCCATGCTCCAGGCCGCCGGAGCCGGGCGATGATCCGGCGCTGGCTGGCCATCCTCCTCGCCGGCGCCTTGGCCCATGGCGCCACGGTGGACGTCCGGTCCCATGCGTTCGGCGCCAGGGGCGACGGCCGGACCGATGACACCGCCGCCATCCAGAAGGCCATCCATGCCGTCGCCGGCACCGGCGGCACCGTCCTGGTCCCGGCCGGCACCTACCTGGTCAACACCGTCGCCAGCAGCGACCGCGGCCTGGTCGTGGCCGGCCGGATGACCCTGCAGCTGGCCCAGGGCGCCATCCTGAAGGCCATTCCCAACGCCGCCCGGAACTCCACCATCCTGTCGGTGGCCGGCGCCAGCCAGGTGACCATCCTGGGCGGCACCCTGCAGGGCGACCGGAGCGGCCACAGCGGCACCGAAGGCGAATGGGGGATGGGCCTCTCCATCCAGAATTCCCGTCAGGTGACGGTGCGCGGCATGGTGGCCAGGGACTGCTGGGGCGACGGCTTCTACATCTCCGCCTCCGCTGAAGTGAGCCTGACCGAGGTGCTCGCCCAGCACAACCGGCGCAACGGCCTGTCCGTCACCAGCTGCGACGGTCTCACCGTGCGCGATTCGGAGTTCCGCGAATCCAAGGGCACCGAGCCCGAAGCCGGGCTGGACATCGAGCCCAACCCAGGGGAGACGGTGCGCCGGGTGCTGATCACCGGGTGCCGGTTCATCGACAACGCGGGCAGCGGCCTGGAGGACGGCGTGCCCGACAGCAACCTGGGCCGGGCCTTCATCAGCGACGTGGTGATCGACGGCAACAGTTTCACCGGCAACGGCCGGACCCCGGCCGACGGCAGCATCAAGACGGCCATCCGCATCTCCAACTGCCCCGGCAACCGGGTCACCCGCAACATCATCCGAAACAACACCGGCCAGGGCATCTACCTGCGCTACAACGCCGACGACTGCGAGGTCTCGGGCAACACCGTCAGCGGCACCGCCGGCGACGGCATCGTCCAGGCCGCCTGCCGGGGCAACCGGATCACCGCCAACGAGGTGACCGGAAATTCCGGCCACGGCATCCTCTCCAAGAACTGCTCCGGCTTCTCCGTCGGCGGCAACACCGTCAGCGGCAACGGGCTGTCGCCCTGATCCGGATAAAAAATCAGAACCTTGCCTGGGCACCGGAAAATTCCTATATTAACTTAAGCACAGCGATGGTTTGACAGCGAACGCAGGGAACCAAGGAAAGGGGAATCCGCAGGATGGAAGACTGCCTCTATCTGCTTCGCTTCGACGATATCTGCCCGACCATGAACTGGTCCGTCTGGGACGCCGTCGAAGCCCAACTGGTCGCCAAGGGAGTGCGGCCCATCCTGGCCGTGGTCCCGGACAACCGGGACCCCAAGCTGGTGGCGGGTCCGGCCCGGGCCGATTTCTGGGAGCGGGTGCGGCAGTGGCAGGCGCGCGGCTGGACTATCGCCCTGCACGGCTACCAGCACGTCTACGTGAACCGCAACCCGGGCATCATCGGGCTGAACCCGCAGAGCGAATTCGCCGGGCTGGACCGGGCCGAACAGGAGCGCAAGCTGCGCGCGGCACTGGCGATTTTCCGGGCCGAGGGGGTGCGGGCGGACGCCTGGGTGGCCCCGGCCCACTCCTTCGACCGCACCACCGTGGACCTGCTGGCCGGGCTCGGCGTGCCGGTGATCAGCGACGGGCTCGGCACCCTGCCATACACCGATGGCCGGCTGGTCTGGGTGCCCATGCAGATCTGGGAATTCTGCCCGCGGCCGCCGGGCGTGTGGACCGTGTGCTGCCACCCCAACCCGTGGAGCCCGGCGGACCTGGTGCGCTTCGCCGAGGCCCTGGCCACCTATGCCCCCAGGGTCACCGACCTGGCCCAGGTGCTGCAGCGCTTCGGCGACCGCCGCTGCACCTTCGGGGATCGCTGCGCGGCCTGGTTCGAATCCAGCTGGCACCACCACCTGCGCCCCTGGCTCAGCCGGACCCTGCTGGCGGGGAGGCGCGCATGAGCGCCCGCTACCTCCTGCGCTTCGACGATCTGTGCCCGACCATGGACTGGGCGGCCTGGGACCGGATCGAGGCCATGCTGGTGGCCCGGGACGTCAAACCGATCCTGGCGGTGGTGCCCGACAACCGGGACCCCCGGCTCATGGTGGCCCCGGCCCGGATCGATTTCTGGGAGCGGGTGCGCGGCTGGCAGGCCCGGGGCTGGGCCATCGGCCTCCACGGCTGGCAGCACACCTACGTCAACCAGGAGCCCGGGATCCTGCGCCTGAACCCGTTCAGCGAATTCGCCGGCCTGCCGTACGAAGCGCAGTACGCCAAGCTCAGTGCCGGCCTGGACCGGTTCAGGCGGGAAGGGGTGCGCGCCGACGCCTGGATCGCCCCGGCGCATTCCTTCGACCGGGTGACGGTGCGCGCCCTCCTGGCCGCGGGCCTGCCGGTCATCAGCGACGGCATGGCGTTTTCCCCGTTCCGGGACGCCGCCGGCGCCGTCTGGGTACCGCAGCAGTTCGCCCGGATGCGGCCCATGCCCTGGGGCGTCTGGACCTTCTGCTACCACATCAACGGCATCTCGCCCCAGGACCTGGCCGACTTTGGGCGCAGCCTGGACAGCCTGGCGCCGAGCATGATCTCGCTGCCCGAGGCAGTGGCCCTGGGCCAGCGCCGGCGCTCGCCGGCGGACCTCCTGGTGGGACTGCTGCGCCAGGGCGTTTCAACCATCCGCCGCCTGAAGCAGGCCTGACCATGCCCGTCCGAACCCGCGTCATGTTCCTCATCCCCTCCCTGGTCGCCAACGGCGCCGAGCGCCAGCTGTGCGAACTGGTCCGGCACATGGATCCCGGCCGCTTCGAGGTCCACGTGGTGGTGTTCTACGACCCGGCCGACTGCCTCGGCGGCGACCTGACCCCGGAGCTGGCCGGCCTGCCCCATGTGCGGGTGCACAGCCTGCACAAGCGGCGCGGGGCGCTGGGCTATCTGGTCGCGCTGCCGCGCCTGCTGGCCCTGGTGGGCCGGGTCGACCCGGAGATCCTGCACGGCTACCTGGACGGCAACCTGCCGGCCCTGATGGCCGGCGCGGCCTGGCGCAAACCCCTGGTCTGGGGCATCCGGGCCAGCGCCGCCGCACCCGGGAAGCTCAAGGGCGCCGGCGCGGCCATGTTCCGGGCCTCGCTCTGGTTCTCCCGCTACGTGGACCTGGTGATCTTCAACTCCCAGGCCGGGCTCGCCAGCCACCGGACCATGGGCATGCAGGCGCCGAACACCCTGGTGATCCCCAACGGCTTCGACACCGGCCGGTTCCGGCCCGACCCGGCGGCCGGGGCGCGCCAGCGGGAAACCTGGGGCGTGCCGCCGGGGGCGCCGCTGGTGGGCATCGTCGGCCGGCTGGATCCGGTGAAGGACCACCCCACCTTCCTGCGCGCGGCGGCCAGGCTGGGCCGGGCGCTCCCCGACCTGCGCTTCGTCGCCGTGGGGGCCGGACCCGCCGACTACGCCGAACGCCTGAAGCGGCAGGCCCTGGAGCTGGGCATCGCCGACCGGGTGCTCTGGCCGGGCAACTGCGAGGCCATGGCCGGCGCCTACAACGCATTGTCCCTGCTCATCCTCTCCTCCACCGAAGAGGGCTTCCCCAACGCGATCGGCGAGGCCATGGCCTGCGGGGTGCCCTGCGTGGCGACCCGGGTGGGCGATGCCGCCCTGCTGATCGGCGACACCGGCTGCACCGTCGCCGTGGGCGACGACCAGGCCCTGGCCCAGGCGGCCCTGCGCCTGCTGGGGGCGACCCGGCCGGAGCGCGAGGACCGGGCCGAGGCCGCGCGCGCCCGCATCTGCTCGGCCTTCAGCTGCCAGGCCCTGGCCCGGCATTCCCAGGACGCCCTGCTCGGGCTGCTGCCGGGAGCCCTGGCCCCGGCGAGCGCGGGGGAGTGATGGATATCGCCTTTCTCACCACCTCCCTGGAGCACGGCGGCGCGGAGACCCAGCTGGTGCGCATCGCCGCCACCCTGCGCGGGCGCGGCTGGGAAGTGGGCATCCTCACCATGCTGCCGTCCTCGGCCTTCCTGGAGGAGGTCCAGAGCGCGGGCATCCCCCTGGTGCAGTGCGCCGACGCCCGCGACCGGCCGCCCTGGCGCACCGGGCTGCGGATGATCCGCCAGCTGCGCAGCTGGCGGCCGGCGATCCTGGTCACCTTCAACTTCCCCGCCGACGCCTTCGGCCGCCTTTGCGGCCGGATCGCCGGGGTGCCGACCATCGTCTCCGCGGTGGGTACGACCCACATCAAGTCCTCCGCCCGAAAGAACTTCTACCGCTTCTCCGAGCCGCTGATCGCCATGACCGTGGCCAATTCCAAGGCCGCCGCCCGGGCCATGGTGGCCCAGGGCCTCCTCACGGCGGAAAAGACCATGGTCATTCCCAACGGCCTGGTGCTGGATGCTCCGGGGCCGGACCAGCGCGCCGAGGTGCGCGCCGAGCTGGGCGTGAAGGATGCCGAATTCCTCTGGATGGCCGTGGGCAACCTGAGGCCGGCCAAGGACTACCCCACCCTCCTGAGCGCCGCGGCGGCCTGCCCTCCGGGGATCCGGGTCAAGGTGGTGGGCGGGGACTTCAACGGCACCCTGAAGACCGCCGAAGGCGCGCCCTGCGCCGAGGCCCTGCTTCGGCGCGCGGCCGGGCTCGGGCTGGGAGACGCGGTGGAGTTCCTCGGGCCGCGGACGGACGTGGCGCGCCTGCTGCAGGCCGCCGACGGCTTCGTGCTGTCCTCCGCCTGGGAAGGCCTGCCGAACACAGTGATGGAGGCGATGGCGGCGGGCCTGCCGGTGGTGGCCACCGACGTGGGGGATGTGCGGGAGCTGGTGGAGGAGGGCGTTTCCGGGTTCGTGGTGCCGCCCGGCGATCCCCAGGCGCTGGCCGAGCGCATGCGTTTCACGATGGCGCTGCCGCCGCAGACCCTCAAGGCCATGGGCGGCGAGGGCAGGGCGCTGATCCACGGGCGCTATGAGAACGGGCGGGTGGTGGACGAATGGGAGGCGCTGTTGCGCCGGCTCGCCACCCGCGCCATGCCGGACCCGCTCCGGCCGACCCGGGACTGTCCGTGAGTGGCCGGCATTAAACATGCTTATTTCGATCGGAGGAGGCTCCCCATGAAAGGTAAGCCAGGAAAAGATCCCGCACCGGAAAAACGCCCGAGGGAGGTCATCCACATCGTCAGAGGCAATGATCGGAACATGTGGGACAAGCCCCCGGGACAAAGCGCGGACCGGCTGAATCCACCGGTCTATCAACCGTCCTAGTTTCAGGGTGTGAGCCCATTGCCCGACACCGCATTGCCGCTGATCACGTTGCCCCCCACCTGGTTCAAGATCCCATGCAGGGTGTTGCCCTGGACCTGGTTCCCGGTGACGGTCATCCCGGTGGCGCCGTCGCGCAGCAGGATGCCGTTGCCGGTGTTGCCGGTCACCGTGTTGCCGGTCACCGTGTGGCCGCTGGCGTTGGACAGCTCGATCCCGCTCCGGGGCGCGCTGTCGAGGGTGCGGGCCCCGTTGCCGGTGATGCTGTTGCCGCTGAGGCTCACGTTGGCGATGGAGGCGGTCCCGGTGTTCGCCAGCGGCACGCCGTCCGCGATGCCGTCCCCGGCGTTGCCGGAGAAGGTGCAGCCGCTGACGGCGACCAGGTTCACGGTCTCGCCGGGGTTGGGTTCGATGTCGAGGCCGTCCTCCGGCAGGGTCCCGCCGGTGTCCATGAAGCTGGAGTTGCGCACCGCCACGGTGTTGGCGTAGGTGATGCTCAGGCCGTTGCGCCGGTTGTGCACCGCGGATACGGAACACAGCGCGACGTTGCTCGACCCCAGGGCGACCGTGAACCCGTCTCCCCAGCAGTCCCGGGCCGTCACACCGTAGACTGAGACGTTGCTCGAGCCGTTGATGGACAGGCCCATGCCCCACTCGCCGGTGCTGCCGGTGTGGGTGACCGGGGTGCCGTAGTCGCCCTGGAGCGTGCCGCCCTGGATGGTCACGTTGCTGGCCCCCGCCACGGTCAGGATGCTGTAGCTGTCGGCCGCGTTGGGGATCGCGCGCAGCACGGCGCCGGCGGCCAGCTGCAGGGTCATGCCGCCCTTGACCCGGATGGAGGTCACGGCGTCCACCAGGTAGATGCCGTCGGGGCAGGTGAGGGTTCCCCCGGTCCCCGCCACGGCGTTGACGGCCTTCTGGATCGCGGCGGTGTCGTCGCTGACCCCGTCGCCCCGGGCGCCGTAGGCCGGGTCCTTGACGCTGACGGACGGGGCCGGATCGGCCGGCGCGGAGCAGGTCGCCGTCGGGGCGATCAGGGGCGGGGCGGCGGCGGGCGCGGCGCCGGGAGCGCCTCCGCCGCAGGCCAGCGGGAGCAGCGCGGCCAGGAGCGAACTAGCGATGCAGCCCCATGGCATCCAGGATGACGTGGTTGACCTTGTGAACATCGTACTTGCCCACCGCATAGGCCCTCCCGTTCTCCCCCAGCCGCCCGGCCAGCGCCGGATCCGCCACGAACCGCTCCATGGCCTCGGCCAGGGCCGCCGCATCCCGCACCGGGACCAGGAACCCGGTCTGCCCTTCGAGCACGGTCTCCCTGCAGCCGGGCGCATCGGTGGTGATCACCGCCCGGCCCGCGGCCATGGCCTCCAGCACCGAACGGGGCGTGCCCTCGGCGTAGCTGGGCAGGACGAACACGTGGGCCCCGGCCAGGTACGGGCGCACGTCCCGGGTGGCGCCGCGGTAGTCGACAATGCCTTCCCGGCCCCACTGGTCCACCAGATCCCGGGGCAGGGCGGTGAGGTTGGAATCGAACGGGCCCACCAGGACACAGCGGACCTCCGGGTGGCGGGCCTTGAGCCGGCGCGCCGCCTCGGCGAACTCCAGCACGCCCTTGTCCCGGGCCACCCGGGCCACCATGAGGAAAGTGAGCGGCCCTCCGGGCATGGGGCTCGGCGCGTACTGGGCCAGATCGACCCCGGACCCGTTGATCATGGTCACCCGGCAGCCCGGGGCCAGGAGCCGGTTCGTTTCGAAGAACGAGCGGTTGTCCGGGTTCTGGAAGAACACCCCCTCGGTCTTCGCCAGGCCCATGCGGTACATCCGCCTGGCCAACGCCGCCAGGAGCCCCAGCTTGAGCCCGCGGCCTTCCAGGACCGAGCCGACCCCGGTGATCATCGCGTAGCGGTGCGGCACCCCGGCCCAGGCCGCGGCCAGGGAACCGTAGATCACCGGCTTGATGGTGTAGCTCAGCAGCAGGTCCGGGCGCAGCTCCCGGAACAGCGCGGCCAGCGCCCGGAGCGAGCGCAGGTCGGCCAGCGGGTTGAGTCCGGTCCGCCCCAGCGGCACCGGCTGGAAGCGCACGCCCATGGCGGCGAGCTGGGCCGGCACCTGCCCGGGGTCCTCGTCCGGGGCCAGGGCCGAGTCCACCTGCGGCGCCAGGGCGATCACCTCGTGGCCCCCGGCCACCATGGCCTGGAGCATGGAGCCCCGGAACCGGACCAGGGAATGGGCGTAGCCGCCCAGCACGGCGATCCTCATCCGAGATGCTCGCAGTACCAGGCCAGGGCCTCCTCCAGCCCGCGCCGGATGTCGTACTGCGGCTCATAGCCCAGCAGCCGGGCCGCCTTGCTGATGTCGGCCTGGGAATGGACCACGTCGCCCGCCCGGAACGGGCCGTAGATCGCCTTGAGCCCGGCCACGGCCGGACGGCCCGGGGCCAGACCGGCGCGCAGCATTTCGTGCAGCTGGTTGAGGGTGGTGCGCCCGCCCAGGGCCACGTTGTAGACCTGGTTGACCGCCTCGGGGCCGGTGGCGGTGGCGGCCAGCAGGTTGGCCTGGACCACGTTCTGCACGTAGCAGAAATCCCGGCTGGTCTCGCCGTCGCCGTTGATGGTGCAGGCCGAGCCGTGCAGCAGGCGGGAGATCCAGAGCGGGATCACCGCCGCGTAGGGTCCGTCGGGGTCCTGGCGCCGGCCGAAGACATTGAAGTAGCGCAGGCCGATGCAGCCCAGCCCGTAGACCCGGGCGAACATCGCAGCATAGATCTCGTTCACCAGCTTGGTGACGGCGTAGGGGGAGAGCGGCTGGCCGATCAGCTCCTCGCGCTTGGGCAGCCCCGGATGGTCGCCGTAGACGGCGCTGGAGGCGGCGTAGACGAACCGGGTCACGCCCGCGTCCCGGCTCGCCACCAGCATGTTCAGGAACCCGTCGATGTTGGTCTCGTGGGCGCCGATCGGGTCCACGATCGAGCGCGGCACCGAGCCCAGGGCGGCCTGGTGCAGCACGTATTCCGCGCCCTGGCAGGCCATCCGGCAGTCCTCGAGGCTGCGGGTGTCGCCCCGGCAGAAGGTGAACCGGCTCCAGGCCTCGGGAGTCACCGCGGCCTGGACCTCGTCCAGGTTGGCCTGATAGCCGGTGGAGAAATTGTCCAGGCCCGTCACCCGCTGCCCGTTCTCAAGCAGGGCCTGCAGCAGGTTGGAACCGATGAAGCCCGCCACGCCCGTCACCAGCCAGGTCCTGGGGGCCGCCCGCAGATCGTCGATCACGCCATCAAGTCGCATGGTTTAGAGGCTCCAATAGGTCACGCCGTCCGGGATCCGGGCGGTACTGAAGGCTGACTTCACGTCCACGAACACCGAATTCGGGTTGAGGCAGGCGAGCAGGGGATCCAGGCCGCCCTGCCGGAACTGGGCGTGGTTCACCGCGAACACCAGACCGTCCAGCCCGTGCAGGTCCTCCATGGGCGACAGCCGGATGCCGTATTCCTGGAAGGTCTCCTCGGGATCGGCGAACGGATCGTGGACCAGCGGAGTGACGCCGAACTGCTTGAGTTCCTCGATGATGTCCGGGACCTTGCTGTTGCGGATATCGTGCACGTCCTCCTTGAAGGTCAGCCCGAGGATGCCGACCTTGGCTTTCTTGACCTGGATCTGCTGCTGGATCAGGAGCTTGATCATCTTCTGGGCGATGTAGGAGCCCATGCTGTCGTTGATCCGCCGGCCGGCCAGGATGACCTGGGGATGGTAGCCCAGTTCCTCGGCCTTGGTGGTGAGGTAGTAGGGGTCGACGCCGATGCAGTGGCCGCCCACCAGCCCAGGGGTGAACGGCAGGAAATTCCACTTGGTGCCGGCCGCCGCCAGCACCTCGGAGGTGCGCACGCCCACCTTGTCGCAGATGATGGCGAGTTCGTTCATCAGGGCGATGTTGATATCGCGCTGGGTGTTCTCGATCACCTTGGCGGTCTCGGCGACCTTGATGGAGGAGGCCAGGTGCAGCCCGGCCGGGATGATGGCCCCGTAGACGCCGGCGATGATCTGGAGGGTCTCCTCGTCCTGGCCGGAGACGATCTTGACGATGCGGTCGACCGTGTGGACCTTGTCGCCCGGGTTGATGCGCTCGGGAGAATAGCCGAGCTTGAAGTCGATGCCGCAGCGCAGGTCCGAGTGCTTTTCCAGGATCGGGCCGCAGACGTCCTCGGTGACGCCGGGGTAGACGGTCGACTCGTAGACGACGATGGCGCCCTTGGCCATCACCGTGCCGACCGTCTCGCTGGCCCGGATCACCGGCCCGAGGTTCGGCCGGTTCCAGTCGTCGACCGGGGTGGGCACCGCGACGATGAAGAAATCCGCCCCGTGGATGACATTGCGGTCCGCGGTGATGGTCAGGGTGGTGGCGGCGAGCGCTTCCCGGCTGACCTCGCGGGTGCGGTCGATGCCGTCCCGCAGTTCCTGCACCCGGGTCCGGTTGGTGTCGAACCCGGTGGTTTCGGGAAATTGTTTGGCGAGTTCAAGGGCCAGGGGCAATCCCACATAGCCCAGACCGACGACGACAATGCGCATGGCAGGAACTCCTGAGAAGGGGGGAAGAGGAGGGGGGACCGCGGAAGCGGTCCCCCGTGCCGGATCAGTGGATGAACCGGTATTGACGGCGACTGCTTTTAATATGGAGAGGTAAGAATTGCATCATTGACGCTTATGACGAGCTTGCCGAGGGTCGGGTCCACCGCGATGCCGAAGGGGAAGGCAAGGCTGGCCGGGAGCGGACCGGGAACGATGTTGCCAATGCCGCCCACGCCGACCAGGGTGGTGACGGTGCCGCCGGGGGTGATCATGCGGATGGTCTGGTTGTTGGTGTCCGCCACATAGATGTTGCCGGTGGCGGAGTCCACTGCCAAAGCGTCGGGATGGTTGAAACTCGCGGCGGGACCTGGGCCATCCGCGCTGCCGGTGACTCCGGCCGTCCCGGCCAGCGTGCTCACGACACCCGCTGAAATCTTGCGGATTGTGTTGTTGTTGGTGTCTGCCACATAGATGGTGCCGGCGGTAGCCAGGGTCGAATTGTCCACCGCCACCGCGTAAGGCAGGTTGAACAGCGGCGAGGGTGAATCGGTGCTGCCGGGCATGGCGGGGGGGGGCGTGCCGGCGACGGTGGTCACCGTTCCAGCCGTGTCGATCATGCGGATGGTGTTGTTGAACGTGTCGGCAACATAGATGTTGCCGTTGGTGGCAACCGCGACGCCAAAGGGGAAATTGAACAACGGGCTGCCGGTGGCCGTGTCGGTGCTGCCAGGCGTTAGGGGCGTGCCGGCAACGGTGGCCACGGTCCCGTCCGAGTGGATCACTCGGATGGTGCTGTTGTTGGTGTCAGCCACGTAGACGTTGCCGAAGGTTAACGAATTGAGGGGGTTCGCATCCACCGCCACGCCAATGGGGGCATTGAATTTGGCTGTGGGGCCGTCCGACGATCCTGAGACCCCGGTGGTTCCAGCCAGGGTTGTAACCACGCCCGCTGCGGAAATCTCCCGGATCAAATGGTTGTTTGTATCGGCTACGAACACGTTCCCGTTGGTGGGGTCAACGGCCAGGTTGGTGGGAGCGCTGAACAAGGTGATCAGCGGCAAAGTATTGTTCAAGAAGCCGGGAGAACCCGCCATGCCGGCCACGGTGGTGACCGTCGAAGTTGAGGCGGAAGTGGGCGGCTTGGTGCTGGGTGTGAGTTCGCGGACGGTGTTGTTGTTGAAGTCGCAAACCCAGATATTTCCAGCGCTGTCGAGGGTGACGCCGGTGGGGAAATTGAAATAGGCCGGGGTGTCGCTGCTGCCGGAATGGGTGATCGTCCCCGCCAGGGTCGTCACAGTCGTCGGTCCTGTGGTGACCAGTTGGATCACCTGGTTCGAGGAGTCGGCGACGTAGACGTTGCCAGAGACTGCGTCCACGGCCACGCCCATCGGGTTGTTGAAACCGGCCGCGAAGATTACCGGTGCGACAGGCAGGGGGGTGAGGGCCGTGTCGATGGTGGCGATCTGGTTGTGGCCGCTGTCCGCCACGTAGAGCAAGGTTCCGACAAGCGCAAGTCCATTGGGTCTGACAAGGCCGGCGGAGGTGAGAGTAATGGGAGTGGAGAGGGTGGGCGGAGGGACGACGGGGATCGAGTAGATCGCGGAAACATTGCTGTCCGCCAGGAAGACCGTGGTCCCGGCACCGTCGACGGCGATCCCGCTGGGATGGCTGAGGCTGGTGGCCAAGGTAGTCACAGTTCCGCTGCCGTGTGCGATTACGCGAACGCTGAAGTTGCCTGTATCAGCCACGTAGATGTTTCCTACCGCGTCGATCGCGAGGGCGGTGGGGTTGTTGAACAGCGGGCCGCCTGGCATGCCCGAATCGGCCGAGCCCGCGACACCTGGGGTTCCGGCCAGGGTCGTCACCGCACCGGTGGGGGAGATAACCCGGATCACATCGTTGAGGCTGTCTGCAACATAGAGGTTTCCGGCCGCATCGAAGACGGCACTGGAGGGGCCATAGAACCTCGCGTTGGTAGCGACTAGCGGGGTCAAGGTGTTGTTCACGTTGCCGATGCCCGAAGCCGCGCCGGCATAGAGGGCTAAGGATCCGGCCACGAACCTGCCGGAGGAGGCCGCGGTGCCGCCCGGGGTGGTCACACTTATTGGGCCGGGGGTGGCGCCCGCGGGCACCAGGACCGTGATTGTGGTGGCTGTGGCAGGGCTAACGAAGGAAGTAACCGCTGACGCGCCAGGGAAGGTCACCGAAGACGCCAGGGCCAGGTTGGTCCCGGTCAGGGTGACGGTGACACCCGTGCCGCCGCTTGCCGGCGTGAAGCCAGTGAGGGTCGGCGCCGGCACCACGGTGAAGCTGGTGGAGCTGGTAACACCGCCGCCGGGGGCGGTCACGCTGATGGTGCCCGAGGAGGCGCTGGCGGGCACGGTTGCGGTGATG
>Ga0316232_1003191_pt1 | contig 15512 bp, 11 predicted proteins | sample TBHtaG_FD_206006 | JGI IMG/M metagenome (GOLD analysis project Ga0316232, IMG submission 206006) | Freshwater microbial communities from Trout Bog Lake, Wisconsin, USA - TBH18025_13 | ecosystem: Environmental > Aquatic > Freshwater > Lake > Hypolimnion/Profundal zone | place: USA: Wisconsin... | reverse complement strand
GAAAAGGTCGCGGGGAGAATCAGTATGCCAGCCCATCTGTGTAAACGTACTATTTGGCGTATTGATGTAATTATTGATCACCAGGCCGTCCTTTTCGTTTTCGGCAATTCTTCCTTCATAGGGGCTTAAAAATGCCTTTAATTCGGTCAGACGGGGATCTTCCAATAATGCATGCAAAGGATCGCTGTACAAGGAACTGAAACAAAGTCTTTGAATGGTTTTATTGCCGGCTTCATCTTTACCGAATTTCAAGGGAATTCCATTCACTTTATCACGACCTTCCTCCAGCCATAAGGCCTCCAGGCGCTTAAGTTCACTGATATAGGTGGCCACATTTTCCTTGCTGATGAAGTTCCTGAATACAATTACGCCATGCTTATCAAAAAAATCCAATTGTTCCGCGGTTACAGTATCTCCCAGCTGAAAATGACTATCCCATTTTTTCATTCTTACTCTGTTACGTTAGTTATTATTTTGTAATGTTAACTAATTATTACAAAATTGTAAAGTTATTGGGTTATAAAAAACAGCAAACTTACGCAATTTATACACAGTTTTTACCATCTTGAAGATTAACAAGTTAATTTACACTGAATTATTGTCAAAATCGTAAATATGGTTTCGAGGTGTTTTTATCTTTTGATATTTTTTTTATTGTTATCTGTTGGCCTGTTTTCGCAATCTGATACCGCAAAATCAAGACAAATACTGGTATTTCCCATCATTACCAAGTCCATAGAAACCGGCTGGTCATTTGGTAGTTTGGCTGCCATTATATTCCGTCTCTCGCCTAAAGATACTGTTTCGCGCACTTCTAACCTTGAAATTCTTGGTCTCTATTCTACCAAAAAGCAATTGGTAACAGTAGTCAATGGAACCCAATACTTTGACAAGGAAAAATACATTCTTTCCGAACAGGTTTCTTTTAGTTCTTATCCGGATAAATTCTGGGGCCTGGGGCAAAATACCCAGGATACTGCCGTTGAAGCCTATAAATTTGATCAATACTATGTTTACGCCCATTTATTACGGAAAGTGGCGGATCATTTGTTTGTGGGTGTTTTGTATGAGCGTCAGAAAGTATGGGATATTGACTATACGGCAGGTGGAATTTTTGATAAGGAAAATGTACTGGGCAGAAAAGGGTATATAGTGGATGGGGTAGGTGCCAGCTTTACCTATGATACCCGAAACAATGCTTTTTCACCCGATCAGGGCTTTTTTGGGCAAATCTATTTTAACCATTTTGATAAATTCTGGGGATCGGATTATAACTATAATAACCTCTTTATTGATCTCAGAAAATACCTGCCGTTACCCAATCACCAGGTATTGGCATTACAGTTATTCAGCTTTTATAACAGCGGAGAAGTTCCTTTAAGAAGCCTGGCGGCTTTCGGTGGCGCCTCCAGAATGAGGGGCTATTACGAAGGGAGATACAAGGATTTGCAACAGATGGTATTGCAGACTGAGTACCGATTCCCGATTTATAAACGATTAAAAGGCGTGGCATTTGGCGGTGCAGGAAGCGTAGCAAATCATTTTTCAGACTATACCCTTCCCCAACTCAAATATTCATTTGGTGGCGGTTTACGATTTGCTTTAAGTGAAAAAGAGAGACTCAATCTCAGACTAGATTATGGTGTTGGTCAGGCTGGTAACAGCGGATTCTATATTCAATTGGGGGAAGCATTTTAATACTTAGCCAACTTTTTCCCAACAAGATAGATCAGGTAGGTGAATAGGATTGCCGCACAAACATCAATCGTATAATGTACATGTTGTATCAGCACCAATACCGCAATCACCAGGGTTGATAATACGGCGATCCATTTTTCCATCGGCTTTTTAAGGCATAAAAAAATCAGGAACTGAATGGAAGTATGCCCTGAGAAAAACAGGTCTTTCGTAATAAAAACATCCGTTCCACCATATACCAGGCTACTGAATGGGTCTTTTAAAGGGATCAAATTACCCGGTGGTTCAAACGGAAAAACAACAATAGTCACCATTCTTACCAGAAAAAGCACATCGATAGATACTAAGAAAAGAATGAAGATGCCGGGATCCTGCAATGCCCGGTAAATCAGGTAGGCAGTCATTGACCAGATAATAATAAAAGTTGGGATGGAAACATCAACAGCCGGTATCAGCTGTAAAACCCGGTCGTTAAGCAAAATGCCATGTCTTTGTTCAATCCAGGCAAAAAATAATGGGAGACATACCAATATTCCTACAAAAATACAGCCGGCTGTGATCGCCTTTATCCGGTACTCCCGGCTACTCCAAGCACTTCTCCAGTTAATAGCTATCCTCCTGTTTGCTATTCTCTTATCTTCCATTTTTCAAAAATAACCCCAAGTGGTCAGACATAAAGCAATCAGGGGAAATAGTTTTTAGAGGGTTTATTTCGAGGATAATGGGAAAATCCCCTTCCCGAATCCGCTAAGCCATTCAGTAACGTATTGATCGATCAGAAAATCTCAATAATGCCATCTCACAAATGCTTCCATGGCAGCATATTTAGTCATGCCAAGGGCTGCATATAAATTAGCTGTATTGGCATTTCTGTCTTCGGCGCGTTGCCAGAATTCCCGGCTATCTGTTCCCTGAAAAGGAACCATGTCTTTTTGACTTTGGTGTATAAAAATCCCGAACCTTTTTTTCATTACCTGATCCGGACTCATTGGTATCGCCATTTCGATTTCGGAAATATCCCATTCCTGCCAGGCACCTTTGTAAAGCCAAACCCAACAATCTTTGATCCAGGGTTCACCTGCGGCTTTTAACCTGCGCAGGCTCTCAAATACAACTTCCAGGCATACTTTATGGGTACCATGCGGGTCGGCCAAATCACCGGCACAGTAAATTTGGTGTGGTTGAATTTTACGCAAAAGTTCCATGGTAATCAGCACATCTGCTTCTCCCATTGGTTTTTTATCGATTGTTCCGGTTTCATAAAAGGGAAGATTCATAAAATGACAACGATCCTCAGTTAAACCCACATATCGACAGGTAGCTTTTGCTTCGCATCTTCTGATTAACCCTTTAATAGAACGTATTTCTTGTGTATCTGACTGGTCTTTTTTCTTAGAAGAAATATACTCACGGGCCACTGACAAAATCTGTTGGCTTTTCTGGTTATCAATCCCAAACATATCTTCAAATCCAACAGCAAAATCGATAAAACGGGTAACAAATTCATCTGTTACGGCAATATTTCCACTGGTCTGATAGCCTACATGCACTTCATGACCCTGGTCGTGTAAACGCATAAATGTGCCACCCATACTAATGATATCATCATCCGGGTGAGGGGAGAAGATTAAACACCTTTTGGGATGTGACTCGCTGCGTTCCGGATGAGCCGGTATGATAGCACCCGGTTTTCCACCCGGCCATCCTGTTATGCTATCGCGAAGCAGGTAGTATACTTCGAGATTAATTTCATAAGCATCGCCTTTTTCAACCAGAAGATCAGAAAGACCATTTTCTAAATAATCATTGGCGGTAAGACTCAGCACTGATTTATTCAGTTTTAAAGCCATGTAGATTACGGCCCGCTTAATCATGGCAGATGTCCAATTACATTCACCGGTAAGCCAGGGTTGCTTAATTCGGGTTAGTTCGGCTGCGGCTAATTCATCCACCACAAACGTACAATCCCCATGTTGTTGTAAAATACTAGCAGGAATCTGTTCTGTAACATTACCTTCTACTGATCTGGCAATCACTTCTGCTTTTTGCCCCCAGCCCATTAACAATATCCGCTTGGCCTTTAAAATGGTGCTGATACCCATGGTTAGCGCCAACCGCGGTACTTTGGAAATATTCTGAAATTCGTAGGTGTTCGCGATCCGGGTTGTATTGTCGAGGTTAACCAGCCTGGTTTTAGAAAAGATACTGGAACCCGGTTCATTAAAACCGATATGCCCGTTTAATCCAATTCCTAATATCTGCAAATCAATTCCACCTGCTTTCTCCAACTCATTTTCATATTCCGCACAGTATTTTTTGATCTGCTCTTTTGGCCAGCTTCCATTGGGTAAATGAATATTGGCGGGATTTATGTCAATATGATCAAATAAATGCCGATGCATGAAACTCCAGTAACTCTGAAAGGCTTCTTTTTCAATCGGATAATATTCATCCAGGTTAAAAGTAATCACATTTTGAAAGCTCAATCCTTCCTCGCGATGCATTCTTACCAATTCCCTATAAAGTTTGATGGGTGTGGAACCGGTGGCCATGCCGAGGATACAGGGTTCATTTTTTGCCTGCTTTTCCCTGATCAAACGCGCAATTTCCTGCGCAACATAAATTGACCCCTTTCCAGAGCTGGGAAATATCTTTACCGGTATCTTTTCGAATGAATCTACCATGGTCATAGTGTTAGAATCTTTTAGCTAAAATACATCCTCTTTTAAAGAATTAAAAGAAAACCTGAAAAAAGACGCATAAAAACGCAAAAAACGTCAATTATCTTGCCTATTTAGCCGTATCAGGGTTGTTTATGGGATCAAAATAGGCTTTACTATAATTGAAATTCCATAGTTCATAACGCTTAAACTGCACCAATAATCGTTTCTCAAAATCATCCCAGTTTCTTTGGCTTTTTGCGCTCCATAATACTTCAGACAATGCACTCATCCTCGGAAAAAGCATATATTCTACTTTGGCAGCATTACTGATATATTCTGTCCATAAATTAGCCTGTGCTCCCAATACATAGTGCGCATTTTCTTCAGGAAGCAGTTTCGGAACCGGTTCATACCCATATACTTTTTGAACGGTTGTATATCCACCAATAGTTACGGAATCTTCATGTTTTGTTTGGGTATGATCAAAATACACCCAGGCTCCCGGTGTCATAATCACCTGGTGTTTTTGCTTCGCTGCTTCTATTCCACCTTCCTCACCACGCCAACTCATCACCGTGGCATTGGGAGCGAGTCCACCTTCCAATATCTCATCCCAGCCAATGATCCTGCGGCCTTTGCTATTCAGGTATTTTTCAATCCGCTGAATAAAATAGCTCTGTAACCCATGTTCATCTTTTAATCCTTTGTCTTTGATCAGCTGCTGACAAAAAGCAGACCTTTTCCAGGATTCTTTTGGACATTCATCTCCACCCACATGAATATATTTAGAGGGGAATAATTGCATTACTTCATCCATCACATCCTGTAAAAAATGAAAAGTATATTCGGTAGGAGCGTATACATCTTCAAAAACTCCCCAGGCCTGTTGCACCTGTTTCCCTTCTGTTGGGCCATTCCAGGCGGTTTTTTCAGGATGTTTGGTTGACTCTTCCGGAAAACAACTCAATTGCGGATAAGCAGCTATGGCAGCAGAAGAATGTCCGGGCATTTCAATTTCTGGAACCACAGTGATATACCTTTCAGCAGCATATTTGACAATTTCCCGAATCTGATCCCGTGTGTAAAATCCTCCTTCTGTTTGCCCGTCATTTCCCTTCCCTGGATATCTGCCAATAATGGTTCCATTTCTATGAGATCCTATTTCGGTGAGTTTGGGATACTTCTTAAGTTCTATACGCCAGCCCTGGTCGTCAGTCAGATGCCAATGGAAAGTATTCATCTTATAGAGTGCAATGAAATCAATGAATTGCTTCACAAATGAAACCGGGAAAAAATGTCTGCTCACATCCAACATCATTCCGCGATAGGCAAAACGGGCGGAATCAAGAATATTCACTTGTGGAATAAGTAAAGGGCTGCTTTTATCTACTGGCAATAATTGAATGATGGATTGGATACCATAAAACACACCCGCACCATTGTCTCCTTTAATCTGAACATTTTTACCACTAACTATAAGCGAATACCGGGTATGTGTTTCATCTTTCCGGGCTTCTGAAAGATTGATGGTATTGCCTGACTGGTTACTACCTGATTCAACTATGCCAACCGAAACCCCATACACTGAACGAAGATAATCGGCAAGAAAATGTGCACTTTTTAAACACTCAGTTCCTTTAGCAACAATTTTTGTGTTGGCATTAATCGTAAAACTACCCACTCCAACCGTTATCGAAACCGGCTTCGGTATAATATTGATTTCCTGTGCGTGGGTAAGTAGGGTGTTCATAACTAAAAGAAGCAAAACTATTTTTCTCATATCTGGGAGCATTGAAGGATGAAAATAATTAAGAATTAACAATTACTAATTAATAATTTATGCTTTGTGGAAAACCCAGAACAATCAGTTAAGTAAAGAACGAAAGCAAACCTCTTGCAAAAAAAGAAGTCCCCTAAACCAGGAGACTCCAAAAATTATTAATTGCTAATTATTAATTGCCCTACTCAACGTTTGTCAACTTAATAATATTCGTCGGTAAATGCAGGTGTACCGGTGTGCTTCCTGTATTGACAACTACATCGCCGGTTTTGATGAATCCTCTTTCTTTTAAGATATCAATCTGATCCTGGATAATTTCATCCAGACTGCTTTCTTCCTGGTAATAGAATGCGCGAACACCCCAGCTAAGACTCAATTGGTTTACCAGGGTACGTTCTTTGGTAAAGATATAGAGTGGTGATGAGGGGCGATAGCTGCTTAGCATAAACGCTGTGTAACCACTTTGTGTCATTCCAATCAAGGCAGAAGCTTCTACATCGTCTGAAATTTTACAGGCATTGTAGCAGATGGCATCGCTATGAAAAGAAGGGGAGTGGGGTTGGGGTTTCAGGTCTTCCGCACGGTTGTATCGGTATTCTTTTTTCTCAACTTCAGCGATTATTTTACGCATGGTTTCTACAACCAGGGCCGGATGTTGTCCGGTGGCAGTTTCGCCACTTAACATTACCGCATCAGCGCCTTCCAAAACGGCATTGGCCACATCGGTTATTTCACTACGGTTAGGTTTTACCCTGTCAATCATGCTTTCCATCATCTGGGTAGCCACAATTACGGGTTTCGCCCTGTGGATACATTTGCGGATCAGTTCTTTTTGAATCAACGGAATTTGTTCAATCGGTAATTCAACACCCAAATCACCTCTGGCAACCATGATACCATCACTTTCGAGGATGATTTCACGGATATTTAATAAAGCTTCAGGCTTTTCTATTTTTGCAATGATCTTTGTTTTGCTATTCTTCTCAACCAGCTTACTTCTTAATTTCACAATATCATCCACACTTCTTACAAAACTTAAGGCAACCCAATCACATTTTTGCTCAATGATAAAAGCAAGATCTATCAGATCCTTATCAGTTAATGCAGGAAGAGAGATTTTAGTATCCGGTAAGTTGATCCCTTTTTTGGAGGATAATATTCCACCTAAGGTTACCATTACTTTTACATCACCATTCTTCTCAATGCTCATTACTTTTACTTCCAGTTTTCCATCATCAATCATAATCACATTACCCAGCACCACATCACCGGCAAGATTGGGATAGGATACATAAATCTTCTCTAAAGTGCCAATACATTTCTCATTGGTAAAAGTCAGGATATCACCCACTTTTACTTCCAATGCATTGTTCTCAATTTCACCCACTCTTAATTTCGGTCCTTGCAAATCACCCAGAATCGCAATATTATAAGGTTCTGTTTTGTTGATATTCCGGATATGCTCAATGATGGTCAGTTTATCTTCGTGACTGCCATGCGAAAAATTCAATCTGAATACATTCACGCCTGCCTTAACCAGTTCCAGTAATTTATCATAGGTATCGCAAGCGGGGCCAACGGTAGCCACAATCTTTGTGCGATGATTCACGTGGGCAACGCCTGCTTCTTTATCCATATCCTTATGCAGGTATTTCTCTAGTTTCTGTGACATTTTCTTCTGATTGGGTGGTTGATTAGTATACAAATTAATTATCCATTAACTGGCCAAAATCTTTACGATTTTAAACCAGTCGTCCGTTATTTTTTGTTTCGCTTTTACGGCTTTGTCTAAGGGCGTGTAATGTACCTTATTATTTAGTATTCCTACCATAACATTATTCCTTCCTTCCAGCAGACATTCTACACTATGGTATCCCATGCGACTGGCGATTAGTCGGTCTAGACAGGTAGGAGAGCCCCCACGTTGGATATGACCCAGAATACAAACCCGTGTATCGGTTTGTGGTAATCTTACCCTGATTACTTCTGCAATTTCATTGGCACCAAATTCATCACCTTCTGCTACAACAATCAGGTTAACCAGTTTCTGGCGCTTTTCCTTTTCAGTGAGTGAATTCACCAATTCTTCAATGTTTGTTTTGGCTTCGGGTATCAATATATTTTCTGCACCTGTGGCAATACCGCTATGCAAAGCTATATAACCAGCATCGCGACCCATTACTTCTACAATAAAAAGGCGATCATGGGCATCGGCTGTATCCCTGATTTTATCAATGGCTTCAACTGCTGTATTTACAGCTGTATCAAAACCAATGGTGAAATCCGTTCCGGCAATGTCCTTATCAATAGTACCTGGGATACCAATACAGGGAATATCAAATTCGTGGCTAAATTTCTGCGCACCACGGAAACTGCCGTCTCCACCAATAATCACCAAACCATTGATCCCACGTTTGGCCAGGTTTTTATAGGCTTTTTCGCGCCCTTCTATCTCAAAAAAATCTTTGCTTCTGGCTGTTTTCAGGATGGTTCCTCCCCGTTGAATAATATTGGCAACAGAACGGGAATTCATTTGTACAATATCATCATCTATCATTCCACTATATCCGCGATAGATGCCAAAAACTTCTAAACCATGATAAATTCCGGTTCTAACTACGGCACGAACTGCGGCATTCATACCTGGTGCATCTCCCCCTGAAGTAAGGACACCGATCTTTGTTACTTGTTTCGCACACATTGTAATTAGTCTATTCTTCTTTAATTCGATGAAATATTAAAACAAAACAAATCGTAAATTATTGTGTATCAAGTACACGGAATTCCAAAAATAAGCATTTGAAAACAAATGCCAATTTATCTAGAAGTATTCTCTATTTTTTAATCGAAAAAAATGCTGTTTGAGCCTGTAATCGCGTTTATACTTAAATAAACCGAGTTATATGATTTTTTAAAATACAAATCAGCGTGCGCTAACAACTGTTAGCAAAAAATCAAAATAAGTTTGCTGACTCGCCATAAAACTAGCTAGCGTACCGGCAGAAATACTTCCGCAATCATGCAACGTGCACTGCCACCACCATTGGTTTCGATAGTACTGATATCTGAATGAATCAATCGATTAAACTGAGTGAGGTCTGTAATTTGCTTTTCAGTCAGGCTTTGATAAGCTTGTGATGACATTACCAGAAGCTTTTCACCCTTTCTATTTTGCAATTGCAGCATATTGCCTGCAAAATGTTCCATTTGTTCTTGACTGATTTCAATGATCTTTTTTCCTGAAGCCAATATCGAAGATATAACCAGTTCTTTCTCTTCAGGTTCGGGAATACAATCCAGACAAATCACTACGAAAGCATCGCCTACACACATCATTACATTGGTATGGTAAATGGGTTGGTTACCAGCATCCATTGCGGTAAAGCTAATAGAAGCGTATCCGGTTCTTTTGCAAAAATCAGCCAGGATAATTTTATCAGTTCTTGGTGACAAACAGGCATAGGCAATTTTATGATCCCGATCTAAAACCATACTTCCGGTTCCTTCCAGGAATAAATTTTGGGATTCATAACCGGTTAAATCAACCCGGTTATTGATTATAAATTTTTCATTGACTACCTCCAATACTGACTCTTTTCTTTCCGCTCGTCTATTTTGGGCAAACATTGGATACAAGAATATCGTTCCGTCTTCCAAAAACGAAATCCAGTTATTTGGGAAAATGGAATCGGGGGTATAAGGTTCGGGGGTATCCTGAACAACAGTCACATCTATTTCATTTTTTCGGAGTGTTGACACCAGGTTATCAAATTCCCGAACAGCATTATCCTGCGCACTTGTTTGATCTGATTTAACCTGAAAAAGATTGTTCACAGCTGTTTCTGCATTAAACCCAAAATTTACGGGTCTGATCATTAAAATATGAGAACTCGTTTGCATTTTTAGTGTTTGTGTGTTGCTAATTAGCTATTTACTGTTTATTGGGTAATAGAAGCACGAGAGAGAGGCATACTCATACAATGAAATCCGCCACGGGCTCTAGATAATTCAGCCGAAGGCATCAGAATAAGTGTGTCATTTATTTCCTCAATTTTAGTGATCCCCGCTTCCAGATCCTGCAACAATTGTTTCACATGGATGATGGAAAAACCTGCATTGGCAAATGCTTCAATGGTTTTATCGTTACGGTCATATCCTAACACAACCCCTTCCTTAATTGCCAGCAGATTGCAGGAATCGGTCCATTGCTCTCTGGCACTGAAAGGAAATTCGTTATTACCCGAGAAAATAATCTTTATTTCACCCTTACAATGCAAATCCTTTCTACTGATATCGATCAATAGGTCTTCCAGACTATCAAATGAAATCGGGTTTTCAGGATCGGTTTTATGAAACTGTAGAATTTTAATCTTTTCTTCTTTTTTGATTTCCAGAATTCTTTCAATCGGATTTTCATCTTCATGCTTTACCGCTTTTCTGGAGAAATTGCCCAGCATCACCCATACATCTCTTTTCACCTGCGTGAAAATCGTATCAATATGCATATAATCCCTTTTCTTAGGAATTTTCACGATACTCACTTTTTTCATCAGTCCTTTTTCAAATACCATATTCGTAATCCGCACAGCAGCTTCCGGTGTGGTTCTTTCGCTAACACCTACCAGTAAATGGTCTTCACTTACCACCATAATATCTCCACCTTCCAGCGTGATCTTTCTTTCTTCATCTTCTTTGGGTAATAAAAACCCATGATGAGAATCGGCCAGTTCAATGATATGATTCCGGTAATCCGCAAATAAAGGGTGATGAAAGAAAATATACTTTACCAGCAACGCTTCCCGTGTACGGGCTTTCTTAGCTGGTTTATTCAATAAAACATGGTCTTTAATAGTAATGCCGATATCCCGTGTGAAAATAAAATTAGGGATAGGTGCAAACAACAGTTCCTTATTGCTGGAACTGCCTGAAATAAAGGTTTTGGCCAATTCTACGGGAGAATAATTCTGTAATTTTTTCTGCGTTGCATAGGTACAACTTTCAATGGCCGAAACAGAAGCCACCAGTTTGGCATGAACCTCTTTATCTGCCAACACCTGGGCCAGTAACCATTCCAGTTCAATCACTTTATCAGAGGCAAAGAATTCGGGACTTTCGGGTTTATAGAAATTTCTTTTCGACTCCTCTGAATCTATCTGGGCCAGTTTTCCCTGAATAATGGCAGGATCCAGAAAATAGAGTAGGATCTTGGTATAATAATCGTATTCATTTTTCCGGATCGTTTCCAGGTGCACAATATCTTCAAATAGCCAGTCCTGCGCTTTGGAAGGAACCACTTTTCCCAAACCACTGTCCGGACTATGCACCAATAAACGTTGTAAAGTTCCTATTTCGGAGCTTACAGATAACTTGTTATCCATACAAAATATTTTGTAGTAAAAGTTGAGGTAAATTAAATTATAGATTGACTGTCAATAGCTAACACTATACCAACGTCAATGATCTGGCATTGAATTCAGGCCACGGTAAATCCAGGCAAAATAGCTTTGGTCCGGCAATATGGTAGAACAAGGGTTCATAAATCAACTGTAAATTACAACTTTCCGGGTAAAGGGCTTTTCCCCCTTAAAGTTCCGGTGGCTGATAGTATTCGAAACCGAACAAACATTTCTTCACTATACCATTTCTCTGCATGTGTTTTTCTGATTACTTCCGCATGCTCCTGCATCTGGTAAGCAAACTTTTTCATAGCCGCTTTGTTCTCCCAGATACTGAAAGTGGCTTGTTTGATCCAGGGTATTTCCCCAATTCCGAATGAATGGATGAGTCCTTCCGCATGCTCCATTTGTTTGGCTACAACCGGAACATGCTTCCAGAACGAGGTAAAACCGGAAAATCGAATAGTTGCCCGGGTAAGTATTCCAATCATTCCATTATAATCTGATGATTTGGGTAATTGGCCAAAACAGGGTTTTCCATCCCAGGTACCATGTCCTTCAATAGGTTCCAGAACCAAGGTAAATATTTCGCATCCAAAGAAATGCCACCATTTTTGGATGAAGTAAGGAGTTGCCAATTGGTTTTCATCTGTACTAACCAATAAAACTGCCCATTGCCGCCAATCAGGCACTTTATCGAATGTGCCATTTTTACCACTGCCCATCAATTTCCAAAAACTATACTTTTTTCCAAGAAGGCTCAGTGGAATCCTGAAAACTGCCATTGACAGAACACCTGCCCAAGCCAGCCATTTCGGATATCGCGTTATCGTTAAAGAACAAACCATACCCGAAAATACTGTCTTAGAATCGATTATTGCCATGGCTTACTCCTGCTTGTCTGAATGAAAGGTGTTTATGCTAAGTTTATCTGTTTTGTTTCTCAATCAGAATCTCTCTAAATTTCCTGTATGAAACTCCTGATCACAAACATAGACCAACTGATAAATGTTCGGGCAGTTAGCAAAGTATTGAGGGGTAAGGAGATGGCCGAACTTCCGGTAATCAGGGATGCGTATCTTTGGATTGAACATGGACTGATCCGTGAATATGGAGAAATGTCAGCACTAAAACCCCATGATGCCACTGAAGTATTTGATGCCGCTGGGGCAAGTATTCTTCCATCCTGGTGTGATAGTCATACACACCTGGTTTTTGCTGCAGGCAGAGAAGAAGAATTTGTAGATAAGATTAAAGGAAAGAGCTACGCTGAAATTGCTGCCAATGGGGGAGGTATCCTTAATTCAGCCAGAAAATTGAATGCCATGACAGAGGACGCATTGTTCGAGCTGGCATGGAATCGACTTTCAGAATTGATGAGACTAGGAACAGGGTCCATAGAAATCAAAAGCGGGTATGGACTTTCTACCGAAGGCGAATTAAAAATGCTTCGGGTAATTCAACGTTTAAAAAAAGAATCACCCATACCCATAAAAGCAAGTTTTTTAGGCGCACATACCTATCCGGATGTTTATAAAGACAATCACCAGGGATATATCAACGAGATCATTCACCAAATGCTTCCTGCAATTAAAGCGGAAGGTCTGGCTGATTATGTTGATGTATTCTGTGAAAAGGGATTTTTTAGTCCAGAAGAAACCGAAACCATCTGTTTGGCAGGTATTCAACAAGGACTGCAACCAAAAATCCATGCCAATCAATTAACCCTTTCAAAAGGAACCCAAACCGGTGTAAAATTGGGTGCTATTTCTGTGGATCATCTCGAAACCATGGATGAGGAAGCCATTCAATCATTGGCCAATTCTTCCACCATTGGCACTTTATTACCCACGGCCGCATTTTTTCTGGGTATGCCCTTCCAACCTGCACGGGCTTTACTAAATGCGGGTTGCGCACTGGCTTTGGCGTCTGATTTTAATCCAGGTTCCAGTCCAAGTGGTAATATGAACATTGTCGTATCCATAAGTTGTATCCAAATGAAAATGTTACCCGAAGAAGCCATCAATGCCGCTACTTTAAATGGCGCTTATGCCATGGGCCTGGGTAATGAACTGGGCAGTATTACCCCGGGCAAAAGGGCCAACCTGATCTTTACCAAACCCATTTCTTCCCCTGCCTATCTTCCCTATGCATTTGGCACCAACCTGATCGATAAAGTGATGGTGAATGGTGTGTTTATTTGAAGTATATTTAATATGCATTACACATTATAGCAATGCAACCATGTAACCATTAAACGATTGTTGCATTGTTTAATGGTTACATGGTCAGTATATAGTTTACTTCGATTTCTAAACTTCTACCAATGAGCCATTTCAAGTTTTACCACAAACAGGATATCTTATCGGTTACACGAATCAGGCGTTATGAAACCAAACTGGGGGAGAGGGTTCAGGTATTGGCCGATCCGGCTTCCCTGGAAAAATCTTTACAGGAATCTTCTGCAAGTTTTGTATTACTCGGTATTCCGGAAGATATTGGCGTGAAAGCGAATATGGGTATTGGGGGAACAGATTCTGCCTGGCTTGCTTTTCTGCATTCTTTTTTAAATATCCAGAGTAATGATTTTCTGGAGGGGGGAGAAATCCTGTTATTAGGTCATTTTGATTTTTCTTCGATTGAACAACTGATCGATAAAAATGCGTTCGATTTTGATGAGCAATTAGCGGCTTACCGTCATGCCGTAAATATGATTGATGATGAAGTAGAACAATTGATTCATATTATTACCCAGAATAAAAAAATACCGATTGTAATAGGGGGTGGACATAATAATTCCTATCCCTGTATCAAAGGGGCTGCCAAAGGATTTTATAAAGCAGGACTGATTCCCATTGCTCAGATCAATGCTATTAACCTGGATGCCCATGCAGATTTCAGACCCATGGAGGGCCGACACAGTGGCAATGGATTTACTTATGCAGAAGCAGATGGATACCTGGAAAAATATTGTGTGGTGGGATTACATGAGAATTATCTTCCGCAGAATGTTTGGATGGATATGGTTAATAATCCTTTTATAGATTGCATTACCTATGAAGATATTTTTCTGCACGAAAAGAGAAATTTCCTGCAGGCCATTGGTCATGCTACCGCTTTTACAGACGATACTTTATGTGGTATTGAACTGGATCTGGATTGTATTGAAAACACATTAAGCAGTGCAACCAGTCCTGTAGGTATCAGCATTAATCATGCGCGACAATATATTAATTTAACTTCTGCCGACTGTAAAGTAGCATACCTGCATATATCAGAAGGAGCCATCCAATTATCAGATGGAAGATCCAATGCCAGCACCGGTAAGCTGATTAGCTACCTGGTAAGTGATTTTGTAAAAGGGATGCTGATTGAGTAAACAGGATTGAATCGATTATCCCATCTTTTCTTCCAGCTCCATTAGTTTTTCAAAAACGAGATCATATTGTTTTTGCAATTCTTCCCATTTCTGTTTCGCCTGATTATAATCGGATTCGAGGGTAACAAACTTTGCTTTATCCGCATAATTGGCCGGATCGCCCATACTGGCTTCTAATCTCTCTTTTGCTGCTTTCGCTTTCGCCAGTTCAGGCTCCAGGTTTTCCAGTCTGCGTTTTTCTTTCTGGTATTCTTTTTGTTTTTCCTTAATCAGGTTGTTATCCTGTGGGGATGGTTTATTGGCCGTAACGTTATTATTTTTATTTACCGGTTCCTGTTTTGGAGAAACCGGGGTTTCGGTTTTCGGAGATCCGGTAATACCCAGTTTTTGTTTTTCTGCAGCAATCTTGGCCATTCTTTCGTTCCAATCTACCCATTCCTGGTAAGTGCCTTTGAATTCTTTGATTTTATGGTCTACAATCTCCCAGATTTTATTGGCTGTTTTGGATATAAAGAAACGATCGTGACTAACCAGTATATAACTTCCTTCGTATTTATTCAAAGCCTCGGCCAGTAATTCCACTGAATGCATATCCA
>Ga0316232_1003177_pt1 | contig 15570 bp, 11 predicted proteins | sample TBHtaG_FD_206006 | JGI IMG/M metagenome (GOLD analysis project Ga0316232, IMG submission 206006) | Freshwater microbial communities from Trout Bog Lake, Wisconsin, USA - TBH18025_13 | ecosystem: Environmental > Aquatic > Freshwater > Lake > Hypolimnion/Profundal zone | place: USA: Wisconsin... | reverse complement strand
CCCCCCGTGAGGCGGGGGCCCCCCCCCGCCGCGGCGGTGGTGTGAAAGATCCGGGCTAGTCGGATGGCCAGGCCCGATGGCCAGGCCCGTTTCCCCAGATCTTTGTACCTGCCGCATCTTGCGATTGCCTTTTCCCGAATTTTCGCCAATGATGGCCCCGCCGAAATTCACGAAGCGTCATGCACAAAATCATTGGAGTCGTTCTGCTGGTCGTGGGCGTGTACCTGTTGATGCAGGGACACGACCACGCGCGTGCCCTCGATTCACAGTTCCGCAGCTTATTCCACGGCTCGCCCCCCGCGAAGGTGACCTATTTTTACCTGGGCGGCGCGCTTTGCTGCGCCATCGGATTGGTGGAATTTTTCCGGTCGAACAAGCCATAGGTCAGGCCGCAGCCTCGCAAAAATTCAACCATCAGGGACCCAAAAATTTTTCCTGCCTGGTCAAATTGGCACCGTCCAGCAGGCCGCGCCGGAGTTTGCCCGCATATCAAGCGGCCTGTGAGTTTTTCCCCGCGCCGCGCCGCATCAAGGTTTTCAACTGTTCGAGCTGAGACTCATACACCCCGCGCGGCGAGGTGTCGTGCTGTTTGCACAGCGCGGCGGCCAAGCCTACGACTTCGCCCATCATCCCGCAGGTGCGCATCACCCGCACCGGGCCCAGGCCGGTATGGGTCACACTGATGTCGCGCCCGGCCATGAACAGGTTCGAAATATTGCGGCTGTACAGGCAACGATACGGCGCCCAATAAGGCCCCTGATAAGTATAGCCTTTCTTGCCGGCGGTCGCGCTGGCCACGAATTCCTCGCCGGCGTGGCCCTTCTGCTCCGCTGGATTGGGCGAATGCAAGTCAATGGACCAAGAGCAGGGAAAACAGCCGTCGGCCCAGGGACGATTATTCCGAAAATCATCCGCGTCCAGGATCACGTCGCCAAGCAGGCGGCGCGATTCGCGTTTGCCGGCGATGAACGCCGCCCAAGCCAGTTTGTGATTGGGGTAAAGCCCGTCCACGTTCTTGAGCGCGTCCCAGGCGCCGTACATTGCCCGGAAATTCAGGTCGCGCATCCATTCCACGTCGGAAATCGGATCGCGATCGAAACCGCTCTCCCAGAACCAATCGCCGAGCTGGCTTAGCCCCTCCCGATCAGGATTAGAGCTGTATTTTTTCCGGCCGGGAAAAGGCTTGTCATGCAAATCAATGGCCCAGGGACAGCGCGGAAACGGTGCCGGCGCGGCCGTGAGAGCAACGGAGTTGTTGAGCGCGTTGGTATCCGTACACAAGCACTTGAGTGAATCCTTGGCCGTGGGCAGGTCGCTGACGTTCCAAAGATCGCTGGCGCCCAGATGACCTTCCCGCGTCATCTCATAATCCGCACCCGCCAGAAAGCCGACCGCCGCGTCGCCGGTGCAGTCGGCGAACCACCGCGCCTGCAACCGCAACCGCCGCCCAGTGCGCGTGTGTTGCGCCACCACGGAGATAATGGTTCCATCGCGCACTTCCACTTCGTTCACGCGCTGCTCGGTCAGCAGGGTGATGCGCGGCTCGGCGCGCACGACGGCCAATTTGCGGTCATCCGCGTAGATTTCGGCCGACTTCGCATTGGCCGACTTTCCCGAAATGGCCTTTGTCCGCTCCGGCACCAATTCCGCCACCACGTCGCCAATGCGCGGATAGGGCGCCTGCTGGGTCTTGCCTTCCGGCCAGACGCGCACTTCCGAGCTGCCGTTGCCGCCCAGCACCGGCCGATCTTGTACCAGCGCGACCGTCAGTCCTTGCCGCGCGGCGGAAAGGGCCGCGCAGCTTCCGGCGATGCCGCCCCCAATTACGACCAAATCGAACTGCCCGCCGGCTTCCGGCTGGTCTGGCTGGCCCAGCACGGCGCGGCGGAAGCGGGTGAGCGCTGCTAGCTCATTGGGCGGTTGGAAACGTAAATCACGGCAGAACAATACAGCGTCGCAGCGCCCCTCAAAGCCGGTCAGATCATGCAGCGCCACTTTCGCCTCGCGGCCCACTTTCACCGTGCCGCCATCTTGCCAGTGCCAGGCAGCGCCCTCGGTGCCGAACGTGGTGCGGAGCGGTTTGCCATTCAGCAGCACCTGGAATTTTCCCGGCGCTCCGGGCGCTTTCCAGGGCGCGACCCAATCTCGCGTGCGCACCCAGACATGATACTTGCCCGGCGCGGGAAAAACCGCCGTCGTCACGGCATCCTGTACTGGCTCGCCCAAACCATGCGCCAGCAAATACGAAGAACCCATCTGGTCCATGACCTGTTGATCCACGACCCAGCCCCCAAGCTGTTCAAAACGCTCGGCTTCCAGCAGGACGTGGTCGCCGGCGGTGACCGCGCCCGCACCGCCAACGAGGGGATTCGCGGTGTCAATCGCTGAGGCGATGCCCGGCAGCGCCGCCGCGGGCACCGCCGCCGCGACCACGCGAATGAAATCGCGCCGGGACCAATCGAGCGGCCGTTTCATAATTTCAGGGAACCATTGTCACTCAAGATCATAGCTGGTTGATGTGTTATCAGACTAGCATTGGACAGCGCAGGTTTCAAAGGAAAATGGATTTGTTAGGAGTTGAGGACATTTATGGTTCGGTCACCCAGGGTAGCTCACTCCGAGCAACCCTGGACTGGAAGAGACAATCCCTTCAGGATTGAAAGAGGTGCTAAGAGTTTTCTGTTTTCTCAGCAACGATACGCCATTCCACTGAGAACAGCAGGGAACTCTCCATGAACCGAGGGCAGGAGCCCGGGCGGCTCGTCCGCGAGTCGTCTTCCCTGCCCCTTGCAGTTTCAGGAACTCGCGGGCGAGCCGCCCGCGCTCCGTTTCATGGTCCCAATGCGCGACGATGGGCCGTGGAGACTCTCCATGAAGCTCGGCACCCCGATTGTGCGGTTCATGGGCCGTGGGCAGGTCCGAATGGAACACGGGGCTCTTGATGAACCGCTACGTTTTCGGAGCGCGGCTGTGTCGAAGACCAGCGGCAGCGGCTTGGGACCTTTGAAAAGGCTGCAACTGGCGAGAGAATTTTAGGACCAGCGCGCTGGGCCTAACAGACTTGCATTTTTCAAGCCTGAGCATAAAGCTGGTTCGATAAACGAACCAGCGGCGCTCGAACCAAGCGCCAATAAAATTATTATGAAAATATCCGTCGCCCTAATCCTCGCGGCCAGCACGTTCTTGCTGGCTGGTTGCAGCACGAGCCATCCGGCCAAGGCATACAAGACAACCTACTCCAGTTTTGATCTGCCAGCGGAGCATCGGGCCGAAGTTTCCGCGAGCACCGGCGTCATTAACTTTCAGGGCGTGCCGGTGGATCAGGTTTTGGACATCTATCAGAAGCTTTCCGGCCGGACGGTCATTCGCGGGCCGCTTCCGAACGCGAACATCACCCTCCACTCGCAAGCGCCTTTCACGCGTATCCAAGCGTTGCAGATACTCGACACAGTGCTGGTGGAAAATGGCATTGTGATGGTGTTGTCCGGCGACACGGCCGTCAAGGCCGTGCCCGTCGCCGCCGTAAATAGCGAAAGCCCGCCCGAAATCACGCGTCCGTGGGAGCAGTTGCCGGATTCGAGTTCGGTTATGCTGCGCACCGTACGGATGAAATACTTGAGGCCGAGCATGGCGGTGGCCGTGCTGGCGCCTTTTTCCAAGTTGTCCGGCGGTATCATCTGTATTGATGCCGAGAATCTGCTCGTCCTGCGAGATTATGCGGCAAACATCCGGCAGGAGCTACAGATGTTGGAAAGAGTGGATCAACCCCAAGCGCCTTGATGCTTCCGGGGCTGGCACCCCTTCAGAGTGCGGATCGTTCCAAATCGTCCTCCTCGTCGTCCTCGTCCTCGAATTTTGAGGTCGTTCGAGGAGGTGGACGACGACGCGGATGATTTGTTTGCGGCACCCACCGCACTGTGCATCAATGGTTAAGAAAGAGAATGCACCGGCAGCGGCGTCAGGGCGCAAACTGCGCGAGCGCGGCTCGCTTGAACGCCTCACGGCTTTCCGCGCCGTTGTTGGGAAAGCCGGCGTGCTGCACCATGTAAATGAGAATAAGGCCGTGCTCCCGGTTGATTTCCATGTTCGTTGCGAACGCCCCGCCGTGGCCGGCCCAATCGGGACCAACTGCCCAGCCGAAGCCGTAACTGTCCTTGATCGTCTCGCCCGTTTGTCTGCTGGTCATCATCTTGACCGCGCGCTCGGAGAGGTACCGTTTGCCGTCCAACTCACCGCCCCGAAGAATCATCTGGCAGAATCTCGCAACGTCCTGCGCGGTGGAAAAAAGTCCGCCGGCGGGCATCGGATAACGAACAGCGCGGTCGGTGAGCGGATAATGAAGCTGGCCGATGGTGATGGCTTCGAGATCGTTTTTCGCCGCGTTTGGCTTGTACGACTTGGCGATCCGCGCCACCTGGCTGGCGGAGGGCCAGAACGTGGTGTCTTTCATGCCCAGCGGTTTGAATAACCGTTCCCGCATGAAATCTTCGTATGGCATCTCGCTGACCACCTCGATGATCCGCGCCGCGGTGTTGATGCCGGCATTCGCATATTGGTATTTTGTGCCCGGCTCGAATTGCAGCGGGGACAACGCGTAGCTCATCACCGCCTGCCGCAGCGGCAAGCCGTCAAGCGTGGGCTCCTCGACGCGCGATTTGAAAGGCAGGCCGCTGGTGTGCGAGAGCACCTCGCGGATGAGAATCGGGTGCGCCGGCTTCTTGAGGACGCTGGTTTCGCCATTCTGCTCCGCCAACAGCATTTGGCCCTTGAACTCCGGCAGATATTTTTCGACCGGGTCGTCCACGTTCACTTTGCCCTCGTCCACGAGCATCATGAAGGCCGCCGCGGTCATGGATTTGGATTGCGAGGCGATCCAGAACATCGCGTCGGGTCGCATCGCCTGGCCCGCGCCCACGTCCGCATAGCCGACGCAGGTGACGTCCAGAACGCGGTTGGAGGAGGCGACCAGCGTGACCGCGCCGGCCAGCGAGTGGCTGTCCACGAAAGGTTGCAACGTCGCGGCGATTTTCGTCGGCCCGGCGGCGGCATTGGCGGCCAACGAGCCGGCGAGAGCAACAGCCAGCAGCAGCGCGAAAGTCCAATGGAGGGCCTGAAAACGCAATCGGAGCGCGCCCGTCCCGGGCGCAGCAACCGGCGAACCGGCAATCCACTGACACATGGCCGCAAACCACCTCTTGTCAGTCCGTTGCTGCGGCCGAGGACGGCCGCGCTCCGCAATTTGAAAACGCACCCGGGCCATATTTCGTGCCGGGAAAGAAAAGGCGAAAGATTTCATAAATGTTAGGTCATGGAGTTCGGTGTTAAATAGAAACGAGCCGTGCCGGGAGGCCGGCGCTCAGGTTCAGGACGAATTTCATCACAGCAAATGGCCAAGCTCAGCGGAGCATTTCGGGTTCGATGCCGAGCTTGTGCTGCATGTCCTCCAGGGAAATGCCTTTGGTTTCGGGCACCATCGTCTTCACCCAGATGAGTTGCAGCACCATCATGAAACAGAAGAAGAGGAAAATGAACCCGGCCCGCTGCGGCTGTTCATTCGCGCCGGAAAATTTGACCATCATGGGAAAAACCGTGGTGAGCAACGCCGCGAATACCCAGTGCGTAGTGCTGCCCAAGGCCTGGCCTTGGGCGCGATGCCGGTTGGGGAAGATCTCCGAGATGAGCACCCAAATGACCGCGCCCTGCCCCACTGCGTGCGCCGCAATGAACGCAAAGATGCACGCCGGCACAATGGCGTAGTGCTGCGTGAAGAACGCCCACGCCGTCAATCCCAGCGACGCGATGTAGCCAAACGAGCCGATGAAGAGCAGCGTGCGGCGCCCCAAGCGATCAATCAGCCAGAGGCCCACGAAGGTGAAGATCAGGTTGGTGATGCCAATGCCGACAGATTGCAACAGCGCAGCCTTTTCGCCCAAGCCGGTCAGCTCAAATATACGCGGCGCGAAATAAAGCACCGCGTTGATGCCGGATAGCTGGTTGAAAAACGCGACCAAAAAGGCGAGGAAGATCGGGACGCGCAAGCGCCAGGTCCAGAAGGCGGACGCGACCGTCTGCTCGGAGCGGGCTGCCGCCATCAATTCGTCCGCGTGGGCTTCGAGCTTGACCGGGGACAATTCCGGTTCAATCAGTTGCAACACTTTCAGCCCCGCCGCGCGGTCGCCCTTGCGGCCAATCAACCAGCGCGGGCTTTCGGGGAGGGCAAAACACATCGACGCATAAATGGTGGAAGGAACCGCAGCGATGCCCAGCATCCAGCGCCAGGCGTTATCGCCGCCGAGGCGGGCGATGATCGCATTGGAAAGGAAAGCGATGACGATGCCGAAGACGATGTTGAACTGAAACATGCCGGCCAGCCGCCCGCGATACGCCGGCGGCGCAATCTCCGAAATGTAAAGCGGCGCCGCTACTGTCGAAATGCCGATGCCGATGCCGCCAATGATGCGGGCTGCGATGAACATCCCCACCCCGCTGGCAAAAGCGCAGCCGAACGCCGAGACCACATACAGAATACCGATGAAGAGCAGCGTGGGCTTGCGGCCAAACTTGTCGGTGGGCCAGCCGCCCAAGAGTGAACCGAGCACCGTGCCATACAGAGCCGAACCCATGGCCAGCCCGTGAATGGCGGCGCTCAAGCCCCAAAGGGCTTGAATCTTTTGTTCCGCGCCGGAGATGACCACGGTGTCAAAGCCAAAAAGGAATCCGGCAAGGGCGGAAGTGATGGACCAGAAAAAAATACGGGCTTTCATGTGGTAATGTTGAGGCGTGATTATAGCCAGAAACCTGAAGTTGCAAACCCGAAATCCGAAAGAAATCCAAAGTCCGAACGGGCGGCGGATTGACAAAGCGCGGCCATGAAGGAACATGGTCGCACCTATGCAACCTCGGGCTTGGCTGGCACTCGGGATATTTTGGTGGGCGACCTCAGCGGTTTACGCCACGACCTATTATGTGGCCACGAACGGCTTGGACGCCAATGCCGGCACGGCCACCAACATGGCGTGGCGCACGATTCAGCACGCCGCCAAAACGCTGGCGCCGGGCGACACCGTGCTCGTGCGAGGCGGCGTCTATAACGAAGTGGTCACGGTCTGCGTCTCTGGGACAGCGACCAACCGGGTCGTCACGTTTCAGAACTTTACCGGCGAAACGCCCGTGGTGGATGGCACGGGGCTGCCGGTGCCGCCGTCGGCGTATGGGGCGGGGCTGTTCGAGTTTACCAATGCGAGTTACGTCACCGTCCAGGGTTTTGAAATTCGGAACTATCAAACCCGCAGCGCCGCCCGCGTGCCGGCGGGCATTGACATCACCGGCGCGCCGCACGACCTCCTGTTCATTTCCAACCGGGTCCACCACATCGCCAACCTGAATGCCAGCGCCCGCGCCAACGCCTATGGCATTGCGGTTCATGGCACCCTGCCGCAGGCCATCAGCAATCTGGTTTTTCGCGGCAACGAGATTTGCAGCAATACGCTGGGCCAAAGCGAATCGTGCTCGCTCGATGGCAATGTGACCGGGTTTGAAATCAGCGGCAATTTGGTCCACGACAACAACAACATCGGGCTCGGTTTCATTGGCTACGAGGGCGTGTGTGCCGATGCCAGCCAGGATTACGCACGCAACGGCGTTTGCCGCGGCAACCTCGTCTGGAACATCAGCGATGCCGCCAATCCGAGCTACCCCGCCCATGATTATTCCGCGGACGGCATCTATGCCGACGGCGCGTCCAACGTATTGATTGAGCTGAACGCCGTACACCATTGCGATCTCGGTGTGGAAATGGCCAGCGAACACGCCGGCCATGCCACCTGGGCGTGTGTCTGCCGCGACAACCTCATTTGGTCGAACAACACAACCGGAATTTCCATTGGCGGTTACAGCGCAAGCGTCGGGCGGACAATCGGCTGTGTCATCACCCGCAACACGCTCTTTCATAATGACACCTTGCGGAGCGGGACCGGGGAAATGGAACTGCAATATGCGCCCGCCGCGAACACCATCACGCACAACCATTTTGTGGCGAACACCCAAAATCTGTTTATCAGCGACAACTTTGTGCAAAACGCCAACAACCTGCTGGATTGGAACCTTTATTTTGCTCCCGGCGGATCGAACCAATGCACCTGGATATGGAAGAAGCGCACTTACCTTGGGTTGACCGCGTGGAGAAACGGCACCTCGAATGACACCCATTCGATCTTTGCCGATCCGCTGCGAATGCAATTTGACGCGCTCACAAACCAGCCGCCAGCGCTGCCCCATTTCGCCAAGGCCATGGCACAGTGAAAGGCAAAAGGCTCCCCCCAGGAGAGGGAAAAGACTCCGGGCTTGGATGCGTGGCCCCCAAGCACTACACTTTGGACACAGCAAAATATCCCTATGAATCAACGCATGATTGTAGCGCCAGAATTGTCATACCCTCTTCGGGCTTGTTTGCCCCAGACCAGTTGGTCCGCGAGTCTGAAATTTAATAAGCGTGAAGAATCCATCGTCCGGCGAATGGCCGCTTGGATTGGACTGGTCGCCATGCTTTTCCTTTTGCCCAAGGCGCAGTCGGCGCAGTTGCCCGAACCGGTGGAGATCTCTGCCGGCTGGCAATTGCAAGACTCCGCCAAAGTGACCCAGACAGGCGTGGACATCGCGTCGCCGGAATTCAAAGCGCAGGGGTGGTACAACGCCACCGTGCCTGGGACGGTATTGACCAGCTTGGTCAACGATGGCGTTTATCCCGAGCCGCTCTACGGTGAGAATAATCGTCCGGATAAAATCCCGGAAACCCTTTGCCGCGCTTCGTATTGGTATCGAGCCTCGTTTGCCGTGCCCAAGACGTATGCGGGAAAACAAATTTGGCTGAACTTCGACGGCATCAATTATGCCGCGGAAGTGTGGGTCAACGGCCGGCACGTCGGGGCGATGAAAGGCGCGTTTGCCCGCGGGATTTTCGACGTTTCCGCCCAAGTGACGCCAGGGAAAACGGCGGTGGTCGCGGTGCTGATTGCCCCGCAACCCAACCCGGGAGTGCCCCACGAACACACGCTGGCCAATGGCATGGGAGGAAACGGCGGCATCACGGCGGTGGACGGGCCGACCTTTCTGTGTACGCTGGGCTGGGATTGGATTCCGGCGATTCGCGACCGCGATACCGGCATCTGGCGAAAGGTGTTTCTGTCCGCGACCGGCGCCGTGAAGATCGAAAACCCACTGGTCACCACGGATGTTTCGCTGCCGGATTGTCAAACGGCGGAGGTCGCCGTGCTGGTAACCGTGCGGAATGTCACGGACCAAGCGCAGCAAGGCGTCTTGAAAGGACACTTTGGCGACGTTTCATTTGCCCAGCCGGTGGAAATCATGCCTCATTCTGCGCAACTGGTTTCCTTTGATTCCAAGCAAACTCCCGCGCTCCGCCTGCGCCAGCCGAAGTTGTGGTGGCCGAACGGTTACGGCCCGCAGAATCTCTACCATCTCCATTTGGATTTTGCCACCGCCGGGAAGATCTCCGACCAACAGGAATTGAACTTCGGCGTGCGGAAAATCACTTATTCGGTCCCGGATTCGGAGAATCTGACGCTCTCGGTAAATGGCGTCCGGGTTTTTTGCAAAGGCGGCGATTGGGGCATGGATGAAGCGATGAAACGCATTCCGCGCGAGCGCCTCGAAGCGGAGATTCGCATGCATCAAATTGCCAATTACACCATCATCCGCAACTGGGTCGGCCAAAGCACCAGCGAGGATTTCTATGATCTCTGCGACAAATACGGCATCCTGCTCTGGGACGAATTCTTCCAGCCGAACCCCAGCGACGGTCCCAACCCAACGGATCTGGATACTTACGTGGCGAACGTGCGGGAGAAAATTCTCCGCTATCGCAACCATCCGTCCATTGCGGTTTGGTGCGCGCGCAACGAGGGTTTCCCACCGAAGAATATTGACGATGAATTGCGCAAGATGATGGCGGAGCTGGAACCGGTCCGACTGTATCAGCCGAGCTCGACCTCCGGTCATGGCGTCAATTCCGGCGGGCCGTATTCATCCGGCCATGCGCCGCGCACTTACTACGATTTTGGCGAGGCTTTCAAGACCGAGATTGGCAGCGCCTCCATTCCCACGCTCGAATCCATCCAAGGTATGATGCCGGAAAAAGATTGGGGATCCATCAATGACGACTGGGCGGAACACGATCTGGCCAAGGGCGCTTCGGCCGGCCCGGCGATTCACAAAACCATCGAGGACCGTTACGGCGCCATCGCAAACCTCGCCGATTTTGTGCGGAAAGCCCAATTGCTGAACTATGAAACTTTTCGCGCCATTTACGAAGGGCGGGAAGCCAAAATGTTCCGGCCCAGCACCGGGGTCATCATTTGGATGAGCAATCCGGCGCAACCCAGTTTTGTCTGGCAGATTTACCACCATGATTTGGAACCAAATGCCGCGCTCTTTGCGGCGCGGGAAGCCTGCGAGCCGGTGCATATCGCGCTGAACGAAAAGGACGGTCACCTGTTCGTGGTCAACAATCATCCGGCGGCACTGGAGGCCAAGTCGTACATTTCCTTCTATAACTTGGATGGTTCCCGCGCGGCCGGCAGCAAGGTGGCGGTGCAGGCCGCGCCCAGCGCCACAACCGATTTGGGGCTGCTGGCTTTGCCAGATAATTTATCGCCGGTCTATTTCGTCAAACTGGAGTTGGTGGCCGCGGACGGAAAGCATCTCTCCGATAATTTCTACTGGCACGCCCAAGCGGATCATCCGGATGATCTGCGGGATCTGAACAAGCTCCCCGTGGTAACGCTCGAGGCCAAGGTGGCGCGTCAGGACGCGAACGGCCAATGCCGCTTGCAAGTGACGCTCCATAATCCCGGATCACAGATTGCGCTCATGGCGCACCTGCAATTGCGCCGCCAAAATTCCGGCGTGCGCGTGCTGCCGGTTTACTACACCGACAACTATGTCTCGCTCGTTCCCAATGAAACCCGGACCATCACCGTTGAGGCAGCGAAAGCCGACCTCAAGGGAGAGAAACCGCTGCTGGCCGTGGACGGGTGGAATATCGGAGTGACGCCGGCGTCCTCCTCCAGCGCGGCGGTGGCGCTGAACGCCGGAGCCCAAGTGGCGCATTGGCCGGTGACTGGATTGCCCGTGGCGTCCGGCAAATAAGGCTCGCTCGGTCCATGATTCCCAAAGTGGGGCAGGCGTCTCGCCTGCCCGCGTCGGCAAAGCCGACGCGGTGCTCGCGCTGACGGGCTCGCGGGGCAGGCGAGACGCCTGCCCTACTTTGTCGGCAATCCCGGTTCATGGGCTCAATGCGCGGCCGTCGGCCGTTGGGGCTTCTGATGGCGAGGAAGGGGGGAAATGGTTGCGGCGTTCCAACCAAGTCATGGCGCCGTTATTTCATACCACAACGTCTTGTACTTGGCACCGATCTCAAATCTGAGTTTGCCATCGGTGATCGTGGCGGGAACTTCACCGGCGGGAAGCCCGGAACCGGTGAGGGCAAGAATTTTGACGACTGTTGCGGTGGTAGCCAGCGTGACTTTCGCGCCGATGCCTTCGCAGCGGGTCGGGGCGCTGCCCCACTGGCGGCCCACACTGGTTTGGTCTGCGTTCCAGCCCATGCCGGTATTTTCCACATTGCCTGCCGCCGTCAATAAAAGGTGACGGGAATCCGCCAGCGGCTTGCCATCGGCGGCGTTCAGCGTCAGCACGGCAAAATCGCGCGCGTTGGTTTGCACCTCAAACATCGCGCCGGTCAAGCGGGTCGTCCTGCCGGTGCAACGTCCCACCACCGCTTTGACTGCGGATGCGTCCACGGTATAAAGCCTGGCGTCCGTGTCCCAAACCAGGGCCGAACCAACCGCGCCAGTGCGCGTGCTTTGCGGCGCCGCCAGCTCGTTGCCCGGCTCAAAGCGCACGCTTAATCTGCGGCCAATGACCTCGCTCAAATCAACCCCGGCCTTTTTCCAAGCATCGGCGATCGTGATGTTTTGCGCGGTCAAAGTGTCCACTTGTCCGGCGGGAACGGTAAGTTGCGATTGACCGGTCGCCGGTGCCACATTGGCATGCCGGAACATCAGCGCGGCGGCCGGCAGGAACGCCAGCTTGCCCGGATGTTGTTGGAGCGAAAAATAGCCGTCAATGCGGCCGGAGTCCCGGTTGGTGCCGCCATAGTCGAATTGGAAAAAGGCGTCCCAATCCTGCACGGCTGCCAGGCTGGCCATGATTGGGAACATCTCGGCCGTGTAATGGCTGGGTGCGGGGTGATCGTATTCGCTGACTGTAAATGGCTTGCCAGCCACCCGATAGGCCGCCAAGCCGGAGAGATTGGCCCCCGCATTCTTCGCATCCACCATCGCAGTGTTGGAAATTGTCCAGTCGGATGAATCCCATTTTACATGAGGAAAGCGCGGATGTTGCCAGTAGGTGTGCATATCCACATAATCGCTGAACGATTCGCGGTAACCGCCGGCCAAACCAGCCATAGCTGGCTTGGGAATCTATGAGATTGGCTTGAACGCCCAGATCCTGTTTCAAAAGCCCGCGCATCTTCGTGTCGTATGCTCGCTCGGTTCCGGCAACAAAGCGGATCCAGTCGGCATGCCTGGCGGTGTTGCTCGAACGCTCATCGCCGCCAATGGTTCCCGCTTCAAGCGATTCCCCGGCCTGCAGCCCCATCGTTCCACCGGGGCGCAGGGTCAGGTTTTTGATGGAAAACTCGCCGGTCGGACCATTGCCCAGGATGAAACTGATGCGGACCGCGGCGGACTCGACCTTGGTTGCCCGAAAGGTGTAGCTGAATGTGCTCCAATCCGGCGTTAAATCCGCACTGTCATCGAGGCCGCAGTTATGCCAGTCAGCTTTTTGCAGGCGCACAGCCACCGGAAGTTTGCGCGGCGCCTGGGAACGGGCGCTGAATTCCAACGTGTAGATTTTGCCGGCTTCCAGAGTCAGGTCAGTCTGGTGAATCTGCATCTGCCAGCTTTCCGGAGTCAGGGCGGATACCGTCACGGTTAGCTCACCGTTTTCCTGTCTCAGGTTGTAATTATTGTTGCCCTGTCCGCTCCATTTGCCGCGAGTGATGTTTTCTCCCAACGGAGCCGAACCGCCCCAGGCTTGCAGGAGTCTGGATGAGGAATCATAGCGGTCTTTAAGCCAGGCATTCCATTTCTGGAGCACCTCTTTGCGGTAATACTCCGGCAGGCTGGCAACTTGCAACTGGAGCAGGGAGTTTTCGTTGTTGATTTCCACCATCGCCACCGCCGGCTCCAGGGCATAGGTGGTTTTGGTGTAAGGGTTCTCATGCGTCAGCAATTTGCGGGCGTAGTCCTGTTGCATGGCGATCATCTGGTCGTTGATCTTGTCCACGCCTTTGCCGTACTGGGGCAGTTGTTGGCGCCGGTCGCGGGCGGTCAAACCATCGGCAAAATCCGCTCCCTCCCAATAATTGCGCGAAACATGGAGATTGAGATCGGCATAAATGCCGCGCGCTTTGAGCTGGGCAATGAAATAGTCCAGCCGGTCAAGCTGGCCGGGGTCAAAGACATCCAATTGCGGCTCGCCATTCTTCCAGATGCCGCCGGGCGCAGCGTGGTTGTCCATGTGGTGAAAACGAATGATATTGACGCCCAAGCTCGCGAGCCGGGCGGCAATTTTGCCGGCGTCCTCGTGGCTGGGGAAGTCGCTGGCAAAGGTGAAATTCACGCCCAGAAACCGGATTCGTTTGCCGCCGCCGTCCACAAAATGACCGTCTTGGACCTGCACAAATCCGGTTCGCCCGGCTGGACAGTCGTTCAGCCAGGAGACGTCCAGAATGGATCCTGCCGGCGGCAGCGTGAGTGCCGGAATGACAAATGGAAACATTTCTTCGGCGCCGGCGACGGAAGCCAGTAGCGCCAATCCCAGCACACCGGCAAGGATGTTGTTGGAGGGGGATTTTATTTTCACAAAATGATTGGCCGGAGCTTTCCGAATGGTTTTCTGCCCGGGAATCGCGTGGGCGTTTTTCGTGATTCTCTCCCGGCTCCACGGATTTGCAAGGAGTTTTTGTTTTTTGACTTTTGCTGCAAGATTTTTGCTTGACTTAACTGTGTATAATGAGTATATACTGTAAAAGCAATGACAAACCCGCGCCAGAATTTCTTGATCGGCCCCATTTCCCCGGCCGCCGCCGGCGCGCTTTATCAGCAGATCGTGGATCGCATCAAGCGCGAAATCGCCGAGGGCCGTCTGGCGCCGGGCGCCGCCCTGCCCTCCTTCCGGCAGTTAGCCGAGTCGTTGCTGGTCAGCGTCATCACCGTCAAGCGCGCCTATGAGGAATTGGAGCGCGACGGCATCATTTTCCGGCGGCAAGGACTCGGCACATTCGTGGCCGAAGGCGGTCACGATCGCAGCCGCGAAACGAAACTTGCCGCGGCCAAGCAACTGCTCCGCGATGGTTTTCGCGAAGCCGCCGAGGCCGGGCTGAAGTCCCACGAACTTGCCGAACTTGCCCACGACATCTTGAAGGAGAAAAAATGAACACCCATGCCAGCAACGCGACCAACGCCATTGAAATCTGCGGACTCGTCAAACGCTACCCCGCCTTCACCCTCGGGCCGGTGGATATCACCGTGCCGCGCGGCGCCATTTACGGGCTGATCGGCCCGAATGGCGCGGGCAAGACCACGGCCCTTGACATGGTCTTCGGTCTGGGCCACAACGATGCCGGCACCATTCGCGTGCTGGGCCTCGACCATCGCGCCGACCAGGTCGCCCTCAAGCAGCGTGCCGCCTATGTCGGCCCCGACTTGAATTTCCAGCTCTGGGGCCGGGTGGGCAAGGCCATCCGGTTTGTGCGGGGGTTCTATCCCGGCTGGGACGAAGCCTACTGCGCCGAGCTGATGCGCATGTTCCAGCTCACACCCAACGACCGGATCGCCACCCTCTCTTTCGGCGCAAAAACCAAATTGAGCCTGCTGCTGGCGCTATCGCGCCGGCCGGACATTTTGATTCTGGACGAACCCACCACCGGTTTGGATGCGCTTTCCAAGCAGCAGGTCTTCCGCGAACTGCTCAAGGCCGTGGAGGAAGGTGAACGCGGCGTATTGATCTCCTCGCACGCTTTGAGTGACCTCGAACGCTTCGCGGACCACATCGGCCTGATCAAGCAGGGCAAACTGTTGTTGGAAGGCCGCACGGATGAAATCGTGGACCGTTTCCGTTTTGCGGAATTCTTCACGGCCAACGGCACCATCCCGCAAAGTCCCGAACCGGCCGGCCTTACGATCTTGAAGCGGGATGACAACCGCTGGCAGGCGCTGCTCGACCAAAACAGCGACGCGCAAAAGTGGCTGGAATCACAGGACGTCCAAAACCTCACGCTGACACGCCTGACCCTGGAGGATTTGTTTGTGGCGCTGGTCAAGGAAACGGAGACGACCAAATGAAAAACATCATGCTCGACCATGTCCGCCGCTGGTGGTGGGTGTTCGTCCTCGGCGGAACGTACGCCTCCATACTGGGCTGGTCTCTGGCAACGCCGGACTTCTCCAGCAGGTATTGGCATGGCAAACACCCCTTCCTCGA
>Ga0316232_1003172_pt1 | contig 15580 bp, 18 predicted proteins | sample TBHtaG_FD_206006 | JGI IMG/M metagenome (GOLD analysis project Ga0316232, IMG submission 206006) | Freshwater microbial communities from Trout Bog Lake, Wisconsin, USA - TBH18025_13 | ecosystem: Environmental > Aquatic > Freshwater > Lake > Hypolimnion/Profundal zone | place: USA: Wisconsin... | reverse complement strand
TACTAGTAGAGAACCTGATAATAGCTTCTTGTTTTTGAAGATGGTCTTGGCCTTAATTTGGTTAGAATAAAATGGGACGGTGGCACCTGAATGCAAAAACGGAAAATCACCGGTTACGCAACCGGAAGCGCCGAATATATTCAAGTGTTGTCCAGGCGGGCAAGCATGGTTTTTGCGATGTTTATCGGCCTGAATGCTTTGATTCTCGGTGGACCGGCCTGGCAGTGGATCACAGGTCTGGCAACAGCATATACCCTGTACAACTTTGGCCTGAATCGGCGTAAGGCCTCCCCCGGAGGAGCCGAGCTTATGCTTAGCCTTGGCATCTGCGCCGGCTTAACCTTCCTTCAGGCTGAGTACAGCAGTATTTTGTATCACTTGTTGCTGCTCCAACTGGCCTTGCGGGTCGGCAGAAACCGGATCATGCGGGTGGCCCTGGTCATCAGCACAGTGTATCTGGGTGCTGCGCTGGCGACGATAACCAGTTTTGCTGCCACTGTCATCGTGCAGATGAGCTATAACCTTATCGGGTTTGGACTGTTGACTTACGCCGTCATTTATATCGATACCCTTGTGGCCAAGCAGGCCAACGACGATCGGCAGATGATCGAGTTGATCAAGCAAAACGACCGCAACTACCGCATGGCTTTGACCGACGCCTTGACCGGGCTGTATAATCATCGCGCCTACAAGGAAAAAATCGATAGTGTGGCTCAGTATGTGTTATTGATTATCGATCTTGATCATTTCAAAAAACTCAATGACAGCTACGGTCATTTGGTTGGCGATAAAGTGCTTGTCACCATCGGCAATATTATCAAGCTGAGTATCCGCAGCGGCGATTTGGCTTTTCGCTATGGCGGGGAAGAATTTGTCGTGGTATTGCCTGGAACTACCCCGCAGATCGGCATGAAGATAGCCGAGCGGCTCCGCCAAAAAGTGGCGGAATGGTCGTTTGAGCAGGCATCAGTCACCGTTAGCATCGGCGTGTCGATCAAGAAACCGGGGATGAGCGCTCAGTCGGTTTTTGAACAGGCGGATACGGCGCTGTATCAGGCTAAACAGTCGGGGCGCAACAGAGTGCAGTCTTTTGGCGAAGATCCCAGCCAGGTTTCAGTCAAATACAGTATGTAGGGGAAAACGATGGCACTGCTATATCTAAAGAGAATCCCGGTGTTTGCAGCCCTGGCGGATGATCAGCTTGCCCTCATCGAAGAGCGGGTCACAGAACGGTTCTATCGTCGGGGGACGGTTATTTTCCTGGAGGGGGACCCTGGTGACGGCTTTTATTATGTGAAAAGCGGTAAAGTCAAGATCATCAAGGCCACTGATGACGGAAGGGAACATATTATTAAACTATTGAGTCCAGGCGATCTTTTCGCCGAGGTGCTGTTGTTTAATAACCTGCCCTATCCGGCGACCGCGATTGCGGCTGAAGACTCTGAGGTTGGCACAATCAAAAACGCTGACCTGGAGCGGCTTGTCCTTAACAATAACTCTTTGGCCCTGCAGTTGATCAAAGCGCTCAGCCAGCGGCTCTTGTATACTCAGCAGAAAATCAAAACCCTGGCTCTGAGCGACGTTCTGGCCCGAACCGCCGAGACCTTGCTGCGACTGGGGGAAGAGCACGGACAATCTGGCCCGGATGGGCGGATCACCATTGCCACAACCTTGTCGCGACAGGACCTGGCCAGCTTGGTAGGCACCACCAGAGAGAGCGTGACCAGGATGCTGAGCTTACTCAAAAAAGAAAAGACCATCGACTTTGACGGGCACAAAATGATGATTCTCGCTCCGGACAAGTTGAAGCGTTATTGTCAGTAGAAAAGGGGGTAGCCGATTGGCTGCCCCTTTCTTGCCGCTGGATATATTTTTCGACCAGCAAGGGGGTATTTTCAAGATGTTTGCTGTCATCAGTTTTGTCGACAAACTGAAAGAGGTAGCCGGATGGCTACCTTTAGTTAATTTGTTCGCAGTTTAGCGGCTGAGAATTTTAATCTCCATTTGATCGCCGTTTTTGACCGGGGTCGTATATTCCGCTGCTCGGCCGTTCAGCAATATGTCTATCCGGGAGGCCGGAGGCAGTGACCGGGGGTCGAATTCTGCGGCAAGCAAGATGTCGCTGACTGTCGGCAGAATTTCATAGCAGGAGTATTCGATGGAACTGCCAGGCAGGGCGGTATCGGTGGGTTTGGCCGGCTGCCCGCCGATGGCAAAGGTATAGCGCCTGATAGGGACACGGCATTTGGCTTCGTTAAAATAGACGGTATAACATTCCAGGGCCTGTTCATCAAGGCCGAGCAACTCGGAGAGGGAGGGCGGAGCGACAGACGCGACGCTAATCATGTCATTATCCTTGATAGGTGCTGACAGGTCGGCCTTGATGCCGTTGAGCAGGTATTCCGGCCAGCGCCGGTAAGAGCGCTCGGTACCGTTGATGATATAGTGGAATTCCTCCGCCTCAGCAGTGATCCCGGACAAAGCCAGCGCTTCCCCGAGGGTAGCCGGAGGCCGGCAAATGACCTGATCCCGGTCAGCCAGCTTGGTTTCGGCGGATGCTGCTACGCCGTTGATGGTAATAAGCGGACCGACAGTCACAAGGTCTTCTTGTAGCATCAGAGTGTAGGGTCTGGGAATAGGGGTGATTTTCCTGAGAGCAGGGCAGGGATCTTCGCCGTTGCGGCCCTTTTCGACGATAATGTCGTCACCCTCGCTCAGTATGTCGCCAAAAGAGGCAGGAGCACCGTTGACCTGGATGTGGCCGCTCTGACCAAGGCTGCCGGGAATGGAATTCTTTTCACCGTTGATGGTGACTGTGATTCCCAGGCCTGGTCGCCCATGGAGACTTCGTACGTCGATTCCCGCAACCAGCAGGGCGTCCGCCACCGAAAGCTTGCCAAGGTTGAACAAGCGCTGAGGCTGGTTGTTCAAGGTTACATGAATGAAATTGAGAGTGCGGCTGCCGGCCAGTTTTAGGATGCCCAGAGGGGTTACCCCGTCAGGGGCGCAAAGGGCCGGAGGGATGTCGACAATACCATCGACAGCGTCCGGTCGCCGGATGCCCACCCGGGACGCGGCGATTCCCAGCGCCTCGGCCAATTCTTCCGGCAAGCCAGGGGTGAGCGATCCGCCGCCGACCAGGAGTACGGCTTGGGGCGCAGCGGCGTTGAGGGTGATAATTTGCGTTGCGATGGCCTGAGCCAGCTGGGTTACCGCGGGCCGCAGGCGTTCAATGATTTTTTCGGCAGTCAGTTTGTGAGTGGAACCCAATATATCGGTAAAGACCACTTTTTTGTTTTTGACACCAAGCTGGCGTTTCATCGGCTCGGCGACTTTAAAGTCCAGCAGATATTCCTGGGAAAGAGCCTCGGTAATTTCATCACCCGCAAAGGGAACCATGCCGTAACCGATAACCGACCCGCCTTTAGTGATAGCCACGTCGGAGGTGCCTGCGCCCACATCGACCAGCGCTAGGTTAAGATGCCGCATGGTGGGTGGGATGAGCACGCTGATGGCGGCAATAGGTTCGAGGGTTAGGGTGGCGATTTCCAGACCGGCCTCTTCGACCGCCGCCTGAAGAGAATCAATGACCTGACGCGGCAAGAAGGTTGCGATAACTTCGATGGCCGCGGTTTTGCCACGCTGCCCCACCAGGGTTTTGATAGTGCCGCCGTCCAGGGTGAAACGGACTACGCTGTAACCCACACAGTAATAGCTGGCAGGGTCGTCAACTGCTTTGCCGGTGGCAAGTTGGTGCTGAGCCGTCTGTATGGCCGCAAGTTCAAGCGCCCGCTCGTCATCGGCGGAAAGAGCGCCGCGAACGGCGCAGTCGATGTCCGCTTCAGCCCGTAAGGTGCATAAAGCTCGGCCTGCAGCCGCTATCGATGCTTTTTTAACCGGACCAACGGTTTCGGCGAGACGGGCTTTGACTCTGGCCAAAACCAGGGCCACCTCGGGTACGTCATGAATCTGCCCGTCCATCATGGCCCGGGTATTGTGTTCCTGGCGTTCCCAGGCCAGTACCTTGATTCCGTTCGGGGTTTTCTCGCCCACCAGCCCGACGACGCTGCGGGTGCCAATATCCAAAGCAAACAGCAGTTTTTTATCCATCCAAAATGCTCCCTCAAGCCGAACTAATTATGAATATCTTTTCGCGCTAATTCGCCAATTTCCTTTTCTGTCCCCGAAACGCCGCTGCTATTTTGTCAGATTATGAAAATAAAAAAAATATTACAGCAGCAGGAATAAAAACGACGGAAGCGAATATATTAACAATAGATAATAGGACCAAGTAATAATATGTCAAAATATTCTTTGAATAAGGGGGACGAAACAATGAATTCAGCACGCTGGTGTGAACATCTCGGGATTACTTCAAAATATACCACCCTAAAATACCGCTTCGACAACAGGGAAGTGGTGCTCAAGGTGCAGACCTGGGTATGTCCGGAATGTGGCGTACACGGAGCGGAGACTGAAATTGTCCCGCCGCAGGAAAGCAATTGCACCAGAGCGGTTGGCTAAATAGGCCTTAGGAGCAAACATAGCCGCGAGTGAGCAGTTCTGGCGCTCAGCGCTCAAAAATGAGACTTTTTTAAAAGTCTGAACAGCCGGGGAACCCCGGCTGTTTTACTTTTAGGTATATTTGCTTGATTATTTCTGGTACAATATTGCTCAGGGATCAAAAAGTTTTTCCGGGCCTGCCGGCTGTTACATCTGCTCAGCTTTTGTCTGGGGGCAGCATCAGGCAGAGGGAGGAGTATTATTGTTAACTAAGTTGAGTATCACTGAATATGCCAGCAAGCTGGCATCGCAGGAGCCTGCTCCCGGCGGCGGCAGTGCAGCCGCGTTGTCAGGTCTTCTCGGAGCTTGTTTGCTGGAAATGGTTATAAATCTGACCTTGGGCCGCAAGGGCTTTGCGGCGCACGCTGGACTGCTGACCGCAAAACAGGTTGAGCTAACCCGGCTGCGTATCGAACTGCAGCTTTTAATCGACCGCGACGCCAGCGCTTATCTTGCGCTGGTGGAGGCCCAGAATCTCCCGAAGACTTCCAAGGAAGCGCGGCAAGCGCGGCTGGCGTCTATCCAGGAAGCAGTGCAGCAGGCGGCGGAAGTGCCGCTTTGGACCGCTCGCTCCTGTCTGGAAATACTGGAGATCGGCAAAGCACTATTGGGTAAGGTCAATGCCCACGCCGTCAGCGACCTGATGGTAGGCGCTCTCGCCAGCCATACCGGCGTTGTCGGGGCGCTTTTGAATACAGCCGTCAATCTGCCGTTGTTCAAAGATGATCAGATGGTGAATGCCTACAGCGGCCAGATTCATTTATTGCGGACCGCCGCCGATGATTTGGTTGCCACGATTCAAGACCAGGCTTACGCAGAGGCGCCATTTGGCGTGATGCGGGACGAAACAGGCTGTTGATTGGGTTGACAAAAAACATAAAAAAGAGGTAGATGCCCAGCATCTACCTCTTACGGTTTTATTGCAGTTGTTTGACTTTTTTCAGGCTGAGGGCAATTCGGCCCCGATTTTCGTCCACACTAAGGATTAGGCAGTCGATGATGTCGCCGACCGACACAATGTCCAGAGGATGACGGAAAGGTTTGTCACTCAGCTCGGAGCGGTGAATGAGTCCGTTGGTCTTGATGCCGATGTCGACAAAGACGCCGAAATCGATGACATTGTGGACTGTGCCTTTCATTATCGTGCCGGGGGTTATGTCCGATAACTTGACGATGTTTTTGCGGGTGAGCGGCATCGGCATATCTTCCCGGGGGTCGCGACCAGGCTTGCCCAATGCGCCCAGGATATCCCGCACCGTCGGTTCGCCGGCGTCCAGTTCGACGGCCAGCGCGGCGGCATCAGCCGTCTGGATGGCGGCCTGAAGATCGCGGAGGCGGTCTTTGTTCGTCAGGTCACTGAGGGAGAAGCCCAGCCGGGACAAGATGGTTTTAGCCAGCTTGTAAGATTCAGGATGGACAGGAGTGTTGTCCAGCGGGTTCTCGCCATGGGTGAGGCGGAGAAAGCCGGCGCACTGGGTGAAGGTTGCCGCACCGAGGCGCGGTACTTTGAGCAGTTGCTGGCGATTGGCGAAAGGGCCGCCGGCATCCCGGAAGGCGATAATATTTTTGGCTACAGTGCTGTTGACGCCTGCAACATAGGTTAGCAGCTCGGCTGAGGCGGTGTTGAGTTCCACCCCGACGTGGTTGACGCAGGATTCGACGATATTGGCCAGCGCCCGGCCCAGTTCTTTCTGATCGACGTCGTGCTGATACTGGCCGACACCGATGGATTTGGGATCGATTTTGACCAGCTCGGCCAGGGGATCTTCAACCCGGCGGGCGATGGAAACCGCGCCGCGCAGGGTGACATCCAGACCGGGCAGCTCATCTTTCGCCAGTTTGGAGGCGGAATACACCGATGCCCCTGCTTCATTGACAATAAGATACCGGACAGCTAGGTTGTGGGTGCTGATCAGTTTGGCGACGAATTCTTCTGTTTCGTAGGAGGCTGTCCCGTTGCCGATGGAGATCAAGGTTACGCCGTGGTTTTGAATGGCGGCCAGGATCGACTTGGTTGCTTGTCCGCGCTGGGCTTCACTGGCGGTAACAAAGATGGTGTCTGTCGCCAGCACCGCTCCGGTGGGACTTATGACCGCAAGCTTACAGCCGGTGCGGAAGCCGGGGTCAAGGCCCATCACGGTATGACCGGCAAAGGGCGGCTGCAGCAGGAGTTGGCGCAGGTTGAGGCCAAATACCCGGATGGCTTGCTGTTCGGCGTTTTCGGTAAGTTGGGTCCGGATCTCCCTGTCCAGGGAGGGGAGCAGCAGTCGTTTATAGCCATCAGCGATAGCCTGCCGGATGAGTTCGCTGAAAATGGAGGACTGCCGGATGATCTGGCGGGCGATTAGGTCGATATTGGTTTCATGCGGGGTAACAAGCTGAACTTTCAGAATTTCCTTGCGCTCGCCCCGGTTGACTGCCAGAACGCGATGGGAAGGCATCCGTTTCACCATTTCGCGGTGCTCCCGGTAGTTCAGAAAATCCTGACCGGCAGCTTCGGGGACAGCCAGTTCGGTGGTGATTTCGCCGCCTGTCCACAGCTGTTTGCGGAGCATCGCCCGAATAGCGGCCCGTTCACTGACCACCTCGGCTATAATGTCCTGGGCACCGGCGATGGCCGCCTCGGCGGTAGGCACTTCTTTTTCTTCATTGATGTATTCGGCAGCGATGGCCAGCGGGTCACCGGCAGTGATCTGCTGGGCGAGGATGAGCTCAGCCAGCGGTTCAAGACCTTTTTCGCGGGCGATTTGGGCCCGGGTGCGTTTTCTGGGCCGGAACGGCAGGTAAAGGTCTTCCAGCTCCTGCAGCTTGGTGGTGGCCTTGATGGCGGCTTCCAGCTCGTCAGTCAGCTTGCCCTGTTCGGTAATGGTTGCCAGTATTTCCTCCTGACGCTTTACCAGGTTGCGCAGGTAATGAACTCGTTCTTCCACAGCGCGGATTTGCTCTTCGTCCAGTTCTCCGGTTACCTCCTTGCGGTAACGGGCAATGAAGGGGACGGTGTTGCTGTCGTCCAGCAGCTTTACTGTGGCTTCGACCTGGAAAAGTTTCAGGCCCAGTTCACGGGCGATGACGGCGAAAATCTCAGTTACTAACACAGTTTCACCAACCTTGTAATCTTATTTTTCTATTATAACATAACTTTTTCCGGTTATTGGGGGTTGACTGAAGTGTTGGCGGTAAAAACTTACATGCGGCGGCAAATTTTTCGGCTCGCCTGGCCGGTTATCCTGGAAATGTCGGGTATTATGCTTGTGAGCATTCTGGTTACGGTGATGGTCGGTAGTTTCGGCGCGGTCGCTCTTGCAGCGGTGGGCCTGGCCACCATGGTGCAGTTTTCCAGCGCCATGATTTTTGCGGCCGCCGGAACCGGAGCGGCGGCGATTGTCGCCCGGGAAACCGGGGCAGGCAACTGGGATGAAGTGCGCACAGTTACCGGCCAGGCACTGTTGCTGGGCATTATTGCCGGCATTATTTTGGCTTTCCTTGGCGTTTTTACGGCCAGGCCGGTTTTTCTGCTGATCGGTGCTGATCCGGCGGTGGCGGAGCTTGCCGCCGGTCTTCTGGAGATCATGTTTTGGTGTACCCCCTTTTATCTGGTGATGGCTATCGGTAACGCCGTCCTGAGGGGAATGGGCCAGACCAGGCCAGCCTTTTTGATCACCACTTCCAGCAATATTCTGGCCCTCTTTGTCAGTTATATCCTGATTTTTGGCCGGGGCGTGCCGGCCCTTGGCCCGTATGGGGCAATGTGGGGGACAGTGATATCCCAGTTGACCGGTGGAGTGCTGGTGCTCCTCGTCCTGGCCCGGAATAAGAGAATCAGACTGAGACCGCAGATTATTTTCCGCTATCGCGCTGCTGTCGTCGCCCGGATCTTGGCTATCAGTTTGCCTGCGGCGCTGGAGCAGGTGGCGATGCAAGGTGGGCGGATTGTCTTTACCTTCATGCTTGCCGGTGTGGGGGCCGTCCAGTTCGCTGCCCACCAGATCGCCGTCCAGTCCGAGTCTCTCTCCTTTATGCCTGGCTTTGGATTTTCCGTGGCGGCCATGACCCTGACCGGCATTAACCTAGGCAAGGGATTGCCGCATCGTGCCCGGCAGTATGTATGGCTTACCAACAAAATCGCCTTCTGGAGCATGACGACAATGAGTGTTGTCTTTATCGTTTTTGCCAGGAAGATTACCGGCTTGTTTATCGACGATCCTGCCGTGGTTGCCTGGGGCGCCCTTTGTGTAGCCATCGCCGCTCTGGAACAACCGACCATCGCCATCACTTACGTGCTGGGAGGAGCCCTGCGCGGCGCCGGGGATACCCGCTGGCCGATGTACGTCACAGCTACAGGCATCTGGCTCCTGCGAATCCCGCTGGTCTACCTGCTTATTGTGGTCTGGGGCTGGGACATTACCGCCGCCTGGTATATTACCGCCGCTGATTTTTTGCTGCGCAGCGCGGTGCTATGGTGGCGGTTCACAGGAGGAAACTGGCAAAAGCTGAAAAATCCTTAGCATAATTTACCTCCCGCGGTAATATATAAAAAATAGTACAATATGTGGGGGTGACGTTATGGAGGCTCTGTGGAATAGCGTGGCTAGCGGTTTTGCGGTAGGGAAACCCTTTTTGGCGGCGGTGGTGCTTATTGCCCTGTTGGTGATGGTGGGGGACCGGGGCAGCAAAGTGGCTCTGAGACGTAACAATCCATGCCTGGCGGCGTTATGTATTTTTGCCTTTGCGCTGGGAACCGGCTCGGCATCCTGGCTGCTGGTGTTGAGCCCACTATTCGCATTGTTCGGAACGACCTTTAGTCTTAGCTATCCCCTTATCCTGATGTATTGGGCTTTCTGGCTGCTGGTCGGAGTCCTGATTTCGGCCAAAAAGCTGATTTATGAAAGCGCCAAGCGGCAAGGGCAACTGCCATAGGAAAGCCCTGCTTTCCTGTGGCGATGCGTCGGATTCCGCCAAGAGTCTGCCGCTCTATTCCGTTTAGCCTGCAGGGATATTTGACAAGTCAAAAAAAGCACCTCACGAGAGGTGCTTTTTAGTTGGTGCTGTTAAGCTATGAATTCGACGATAGTAACATTGGGCTTGGTCACAAGGTCGATTTCACTGGAACCGGCATCGTCGATAATTCTGACCAGAGGTCGAAGGGGGAAATGGACCTTATTGCTGATCACATAGGCCTTCTTGCCGGTATTCAGGCGGACAAGACTGCCTACCGGAAAAATAGTCGCCGTATTTAAAAACGCCCGCAGCATATTGAGGTCAAACAAGGTATTGCCACCAGCCATCATTTCTTCGATGATGTCCTGCCGCGGAGTGAGGCGATTCACGCTTTTAGCCAGCGCAACATCAAAATAGTTGGCGATGGCGACCAGACGTGACAGGGGGTGGGTATCCCGACCTCCAAGTCCCTTGGGGTGGCCTGTGCCGTCATAGGTTTCATGGTGCTCGGCGGCTATCCGGGCTACGACGGGGTCAAGATTGCTGCGCAGCAGCAGTTCCCGGCCATAGATGGTATGGAGATAGGCTCTATCCGTATCGCCCAGGGGCAGCATTGATTTGCCCAGATCATGGAGCAGGGCGCCGAGGGCCAGATCCCGGAGCACCTTGCGGTCAAATTTGAGGTACAGGCCGCTGACCACCGACAGTAGGCAAACATTAACCGCGTGCTGGGTTTCATCCTCACTGGGATTACGCACCTGAATATTGACGATTTGATCCAGATGAGCCGACGCTTCGTCGATGACGCTGTCCATGACGTTGTTCAGTTTTTGCAGATGGGCGGCCGGTGCTTTGAAATTCAAAATATCGGCTGCTTTCATGCGAAATAATTCGGTGAAGCATTGGGTAAGCTCCTCGCGAAGCTCGGGGCAGATAACATGCTTCTTTTTCAAGGATTCCGCATAAGGATCAAATACACTTAGGGTCTGGATACCGAGGCGTTTTAAACGGGAAATATAGCTTCTGCTCAGACTGATACCCTTTTCCAGCAAGAGATTGCCGCGTTCGTCAGTTATATCCTGCATTAATACCATTCCAACGCCGGTATCTTCGATGCGCATCATGTCACCTACCCTATTTAGACAATAATTACTTATATTATATAACTAATCAGGATTCTGCAGTATTCGCCATTCGTCCTGATTTAATGGGACTTTAGTCTAGTCTTCCATCCTGGCGGGATCATAATACGGACCCGAATAGGGAAAGGCGGCCCGCTTGCCGGGAAAAACGCTTGCCGGATAAGCCGGTGGGGACGCATATTTCCACTGACTGTGACGCATGCTAGTTTCGCAGCAGAGGAAAGGAGGGATTGTGGTGTTATCAGCCAAAGAATTGATGCATCTGGAGGATTTTCTGACTATTGAACAGTCGTGTGTCAAATCGCTCAACTTTTTTGCTAACCAGACACAGGACAGCCAGGCCAAGCAACTACTGCAGCAAATGGCCCAGAAAAATCAGCAGAATTTCCAAAACATCAGCAAACATTTGAATGCCGGACAAAACTTACAGTAGGGGTGATGACATGGTACAATCATCAGGGCAGAATCAGACAGGCCAGTCTAGTCAGCAAGGCCAGATGAGCGGCCAGGGGATGCAGTTTTCCGATCGGGACATCCTGCAGGTGTGTCTCAATGAAGCAAAACATCTGGCTTGGTCACTCAACACTTTTATTCAGGAAGCAAGCAGCGAGCAACTTCGGCGTGATTATATGACCGCCCTCGGCGATATTTACAGCCAGGAAAAACAATTGTTTGACTTCATGCAGCAAAAAGGTTTCTATAATGTCAAAAACGCCAGTCCGCAGGATATTACCCAGGCCCAGAACAAATTCAGCAATAAAAACCAGCAGCAGGCAATGCAGTGAATTCCAGTCCCGTGGCGGTAGCCACGGGATGATTTTTTGCCTCCGATCTTCAAAGCCATTCATATATTTGCGGGTGGGGAGCACTTACAGACAATGCAGGTTTCCCAACGTCCTATTGACAAAATACGATAGGACTTGGTAAAATAAAAATAAGTACATTTGGATAATTCTTATTAGGTATTTGAATCAGCAACTTCAATAGAATTGCCGGCTCACTTTAGTAGTTGGAAGGGGCACATAAAAGTGGAAAAGAAGATTACAGCACTGTTGCGCGAAAAAGGGTTTAAGGTCACTCCCCAGCGGTTGGCCATTTACAAAGTGCTGGCCAATACAACGGCTCACCCCAGTGCTGAGATGATTTTTACTGAATTGCAGCCGCACTACCCGACGATGAGTCTGGCTACAGTATACAAAACAGTGGAGATTCTTCGCGAAATCGGCCTTCTCCAAGTGCTTAACGCCGGGGAAGACAGTTTCCGTTATGACGCTGAGACCAGCACGCATCCTCATGTACGTTGCTTGCAGTGCGGACGGGTCGATGATCTCCATCATATCGACTCCAGCGAGTTCGTGAGCGAGGTTGCCAGTAAGACGCCCTACCAACTGACAGGACAGCAGTTCTATTTTTACGGGATTTGTCCTGATTGCCAGGCGATGGGGAAACATTAGCAGGCGCTTCAGCCCGGCGGAATTCGACCCCGCGTGTCACAAAGGGAGTCAATAAGCAAGTTAAGCTGCATCCAAAGACTTGGCATAGGCCAAGTCTTTTCTTATGCCTTTCGCAGGGATGAAGCGCTGAGGCAACGAATTATAATCCGCAAAGAGAGGGGTGGACAGATGGATTTGGCGAAATTCATTGATCACACACTGCTGAAGGCTGACGCCACGGTCGAGGATGTGGTGCTGCTTTGCGAAGAAGCCGCCGCCAATGGTTTTGCTGCGGTGTGTGTCAATCCGAACTATGTCGGCCTGGCGGCGCATTTGCTCGCCGGCTGCGGGGTCAAGGTTGCAACAGTAATCGGGTTTCCGTTAGGGGCGACCTTTTCCGAGGTTAAGGTCTGTGAGGTCAAAGAAGCGGTGTTGCGCAAAGCCGATGAACTGGATATGGTGATGAACATCGGGGCAGCCAAGGCCGGGGAATGGACGGTGGTGGAGGAAGACATCAGGCAGGTGGTGGCGGTGGCCGGCGGCAAAACCGTCAAAGTCATTGTTGAGGCGGCGCTGCTTTCCGAAGCTGAGAAAAGACGGGCTTGCCAGGCTGTTTTGGCTGCCGGGGGAAATTTCATCAAAACCTCCACCGGGTTTGGTCCTGGCGGAGCCACGGTAGAGGATATCACACTGTTTCAAACGATAATCGGGGATACAAGTCGCTGCGGCATCAAGGCTTCGGGCGGCATTCGCACGCGGCAGCAGGCTGAGCAGCTGATTGCAGCAGGGGCAACGCGGCTGGGGACCAGCGCGGGGGTTACTCTGATCAAATAACTGACAGGAAGTTCCGGTAGGCACAGACCCGCGAGTATGCTATACTTGGACACTCGAACCCGGTACAGGGGAAGGGGGGAGGTCTGTGCGCAGAATGTTAATACTGGGAAGTTCGCTGCTCGTTGGAGCGGTGTTGGCGATGACATTTTTTATGCTTCTGCCGGCTCGGCCGCAGATGTGGCTGTATCCGCTCGTGCGTCAGACAGCCCAGGCAAAAATGAACTATGAGACCCGCAGTTTGGCGGTTTGCGAAACAGCGCACTTTACCATCAAATACGATCAGCAGGACGCCGATGTGGTCCAAATGGTGGCCCAGGCGGCGGAAAAGGCCTACCAGCCTGTTATAGACGCTCTGGGATATTCCCCTGAAGGAAAAGCGCTTGTTTTGATCTATCCGAATCGCCAGGAGTTGAATCAAGCTTTTGGCTGGTCAGGCGACCAGAGCGCCATGGGGGTGTACTGGGGGGGCGTAATCCAGGTTCTTTCGCCTCATGTCTGGCTCAAAGATACTTCTCAGGAGGAATTCATTCATTCCGGACCGATGGTACATGAGTTTACTCACCTGGTCTTTGACCATATGACTGAGGGCAACTACCCGAGGTGGTTCACCGAAGGGTTGGCCCAATACGTCGAGTACAAGGTCAACCATTATGAATGGCGCTCACGAAGCAACTCGCTTGCCGGGAAAGTATATACAATGGCGGAACTTGACGCCAATTTTGACGCTCTGCCTGATCAGTCGCTGGCATATCGCGAATCGCTGGCGGCGGTGCGTTATATCGCCGAAGTCCAGGGCGAAGCCAAGCTGCGTCAGGTGATCGGCGCCCTGCGGGGCGGGAAAACCCTGCAGCAGGCGATTGCCGACACTCTGGGTATGGACTACGACACGTATACAGCCGCCTGGCAACAGTGGGCGGAAGCCACCATGCACTGATTAACGGCTGTCGATAAAGGCCCATCTGCGTCGTTGGCCCTGCGTTTGCTTGCTAGCGTACACCCAGTACGCTAGCAAGCAAGCCTCGTGCCGACCCGCACATTTTGCGTATGACTATCACCAGAAAACCGGATGCGGTGATATAACCGGAGTAGTCAGAACGTGCATATGGACCTTTCTCACCAGCCTATGGTTTTTCATCGTTTCAAACTTTCTCAACAAACTTTAAAAGAGATATACCGAACCGGTATATCTCTTTTTGGTTACCTTCAGCCAGGGCCTTGGTTTCTGGAAGCCGCTTCGCGCTGTTCGAGCCGATCCCAGATCTGCCGGAGGAATTCGATAATTTTTTCGTTTTGAGCGATAATTTTTTCCTGCTTGGCGGAGACGTCTTGCACCGGCGCCATCTCTTGGTGGAAGCGTTCCAGGACGTTTTTGATGAGTTTATCGTAAGGCGACCGCTTCTTGCTTACTAATGCCATGCTCTTACCTCCTAACCATGATTTATTACATAATATGCCGAGCCGTCGCCAAAGGTTACGGCTAAAACAGCGCAGGCCCCGGCACATAAAATAACAACTGTGGGGAATTTTAGAATAATAAGTTCTGATAAGGGAGGCCGCCTGTGAGTAGTCAACGGATTTTGCTGACCGGGGGATTGCTGCTATTTATTCTTAGTGTGGTTTATGGACTGATATACGATGGTTTTATCATGGCTGCGGCGCACCGGTCGCTGGTGTATAACCTGGATATGGCGCTGAATATGGCGGCGAAAGGCGATGTGACGATGGCCGGCGCCTTTGCCGCGCAGTTTGCCAGCGAGAGTTTTACGCGGGATGTGGGAGCGCGGATATCCCTGCATCTGGCCCTGGCCGGGGCGATGACCACCGCGCCGCTGTGGATAGCCGTCAAACTGGATATCAGCGAGCGGATGAAGCGGGTAATGGCGCTGATGATTGTGGGAGGCGGGATGCTTCTGGCTCTGGGCGATTTTGTCCAGGTCAGCACGGTGCAGACCGCGATAGGCCGCTATTTGGCGCTAACAGGGTATGTATGGCTGCTACTGGGTCTGGCCGGTTATTTGCTGTACACGGCGCTGCATATCTGGCTGAACGAAGAAGAGCGCAGACCGAAACGGGGTTAATCCATGCTGACAAGGCGGCAATTTCTGAACCTTTGCATGACTTCGGCGGTGGGTGTCAGCCTTAGCGAACTCTTGGTGCCGGTGATGCGCGACGTGCTGGCCCAGGGAAAGGTGAGCCGGCCACCGGTTATCTGGCTGGAACTGGGCAGCTGCACCGGCAATACCATATCGCTGTACAACGCCGTCAATCCCAGTATGATGCAGTTTCTAACCGAAACAATAGAATTGCGCTATCACTGGACAATAAATACCGCGACCGGGGACCAACGGCCATCTGATGTCTTTCGGGATGTTTCCCGCACCACACAGCGGCAGACGAGCTTTCGGCACTGGTTCAGCTATACCGAGGGCACAGCCGACCACTACCAGATTGTGCCCCCTACAACCTGGAACCTTTCGCCGCGGGACGCCGGCAGCGGCCGAGGACCGCTGGAGGAAGCGCTGATAGGCACGCCGGTGGCTGACGCCGAAAGTCTGATCGAGGTTGGCAGGGTGATCCGCTCATTCGATCCCTGCCTCACCTGCGCCGTACACCTTTTAAAAGCTCCTGAGGTTAAACCGATTCATGTCTAAAGAGCGCCGCCAAGATAAA
>Ga0316232_1003165_pt1 | contig 15606 bp, 11 predicted proteins | sample TBHtaG_FD_206006 | JGI IMG/M metagenome (GOLD analysis project Ga0316232, IMG submission 206006) | Freshwater microbial communities from Trout Bog Lake, Wisconsin, USA - TBH18025_13 | ecosystem: Environmental > Aquatic > Freshwater > Lake > Hypolimnion/Profundal zone | place: USA: Wisconsin... | reverse complement strand
CAGATCAGATCACCTTCGCCGGGGATGCGCGCATGCGGGCATGCCCAGCCCATGCCAAGGCCGGTGTTGCCTGTCTGTTCGCGGGCTGTCACTGCGGCCACGACGTCCAATCCCACAGGCTGATCAGGCACAGCCTCGATGAGATGCGCCAGCAGTTGCAGCGCGGGATCTTTTTGATTCGTCGGCAGCTCAATCAGGCGGCCACCGTGCAGGGCATCGAGCAAGGCTTGCATGAGCTTAGTCCATTCCGAAACGTTTGAAGAACCAGACCTTTACAATATGCGTAAGCACGCTGTATGTCAGCAGGAATCCGAATATCCACACCCAGTAGGTCCAAGGCAAAGGAACAAGTCCCAGCATATGCGCCATCGGCGAGTAGGGCAGCCAGGAACCAAAGGCCACCACCACGAGTGTTGTAAAGAGCATGGCCGGCGACGGTGTGCTCTGGATGAACGGAATGCGACGTGTGCGGATGATGTACACGATCAGTGTCTGCGTCAGAAGTGATTCGACAAACCAGCCCGTTTGGAAAAGTTTTTCCAGATAGGGCGTGGCTCCGCCTTCTGCGGGCGCCTGCCAGGCATGCGCGCCGAAATACCACCACATGAGGCCAAATGTGGCATAGTCAAAAATCGAGCTGATCGGGCCGATGTAAAGCATGAACCGGCGGATGCCATGCATATTCCAGCGACGCGGCTGTGTGATCCATTCCTCATCCACGCGGTCTGTGGGGATGCCCACCTGGGAGAAATCGTAGAGCAGGTTGTTGGCCAGAATCTGAATAGGCTGCATGGGCAGGAACGGCAGCAGGATGCTGCTGCCCACCATGCGGATGTACTTGACGATGTTACAGAAAACGCGCCTTCCCTCGAGGATGCCATCCTCGAGGACGAGAAGACTCTTTTCGAGCAGCACAATGTCCGCCGCTTCCTTGGCCACATCCACGGCTGAATCCACAGAGATGCCCACATCGGCTGCGCGCAGGGATGGGGCGTCGTTGATGCCGTCGCCCAGATAACCGACGACATGTCCGCGCCGGCGCAACGCCTGAATGATCTGCTCTTTTTGGGCAGGATTGAGGCGGGCAAAAACCGTACCCTCCTCGGCCACGTCGTCCAGAGCCTCGGGCGACAGATTTTGCAATTCATCGCCGGTGACAAGACGTTTCACTTCCAGGCCCACGTCGCGGCAGACTTTTTGCGTGACCAAGGCATTGTCGCCGGTAAGAATTTTGACTTGCACGCCTGTGGCGCGTAACGAGGCCAGGGCGGTGGCGGTGGAATCCTTGGGCGGGTCAAAGAAAGCGATATAGCCGAGCAGCACAAGCTGGGTTTCGTCCGCTACGCCGAATGTTTGCTTTTCTTTTGAAAACTCCCGGTAGGCAATGGCCAGCACGCGGAAGCCATCGGCGTACAGACCTTCGACCTCCTCCAGCAGGTCATTCTTGATGATGTCGATCAGCGGGTAGATTTCGTCGTCCACCTGATAGCGGTCACAGTATTTGTATACCTCCTCGACGGCGCCCTTGCACACGAGCACATTGTCGTCGCCGTATTCGATCACTACGGACATGCGCCGCCGGGTGAAATCAAATGGAATCTCGTCGATCTTCCGGCAATTGCGCTCGACGTCGAGATCGGTGCAGGCCAATACGGCGCGATCCAGAAGGTTACGCAGGCCGGTCTGATAATGACTGTTCATGTAGGCGTAACGGAGCACGTCTTCGCTCTCGCGGCCGGTGACATCGACATGGCGTTCGAGCACCACGCGGTCCTGAGTCAGGGTTCCGGTCTTGTCCGTGCAGAGCACGTCCATGGCGCCAAAATTCTGGATGGATGGAAGCTGCTTGACGATGACCTTCTTTCGGGACATCGCGAATGCCCCCTTCGAGAGGTTAACGGTCACGATCATGGGGAGCATTTCGGGCGTCAGACCCACGGATACGGAGAGACCGAAGAGGAGCGCCTCAATCCAGTTGTGCTTGGTCAGGCCGACGATGAGAAAAACCAGTCCGACCATGACCACCATGAAACGGATCATCAGCCAGGTGAAGTCCCTGACGCCCTTGTCGAAATTGGTTTGGATGCGTTGACCGCCAAGCCGCTCGGCAATCGCTCCGAAATAGGTGTTCATTCCCGTGTTTACGACTACGGCCCGGCCCGTGCCGCTGAGCACATTGCTGCCTTGGAAGCACGCGTTGGGCAGTTCCAAGGCGCCGCGTCCCCGCGCGTCGGAAGGCTCGGACGTTTTTTCCACAGGCATCGACTCGCCGGTCAGGGCGGATTGACTGACAAAAAGGTCTTTGGCGCTGAGCAGGCGGATGTCCGCAGGAATGATGGCTCCGGCATGAAGAAGAATAATGTCGCCCGGCACGAGCGCGTCAATCGGCAGTTCCAGTTCGACGCCATCGCGCAGCACAATCACGGTGGATTGCACCATGGCGCGCAACTTTTCAACGGCGCGGCTCGATCGTGTTTCCTGCACGAAGGAGAGACCCACGCTGAGCACAACCATGAACACGACGATGATCGTGGTGCTGAAGTCTCCGCGCGGGTCCGAGAAGGCGTCCATGGCGGCAGCGACGCCGGCGATGATGAGGAGTTGGATGGCCAGCGGGTTGCAGAAACGCCTGAGGATATCCAACAGGAATCCGATGCGCTGGCGCTGCCCCATGGTATTTGCGCCATAAGTGGCCCGGCGTCGTTCGACTTCATCGTTCGACAGGCCGCTGGTCGAAACGGAGAGTTCCTGCAACGCCTGGTCAGCTGCCAGGGCGCATAAAGCGATCAAACGTTGTTCATGGGTGGTCACGGCCCGCGTGGTTGCCGTGGCCTCTTTAACGATGAGGCTTGGCGAGACTTTTGAGAACAACGATTTCAGCATACGGCTCCTCCGTATAGAGGGAAAGAAACTGAACTTTACACTTGTCTGTTCCCATGGGCAAGGCGGGAGACTCGATTTCAGAACTTTCTTTTTTGCAGCATTCCGACCCGTCCGGCGGGGGGCTTGGATTTCCGTTTATTTGTCGTTCGTTAGCGCATCCGGCCTATCCTATGCACAAATCTTTTATTAAACGAAAAACATGTTAGCGGATTGTTTTTCCGCTTGAGAAATGACTGAAAATTCTCCGCAAAGGAGGTTCTTGTCAGATCTGCACAGAGCGCCGATGCGCTGTTACCGGGAGCAGGGAAAACCCTGTTATCTCGGCATCAGGACGGTCGTGTCGGCATTCACTCCGCTGACCCATTCCTTTACATCAGCATTGTGACGTTGGACTCATCGGCCTCGGAGAGAAATGTGGCGGCACCGGCGATTTCCACGCCATCCAGCAATTCCTCCGGGCGCAGTCCCATAACATCCAAGCTCATCGAACAGGCGACCAGTTTCGCCCCCTTGGCGCGCGCCTGCGTGAGCAGTTGCTGAGGCGAGTCCACATGCTTTTGCTTCATGACATGCTTCATCATGGCTGTGCCCATGCCGCCCATGTTCAGCTTGGAGAGTGTCAGGCGGCTCAATCCGCGCGGCAGCATCCATCCGAACATCCGATCCAGAAGCGATTTGCCCGGTGTGGCTACAGCCTGCTCCTTGCGAATGGCTGAAAGGCCCCAGAAGGTGAAGAACAGGGTGACTTCGTTGCCCATGGCCAGCGCAGCGTTAGCCATGACAAGCACCCCCATGACACGGTCAAAATCTCCGGAGAACACGACAAACGTTTTCTTGCGTCGTCCGGAGGACGGCGCGGGTTCGGATGCGGATGCGGAGGTCGTCGCAACCGCTGCGTGTTTTCGGATGCGCGCCAGGATGCCGCCGGGAATGTTGCGGGATTCGACGAATTCGTGTCCCTGGGCGCGACACCACGTGTTGAGATCGCGTGGGAATCCAGGGTCGCTGGCCTTGATTTCAAGCATGTCGCCTGCCGAGAGGGAGGCCAAGGCTTCGTTGAGTTTGACAATAGGACCCGGGCATTGGAGTCCCATGCAATCGAGCGTGACGACTCGCGCGGTTTTTGTATCGGTATTCATGGCTGTTGTTGTCGGTGTCGTTGGGCATGGATCCGGTTGTTCGGTGGGATGAAAGGCATGGAAGATATCCGTGCCTCCTGAAAGCGTTTTCACCTTCAGCCCGTGTTGTTTGAGAATGCGGTAGGCGAGGTAACTGCGCCGGCCAACCCGGCAATAGATGTAATAGGCGCGCGTCGGGTCGAGTGTGGCGACTTTTGCGCGAATCTGTCCCAGCGGCAGATTAATGGCGTTGGGCACATGCCAAAGATTGAACTCAGCCGATGTGCGCACATCCACCACGCAGGCGTTCGGAGGCAGGCGATCAATTTCATCGGCATGCCAGAGTGCCACGTCGCCCCGCAGCAGATTGCATGCAATGAATCCGGCCACATTCACCGGATCCTTTGCCGACCCATAGGGTGGCGCATAGGCCAGCTCAAGATGTTCCAGGTCCCAGACGCTCAGCTGGCCGCGAATGGCGGTTGCAAGCACATCGATCCGTTTGTCCACGCCGTCGCGCCCCACAATCTGTGCGCCGTAAATGCGCGCGCCATCCGGCGCGAACAGCAGTTTCATCTGCATGGGCGAGGTTCCGGGGTAATAATCCGCATGGCCATAGGGCGAGAGATAGACCTTGTGGTAGGCCAGCCCCAGGCGTTGGAGCGTCTTTTCGTTCAGACCTGTCATGCCTGCGGTCAGGTCGAAGACTTTGAGGATCGCCGTTCCTTGTGTGGAACGATAACGGCTGTCTCGTCCGCAAATGTTGTCTGCGATGATTCGCCCCTGACGATTGGCAGGTCCGGCCATGGGGATGTAAACAGGCCGCCCGGAGACCAAATCCACGGATTCAACGGCATCACCGCCTGCGTAGATGGTGGGATCCGATGTCTGCATCCGTTCATTGACAGCAATGCCGCCATATTGTCCCAGTTTCAGACCTGCTGCCCGAGCCAGGTCGGCATTGGGTTGCGAGCCGGGCGCAAACACAACAAAATCCGCCACAATCGGCTCTCCGCGTTCCAGCTTGACCGCGATTTTCCCGTTGCGGTCCTCAAATCCTGTTGCGCCGCAACCGGTCAGCACGCGTACGCCCTGCCGCACCAGTTCGTCCTTCAGCAAGTTGGCCATTTCCGGGTCGAGCGGCCCCATGAGCTGCGGCATCTTCTCGATCACCGTGACGTCCAACCCGCGCAATCGCAGATTTTCAGCCGCCTCAATGCCAATGTAGCCGCCCATGACAATCGCCTGTTTGGCACCTGCCGCTATGCGAGCCTGTATTGCATCCATGTCGCGAATCGTGCGTAGTTCAAAAACGGCGGGATGATCCATTCCGGGCAGGGGAAGTTTGAGCGACTTGGCGCCGGTGGTCAGCACCAGCGTGTCGTAGGACTCCTCATAGGTTCGTCCTGTTTTGGATTCCAGAACGGAGACTTTTTTTGCCGACACATCAAGGGCGGTCACTGTCGAAAACACGCGCACATCCAGATTGAGCGTGCTCTTAAGCGTTTCGGGCGTTTGCACGAGCAACCGGGCACGATCACCAATCACGCCACCAATGTGATAAGGGAGCCCGCAATTGGCAAACGAGACATAGGCGCCTTTTTCAAAGACGACGATTTCGCAGCGCTCGTCCATCCGGCGCAGTCGGGCTGCGCACGACATGCCGGCTGCCACGCCACCCACAATGACAACTTTCATGACGGTTATTTCCTTCGTTTGCGCATGCAATTAAGAATGGTCAAAGCGGAAGGCGCGGCAAGCGCATACCACACCTCTTTGCCGCGTCGCTCCGCGCGAATCACGCCAGCCTGGCGCAGCTTGGTCAGGTGTTGTGAAATCGCGCTCTGCGCGCCGCCGAGCGCGGCCTGTAGTCGATGCGCGGGCATCTGGCCGTTGAGATCCAGAAACTCAATAATTCGCAGGCGATAGCCGTGTCCCATGACCTTCAGCACTCCGGCCATGTGGTTGAGAAAGTCGATTGGCAATGGTTTTTCTTTCACTGTTTTTCTTTCACTTTTTCATATGGGATGCAGCAAACATCATGCGGCAACAAGCCGCCACACGGCCGCAAGTCCTGCCAGCGAAACCACCAGCCAGAGGATGACGCCCTGGAGCAAAGCCTTCACGCCCACGCTGCGCAGAGCTTCGCGCGAGAGCTGCGAGCCAATCAGGAACAAGGTCAGCGTCAGACCGATTTTTGCGACGCCGCGAATGGCGTTGTAAATCTCTGCGCCCTGCGGGAAGAGCGTGCGAACGCCTGCCGCAAGGATGAAGAACAGAATAAACCAGGGCCAGGCCATGCGCGCGCCCTTGCATCGGTGCGTCCATGCGCAAGCCAGCGCCACGGGCACGATCCAGAGTGCGCGCGCAAGCTTGACTGTTGTGGCAATGGCCAGCGCTTGGTCGCCATATTTGGCGGCTGCGCCCACAACCGAGCTGGTATCATGAATGGCGATGGCTGCCCATATGCCGAACTGCTGTTGGGAAAGATGCAGCCAGTGGCCCATCGGGGGAAAAAGAAAGAGCGCAACCGAATTGAGCACAAACACGGTGCCCAAGGCGACCGACATGGCTCGTGAATCCGCTCGGATGGCTGCGCCGACAGCCGCAATGGCGCTGCCGCCGCAAATCGCGGTTCCAGATGAGATGAGCGTGGACACCTGGCTGCCTGTGTGCAAAAGACGTCCCAGCAACCATCCCAGCAGCAGTGTGCCGCCAATGGTTCCAACCGTGAACCAGAATCCCATTTTTCCGGCTGCAAGCACCGCGGCCAGATTCATTCCAAATCCAAGCCCGACCACTGACGCCTGAAGCAAAAACTTGGCCGCTTTCTGGGATGACTTGGGAAAGGGATTTCCAACAATGAGCGCAAACACCAGGCCGATGGCGAGTGCCAACGGCGGGGAGATGTAGCTGCTTGCGCACACGAGAGCCAGAATGATAAAGGCCAGCGCTGGCGGACGACGCCACACGCCTGCCAGGGATTCTGGTTGATTGGTGTTGCTCATGATGAATGTGGAAGACGTTTTATTGTGGTGCTTGAAGGCGTCCGGCCAGATCAGCCGCCGCCTGGACGCATTCTGCGCAGGGAATCTGTTTCTTGCGCAAAGCCTTGCACAGGGTCTCTCCATGAATCACTCGGAAGCGCTCGCGCAGAAGATCGGGGTTTTCGCCACGGTCGGATGCAATCGTGCATGCGGCAAAGATTGCGCCGCATTCGCCTTGGGGCGCGCGACCGCCGCCAGAAGCGAAAAAAGCGCCCAAAGCCTGCCTGTCCGGCGTGTCGCTGGTCGAGCATCCATAGATTACAGCCTGCGCGCAATTCAGGTTATGCGGAGGGCTGCGAAATGCGTGACGCGCCTTTTCGCCCGGCGATTCTCGGCTTGGAGCGGGAGATGCCTGCGCCTCGATCGTGTCATGTGAGTCCATGGGTTTATTTTCCTCCAGCGATCATCAGGCCCAGAAGCACGCCGACAAAAATGCTTGTCCACGGGTTCGATGTTATCGGGCATGCGCCGCTTCCGCAGCCAATGAAGTGGTAAACGGCATATCCTGAAAGACCGCCCGAGAATGTTCCAATGAGGAGCCTTAATATCACGGTAACGCCTCCTTGTTAATGGTTGGGCGAACAGGCTTTTCCCGCCGCTCGGACTCTGCGCCAAGAATCAATTAATAAGATATCATAATTTGTTGATATGTCAAGCGATGGAAAGTGGACTGTCGGTTGTTGTTCTGCGTTTTGGGCCGAACCGATAAATATAAGCCCTATGCGTCCTGTAGAACCTATAGGACTAGAGGAGAACCGCCAAAGCGCCAAGCGCGCCAGAAAACGAACAGGGAGATCGTGCGAGGACGCACGACGCTACACAGAGCAATTGCGCGAGGGTGTGTCGCGCGCACCGATGTCAGACAAAACGGATCAGCGCCAGTAACCGTGGTGCCATTCCCGTCCATGCGGACCGATCACCCAGCATCCACCCACCCAGCAGGCGTGGGGATGAGGAGGAATGTCCCAATGTCCCGCGCACCAGACCCAGCCGTTGGCATACCAAACCCAGGCGCCAGGAACCCAGACATATTCCGGGCTCGGGGCCAGGACCACATGCTCGACCACAGGTGGCGGCGGTTCGCTCGTTGTGACGATGGGTGTCGGGGCCGTTTCTGTGGCCACGCGGGCAGGGGTGGTCTCCATGAACTCCACGACCCGGTCGGTCACGCCGGACTGCTTGAGCAGAATAATGTCCGCCGCGCTCAGGTGGTAAACGGTATGTGTGCTGTTGATCTGGGCGATGATCAGTTCGTCGCTGATATGCGCAGCCACCAATGCCCGTACATCCTCAACGGTCAGAGGTTGATTGTGCTCAACGCGCACCAGCGTTTGCGGCGCTGACGCTTGCAAGCGCGCCTGCTGGGCTTGATCCATGCTATGGCCAATCAATCCGCCGGCAATCACACCAGCTGCGCCGCCAATGGCTGCGCCGACGCCGGGATGCCGTCCAACCGCCGCGCCAAGGGCTGCGCCGATGACGCCGCCGGTCAAAGCTCCTGTTGCCGTATTGTCGGGCGTCCCGTTTGGATTGACGCAGCCGACCAATGACAAACCTGTGCAAACAATCAAAATTCCTGAATGAATCGTTTTCATGATAAACCTTTTCTAAAACCAGAATCCTTGCGTTCTTTTTACTTTATCCCAACGGTGGGGCGCTGTCAAAGGGGTGGCAGTCCAACAAGCTGTGCAAATGCATTCTGCACTCCACGTGCTCTGCCACTACGAACTCTGGCGCACTTGGCCTCTTGGCTGTTCACTGCTCACAGATTCTTGCCGCCCTTGCCGTTACCGGACGGACATGTCAAAATGCGCGGCGTTACGACCCATCCAGAATTGAGATAGGTTTTATGCCAAACACAGGATCCTCGCGAACGGTTATGGGCACATCACTGGGCCTGTTGGCCATTCTGTTCTGGAGCACGAGCGTGGCCATGACCCGCCGCGTCGCGGAAAGCTTTGGCACGGCTGATGGCATGGCTATTGCCTATTGTTTGGGCGGGCTGCTGGGCTGCATCTGGCTGGCCATGACCGGACGCCTGCGGCAGGCATTTGCCATGCCGCGCGCCTATCATTGGGTTTGTGGCGGACTGATGGTTCTTTATGGCTTGTGCTACACCATGGCTGTTGGGCTTGCGCGCGACCACCAGGCTGTTTTGGAAGTCGGTATCCTGAACTATCTCTGGCCAGGGCTGACCATGCTCTTCGCGCTCCCGATTCTGCGTCGCCGCGCCACACCGCTGCTGATCCCCGGCATTCTTCTGGCCTTTACCGGCGCCGCGTTTTCCATTGGGGGAGGACATGGATTCTCGTGGGCTGTTTTTGGCCATAACCTGATCTCATGCTCACTTGCTCATCTGCTGGCCCTGGCAGCAGCTGTGGTGTGGGGACTTTATTCCAATTTTAACAGCCGGCTTGCGGCACATTCGGATGGCGCTGCCGCGCCTTTGCACCTGATGGCGCTGGGCGTCTGCCTGTTTTTGCTGCGCGTGATCACAGGACAACCTGCCGCCTGGCATCCTGATCCCGCAGGCTGGATATGCCTGCTTGCAACCGCCTTGTTTCCCTGCCTGCTTGGCTATCTGTTCTGGGATATCGCCATGCGCAAGGGAAACCTTCATCTGGTTGTGCCTGCTTCTTATGCCACGCCGATCCTTTCAACGCTGATTACCGCGCTCATGCTTGGCGTCAAGCCATCCCCCATACTCTGGCTGTCCTGCGCGCTGGTGGCTGTTGGGGCCATTCTGTGCAAACAGGCGATCAAGGAACCCGCGTAGGCGTGATGACAGGGTCATTTCCCTTTAGAATCCAGACGGAATAAATTAAGATTCCATTTCCTTCATGCGCCCGTAGCTCAACTGGACAGAGCACGTGGCTTCGGACCACGGGGTTGCAGGTTCAAATCCTGCCGGGCGCGCCATCGGAATCGGAGCGGAGTCTCGATGCCGTTCGGAAGACTGTGCGTACCGCCAGGAAGGCGAACCACCAGCCAAGTATAACTTGCGAAGGATAATGTGAGCTGGTGTTGATGCGTGAGAGTCCGGGCATAACAGAGCACGCATAGAGCGTAACTTTCGCCACAGGGCATGGGATCATTTCAGCGGCAATCATGAATGGCAGCGCGCCGCCAAAGGCATGGCCTGAAATGCCGTTGGGGTGACGTCCAAACAAACGCCAATAGGATCCCTGTGGGTCGCCATTGGAGGGGCGATTGCCGCCGAGTGTGAGCTGTCCCATACCGACCACAGGCCAGGAGATAAGCCCGGCACGGACGAGGTTGGCACCCCAGGCTCCGATCACCGCGGCCGGTTGTGTGGAGGCAAGCAGTCCAAGGGCTGTTGCGGCGAGCGCACAAGGGACGACCGTGCGCGTATAACCGCATTGTTTGGCTGCGGCAAAGATGCGGTCCCCGGTGGATGTGCGCAGATGTTGCTGCCAGGCGTCATGGATCCGGGCGTCCCATGGGGAGTTGGCCAGCAGGGCGCCGATGATGAGCGCGGCCAGCATGCGCAGCAGGTTGGCGCGTCTGAAGAAGTGGCAAAAATCACCCCGGATCAGAACTCCGGCGCGTCGCATCAACAAAGTGATTTTGGCAGAAGGCATCGTTAATCCATGCGGCTCGCCATGGCGGCGATTTTGGCAAGGATGGCCGCTTCTTCTTCGTGGTACATCTCGGCGATGGTGGGATCGTCCATGCGGTAGACGCGATCCTCAAAGGAGGTTGTGTTGATGCGGGAGAAGAGGCGTTGTTCGGCCTGGACGATGTCTTTGCCGTAGATGTGGAAGGAATCGGCCTGCCAGTTCATGCGGGCGAGGCGGGTGGGTTTGCCGGTGCGTTTTTCAATGCCTGCGGCAATGACATCGCGATTGAACATGGTGAAGCCGAACATGTTCATGAAGTTGGCACCCCAGGCGTCGTTGCTGCGGAAACGCACGTTGACGTTGAGCCATTGTGTGCCGGCATCATCGGCGAGGATGCGATACCAAATCGATTGCAGGCAGGGTGGATCGTAGCAGGTGAGGTCGAGATTGGGCATCCAGGTGATCATCTGAGCCTGGCGTGTGAAGGGCTGGGCGCTGAGCTTGGCGATGACGTATTCAACCTGATCCACTTGAAATGGGCCGGTGAAGGTGGTCTTGTTGTCGTGACGCTCCCGCCACTGACCGTAGTTTTGGAGACGTCCGTGGTAGGTGTATTCCCAGCGCGTGTCGTTGGGATCGTTGATAGCCTTGACCCAGTTGTCCTTGCGTCCTTCGAGTTCATAGACGTATTCGCGGAGGTCGGCGAGTCCACCGGGAAAGGCCTTGTGAATCATGGGATCGGCGAGAGGATCCTCGATGGTGAGGTTAAGGGTGGCATCAATGCTGGGCGGGTCTCCCGGCTTGTCGTACTGGGTGCGGAAGCGGGTGCCTTCGCGGTGGAGGGCCAGCAGCGCCTTTTCATAACCTTCAGCAAGCGAGTGACCGGATATGTGCAGGACGGGAATGCTTAACAAGGCGCACCTCACTTTCAACGGGTTCGTGCAGTCGGCGAGATGCAGGCATGATACCGGCTTTGGACATAAGAGACGAGAGGGAAAGTTTGGACGGATGGAGCGGATGGCATGAACAGGTGCGGTGCGTCTGGCCAAGGTCAATGCAAGCGGGATTGAACAGTTTCACCCTGACCTCGAAAGAGGGGCTGTTTACGACATGGAGCGGGTTGGGGTATAATAAAGGCAGGTTTTAAAAAACAACGCGTAGAGGAGAGTGTGTCATGGCAGCAGGCATCAAGGATTTGACTTCGGCTGATTTTGATCAGGCCATTGCAAGTGGTGTGACGCTGGTGGATTTCTGGGCGCCGTGGTGTGGTCCATGCCGCATGCAGGGGCCGATTCTTGAGCAGCTTGTGGCTCCCCTGGCTGGACGCGCGGCGATTGCCAAGGTCAATGTGGATGATGCGCAGGATCTTGCGGCCAAATTGGCTGTGCGCAGCATTCCAGCGTTGATGATCTTCAAGGATGGCGCGGTTGTGAAGCAGTTTGTGGGATTGCAGCGTGGGGATATATTGCTGCAGGCTGTGGAAGCGGCGCTGAAATAGTTCAGTGAGCAGTGGTCAGGCGCGTCACAGAGAATTGTGCGAGGGTGTGTAGTGTGCGCCGTCCTCGGCGCACCGAGGAGAAGTGAGCCGCGAGGCCGCGCTGGGACGCGCGATGCACAGAGCATAGAAAATCACTTGATTGGAAGTTTGGGATTGCGCAGCAGGTCGCTGAGGGGCGGAACGGCGAGCGCGCCTTTGCCGGCATGTTTGAGCTGTTCGTAGTAATCCTGTTCCAATGTCGTTTGTCCCAGTTCATGGGCATGGCGGATGGCTTGCACAAGCAACAGGCAATAAATGGCTCTTATATTTGGCGAGGGGTGTTTGTCCGCCGTTTCCTTCATGAAGGAGAGGGTTGACGCAAACAAAGCGGGATTGGGCGACGCGTGATAGACGCTCTTGGAAAGGTCGCCGTCAAATCGGCCTGCTGTCAGAGATAGAATAAGCGGCTGATAAACGGCCCGTCTGCCGGCCAAGTCTTCCTCCCCATGCGCATGCTCAAGGCCTTGCGTGGCCCAGTAGATCGCATGGCTCATGGCGAGCCGCCAGTCCAGTGGGCCGAAGCGATGTTCGAGTTGAAGCATGCGCTCGACACTCAACCCAATGGCTGCCAACGCCTGGCGATGCGCGGGCGTGTCGTCAACGGACCCGTCGGGATTGAGAAGTGGCGCAACGGCATTGGCGAGCGCCAGCCGGTAGATCGTATGCGCGGAATCGTCGTCGCTGCCAATTTTGTGTTCATACAGCCAGGCGAGTTCGCGGTAGAGACTGGCGCTGTGAGGGTTGGCCGGCAAGCCCTGGTCCCGAAGCAGGGCGATGCCATTTAAGACCCAGCGGAGACGATCCTCCGGACGGTGCATCATGATGCTGAGGTTGTAGGCCATGTTCCATGCGTTGTAGGTCCATGACTCGGTGGCATGAGGATCGAGCCAGGTAATCCAATCTGAAAGCTGAACGAGTTCGATGTAGCGTCCTTCGTCCTGCATGCGATCCGCATGCGACCACAGGATTTCCGCCGCGATGCCGCGAAAGCCGCCCAGTCCCACGGTCAAGAAGTTCAGCAAGGGAGGGACTTGCGAGGCATAGGCTGGAGCTTCCGGAAGGCCGGCGCGCCGGGCATCGGTCAGACGACGATTTTGCCATGCCGCAAGGGTTGTCAGAATCAGCAACCCGGCGGCAATTCCAACAGACCGCATGGTCAAACGCATATTCATAAGACGCGGTCTCTCCGTTCAGGAGGCGTCTAGGATTGAAGCATCGTCCTGGCCTTGGCAAGAACGTTCTCGACGGTAAAGCCAAAGGCTTTTGCAAGATCCTTGTATGGGCCGGACGAACCGAAATGATCCAGCGTGATGGTTCCCCCGTTCTGGCCAATCCAGCGATCCCATCCAAACGATGATCCCGCTTCAAGGGCCAGACGGCGAGGGCATTGTGGATCCAGCACACTGTCGCGATAGGCTTGCGGCTGCGCGGCAAAACATTCCCATGACGGCATGCTGACCACGCGGACATGAACTCCCGTCAACTGCCTGGCGGCTGCGAGAGCAAGTTCGACTTCCGATCCTGTTGCGAGCAGCGTCAGGTCGGGTGTTCCGGAGCCATTCTGCCAGAGCGTGTAGGCGCCCTTTTCCAGATTATTTGCCGCAGGGTATTCCGTGCGCGAAATGACGGCCATGTTGTGGCGCGTGAGGAGCAGGGCGACCGGTCCGCTCTTGTGTTTGAGGGCGGCAACCCATGCTGCGGCTGTCTCTGTTGGATCGGACGGGCGAATGACCGTCAATCCCGGAATGCAGCGCAGCGCAGCGATGTGTTCGACGGGCTCATGCGTGGGACCGTCTTCGCCGACGTAGAAGCTGTCGTGCGTGAAGACATAGATCACAGGCAGGTTCATGATTGCAGCGAGGCGGATGGCTGGCCGGCAGTAATCGCTGAACACGAAGAATGTGGCACCAAAGACCCGGAAGCCGCCGTGCAGGGCCATTCCGTTCATGGCGGAGAGCATGGCGTGTTCGCGGATGCCGAAGTGAAAGTTGCGCCCGGTGTAGGCATTCGATCCGACAGACCCTTCGCCCTTCATCAGGGTCATGGTGCTGGGCGCAAGATCGGCTGAACCGCCGACCAGTTGCGGCAGCGTTTTGCACAGCGCATTGATCACGACGCCCGATGCTGAGCGCGTGGCCATGGGCTTGGCGGGATCGAACGCGGGGAGCAGGCTTTCAAGGTCTGCCGGCAGTTCATCCTGCATATGCTTGCGCCACAGATCCGCTTTGGTGGGCTCCGCCTGCTGCCAGGTCTTGACGGTTCGCGCCCACTTGTTCTGCGCTCGGAGCATTTTTGCGGAACGTTCCGCAAAGAGTTGATAAACCGTCTCGGGCACGTAGAAGAATTGATCCTCCGGCAGGCCCAGGTTGCGCTTGGTCAGCTTGACTTCTTCCACGCCGAGCGGCGCGCCGTGGGATTCATGCGAGTCCACCTTGTTGGGGCTGCCTTGCCCGATGTGCGTCTTGCAGATGATGCAGACGGGCTTGCCGGTCAGGCGCAGCGCGCGACGAATGGCGGCATCGATCTGGTTGTAATCGTGTCCGTCAATTTCAATGACATGCCAGTTGTAGCTTTGAAAACGCTTTTTGGCGTCATCGCTCATTGCCAGGTCGGTGTGACCTTCGATGGTGATACGGTTGCTGTCGTAAAACATCACCAGACGGTCCAGACGAAGATGTCCGGCGAGGGAGCAGGCCTCATGGCTCAGACCTTCCATCAGATCGCCGTCACCACAAAAAACCCAGGTCCGGTGATCCACAGGCGCATAAGTCTCGGTGTTGAAGCGTGCGGCCAGCATGCGCTCAGCCAGAGCCATGCCCACGGCATTGCCGATCCCTTGCCCCAGCGGTCCGGTGGTTGTCTCAACGCCGTCGGTATGGCCATACTCCGGATGGCCGGGCGTGAGGCTGCCGAGTTGGCGGAAGCGCTTGAGTTCGTCAATCGGGAGCTTGTAGCCGGACAGGTGCAACAGGCTGTAGAGCAGCATGCTTCCATGTCCCCCGGAAAGCACAAAGCGGTCGCGATCAGGCCACTTGGGGTTGGCGGAGCAGTGTTTGAGGTGCTTCAGCCAAAGGACGGCTGCCACGTCCGCCATGCCCATGGGCATGCCGGGATGGCCGGAGTTGGCTGCCTGCACGCCGTCTATGGCCAGGCCGCGAATGGTGTTCGCTACAAGCTTCAAATCGTCTGTGTTCAACGTTGGCATGATGCGGTTCCTCAATGATCCCTTCCGGCTGGCGGTGTGCGCATTAAAACCTCTGATGCGTATTCGCTGTCTGGAAAGGAACTGTGATAATCGCAAAAACGGGTGGGAGGTGTCCAGTCTCGGCGGATGGTATTGAAAAAGAGGGGACAATGTCTTGCAAAGCGGTTTGGAAGAGAGACAGGAAGGATTTGCATCTAGGCTTGGGGCGGTTTTTGGCGTTCAGGAGGCGTTTTCC
>Ga0316232_1003162_pt1 | contig 15609 bp, 12 predicted proteins | sample TBHtaG_FD_206006 | JGI IMG/M metagenome (GOLD analysis project Ga0316232, IMG submission 206006) | Freshwater microbial communities from Trout Bog Lake, Wisconsin, USA - TBH18025_13 | ecosystem: Environmental > Aquatic > Freshwater > Lake > Hypolimnion/Profundal zone | place: USA: Wisconsin... | reverse complement strand
TAGAATGAAGCGTTCTCAGCGAGAGCGCTTCATTCTTTTTATTCCTTCCAGTCCGAATTATAAATTATAGGCGGTTTCCGTTTGCTGGTGTGCATTTAAAATAATATATCCGTCCCCATAGGGCTATGAATATTTATTCGTTCTTTTTACCCGACCAATTAACTTACCATTTTTTCAACTTATAATAAAAATTTTCAACTTATTTATTTACATCTACCATTTTGTGTGTAGATCTTGTTCGGTTACTCCACAGTAACGCTTTTGGCTAGGTTCCGCGGCTTGTCGACATCGGCGCCGCGGGTGACGGCGGCGTAGTATGCCAGAAGCTGCAGGGGGATGACCGCCAGAATGGGGGCCAGGTACTTCTCAGCAGCCGGAATGAAGATGGTATGGTCGACGTATTTTTTGATTTCCTCGTCGCCCTGCATCGCCAGGCCGATGACCACCGCGTCCCGGGCCTTTACTTCTTTGATGTTGCTGAGCATCTTCTCGTACACGTCCCGCTGGGTCGCCAGGGCGATGACCGGTACGCCTTCGATGATCAGGGCCAGGGTGCCATGTTTGAGCTCACCGGCGGCATAGGCCTCGGCGTGAATATAGGATATCTCCTTGAGTTTCAGCGCACCCTCCAGCGCCACGGCGTAGTCCAGCGACCGGCCGATGAAAAAGACGTCTTCGTTGAACCCGTACTGTTGGGCGAAGGTTTTGATAGGTTCCACGTCTTCCAGCAGTTCGTGGGCCTGGGCAGGCAATTGTTTGAGACCCTGGATGAGCTGAGCGGTCCGCTCGGGGGCGAGGGTGCCGCGCAGCGAGGCCAGGTATATAGCCAGCATCAACACCCCAATAAGCTGGGTGGTATAGGCCTTGGTGGAGGCGACGGCGATCTCCGGACCGGCCCAGGTATAGATGACCTGATCGGCTTCCCGGGAGATGGACGACCCGACGACGTTGGTGATCGCCAGCGTCCGCGCACCCAGTTTTTTGGCCTCTTTCAGCGCCGCAATGGTATCAAGGGTTTCACCCGACTGACTGATAAATACCGCCAGGGTCTTTTCATCAACCAACGGCGAACGATAGCGAAACTCGGAGGCCACTTCGACTTCCACCGGGATACGGGCCAGCTGTTCGATATAATATTTGCCGACAATGCCGGCATGATAGGCGGTACCGCAGGCCACGATGGCGATTTTTTTGATGGCGGCGACATCGTCTTTGGTCCACTTGAGTTCGTCGAAGATGATGCCGCTGTCGTCTTTGGCCAACCGCCCGAGAGTGGTCTCCCGGATGGCCTTGGGCTGCTCGTAGATCTCTTTGATCATGAAATGCTCGTAGCCGCCTTTTTCGGCCGCTTCGGCATCCCAGTTGACCTCAAAGACTTTCTTGCTGACAGGCACGCCCTGGCGATTGGTCACCCAGACCGAGTCCTTGGTGACCACAGCCATCTCCCCGTCGCTCAGGATATAGGTCTTGCGGGTATGGTTGATAATCGCCGGAATGTCGGAAGCGATGAAGTTTTCGCCATCCCCCAGTCCGATGACCAGCGGATTATCCTGTTTGGTGCAGATAATTTTGTCCGGCTCGTGCTTGGTAAAGAAAACCAGAGCATAGGAGCCCTCGATAGCAGCAAGCACCTTTTTTACGGTTTCTTCGAAATTACCTTGGTAATACTCTTCCACCAAGTGAGCCACCACTTCAGTGTCGGTCTCTGAGGTGAACACATGACCCTTGGCGATCAGTTGTTCCTTGAGGTGAAGGTAATTCTCGATGATGCCGTTATGGACAACCACGAAATCACCGGAACAATCGGTGTGGGGATGGGAATTGGCGTCCGAGGGACGGCCGTGCGTCGCCCAGCGGGTGTGGCCGATACCGACATGGCCCTTCGGCGGGTCGTTTTCCACCAACTGCTCTAAGGCGTTTAGGCGGCCCACGCTTTTTTCCACCCTGATGACGTTACCGTCGAACACGGCGATACCGGCTGAGTCATAGCCCCGGTATTCCAGCTTTTTTAGTCCCTCTATCAAAAACGGTGTGGCCTGATTAGGGCCCAAATATCCTACTATACCACACATGAAGTGCATTCCTCCCACATTTCGCAATAATGTTCGTCGCCTGAGCATCGAACTAGGTCATGCCCCCAAAATCCGCGCTGCTCTCCAGCCCTGGTTTTAGGAGCTGCATAAACTGCCGCAGCCGCTTTGTCCCGCAGGTCACCCCGCGGATTTGTCGGACTGCTTACGACCGCAGTAAGCCGAGAGGCATCCGCTGACTGTTTCGATAAACCTCTCCCTCGTCGGCTTGCCATCACTTTCAGGCAAGCACCAGCGCTATAGCTTAGTTTTCGCAAAACTTTCTGTTGTATCCGCCTATCACCCTCCTTGCCAACTTCGTCGCTTCCTCATCACCTCCTGTGATTTTTTATACATATGCAAAGGAGCACCGCAGTGCTCCCTTAGCATATACACCAATATTGTAATATAATAACCAAGCTTGGTCAACCGCTCAGCTCTTTCCTGACGATAACAGCAATCTGTTCCACCAGCTGTTCGAGCTGGGGCAGCGAAGGCCCTTCGGCCATCACCCGGATCAGCGGTTCGGTGCCGGAGGCCCGCACCAGGACTCGTCCATTCTCCCCCAGTTCGGCTTCCGCTTCGGCGATGGCTGCGGCAATATTGGCGTTCCGGTCCCAGCCTGTTTTGTTTTTAAGCCTGACATTGAACAGCACTTGGGGAAACCGGGTCATCAGCCCCGCAAGCTCGGACAGCTTTTTGCCTGTCTTCGCCAGCGCCGCTATCAGTTGTATGGCGGTCAACACGCCGTCCCCGGTGGTGCTGTGCTCGCTGAAGATAATATGGCCCGACTGCTCGCCCCCCAGCCCGTAGCCGTGGGTCAGCATGTTTTCCAGTACATAGCGGTCACCCACCGGAGTAATAACGATCTTGCCTCCGGCCCGTTTGATGGCCTGGTGGAGTCCAATATTGCTCATAACCGTTGTCACCAGGGTATCGGCAGGCAGTTTGCCTGCTTTCAGCATTTCCAGAGCACAGATAGTCATGATCTGATCCCCGTCCACGATCTGGCCGAGCTCGTCCACCGCCAGACATCGGTCGGCATCGCCGTCGTGTCCGATACCCAAATCGGCCTGATGGTCGCGGACCGCCTGCTGCAGGCCTTCCAGGTGAGTCGACCCGCACTGAAGATTGATGTTCAAGCCTGTGGGCTGATCATTCATTACAATCACTTCGGCTCCGAGACGCCGCAGAACGGCTGGAGCTACTTCAAAAGCCGCGCCATTGGCGCAGTCGACTACAATCCTCAGTTTACGAAAACTGGAGTCCACCGTCCCCACAAGATAGTCGATATAAGAGTCAATCAGTTCATGACGGTGCTGAATGGTACCGATATGATCCTCGACAGGGCGCGGCAGGTCGTCCCCCTCGGTCAGCACCAGTTTTTCCAGTTCTTCTTCTTTGGCGTCCGGCAGTTTATAACCAGTACCGGCAAAAAATTTGATGCCATTGTCAGGATAAGGGTTGTGGGAAGCAGATATTACAACTCCGGCCTGAGCCGAAAGCTTGCGGGCCAGAAAGGCGACCGCCGGTGTCGGTATTACCCCAACATTGATTGCGTCTCCACCGGCGGAGCAGATGCCGGCAGACAGTGCCGCTCCCAGCATCTGACCGGAAATGCGGGTATCACGGCCGATGATGAAAACCGGGCGGCGAAATTCCTGACCAAATAGATAAGTCGCAGCCCGACCGAGCCTGAACGCCAATTCGGGGGTAAGTTCGCGATTGGCGACACCGCGGACGCCGTCAGTACCAAATAATTTTCCCATTATTATAGACTCCCTTCACCACGGTCGATAATCTTGTATCACGGCAGCTGCTGCATTCATCCCGTCAAGGGCGGCGCTCATGATGCCTCCGGCGTAACCCGCTCCTTCACCCATCGGATACAATCCGCTGATACTCCGGGACATCAGGTTTGGCCCACGCAACAGTCTGACCGGCGACGATGTCCTTGTTTCCACTCCGGTCATCACCGCGCCAGGGTGGTCAAAACCCTTGATCCGCCGCCCGAAGTCCGGCAGCGCCCTGGCGAGGGTCGCGGCAACGAAATCAGGCAGGCAGCGGCTTAAATCGCTCGCCACGGTCCCCGGCTGATAGCTGGGTGCGCTCAAAGGTTCTGGTCCTGAAGCTTTACCGGCGAGAAACGAGCCCACCGTCTGCACCGGGGCAAAATAATTGCCGCCGCCGTGTTCAAAGGCTAGTTGTTCGTATCGCCGCTGGAACTCGATGCCGCCCAGTACCCCTTGAAAATCAGAGGTGTTGACATTGACCGCCAGGGCGCTGTTAGCCAGTCCCGAACCCCGGTTGAAAAGGCTCATGCCATTGGTGACCACTCCGCCCTCCTCGGACGCTGCAGCCACCACCAGGCCGCCGGGGCACATGCAAAAAGAATAGGCTGTCCGGCCGCTAGGCTTGTCATGGTAGACCAGGGCGTAGTCGGCGGCGCCGAGTTTCGGGTTGCCGGCCATGCCACCATACTGGGCACGGTCGATCAATTCCTGGGGATGTTCGATCCGGACCCCGACGGCGAATGGCTTGGCTTCCATGGCCAGCCCGCGCGCGTGCAGCATCAGATAAGTATCCCGGGCGCTGTGCCCAACGCCGAAAAGCGCAATATGGCACGGCAACCGTCGGTTTTCGTTAACGATAAGCCCTGTCAGCCGACCATCGGTCACCTCGATATCACTGACCCGGGCCTCGAATTCCACTTCCCCGCCGGCGGCGATAATCTGGCTGCGCAAGTTTTTAACCACTTCCCGCAGTTTGTCGGTACCGACATGCGGTTTGTGCAAATATCGAATTTCCGCCGGGGCGCCGGCGGCCACCAGCCTGTCCAGCACTTCGGCCATCCGCGGGTCATTGACCCGGGTGGTGAGCTTGCCGTCGGAAAATGTCCCTGCTCCGCCTTCGCCGAACTGGACATTTGACAGGGGATCGAATTGCCTGTTCTGCCAAAACCGGGCAACATCCTGGGTCCGCCGGTCCACATCGCGGCCCCGCTCCAGCAAGAGCGGGCGATAGCCGTGCTCAGCCAGCAGCAAAGCCGCCAGCAGCCCGGCCGGGCCGGCGCCGACGACTACCGGTTGATATTCCAGCGATTTCGCACCAAGCACCAGCCGCTCGGGCTGAGCCGCAGCACGGACGCTCACGTCCCGGTCGCCGCGAAGCCTGGAGAGTACCTGGCCTTCCGCCGGTTCAACCTCGACATCCAGGGAATAAACAAAACCGATACTATACTTGCGGCGGGCGTCAATAGCCCGCCGGACAATCCTCACCGAGACAATGCTCTCCGGCGGCAGACGCAGCCGGCGCGCCGCAAGCAGCGTCAGCGGAGTATCTTCTTCCACCGGGACGCGGAAACTGGTAATACGCAGCAATGTATTTACTCCTCTAACGGCCGGTGATCACGCTGATCTGAACCGACACCGTACTCTGCGACGCAAGCATGCCTTCCTTAAGCTGGAGCTTGACTTCCTTGACTGTATCCCGGTTGATTCCGGCGACATTGATGGGTTCGGTGTAAATGAAATCAACCTTCTCGATCACTTGCGGCTCGCCGCTTATTTCCACTTTGACCGGCTTGACGGTGATGCTTCTGAGCACCGTGCCGACAGCCAGTTCGCCATAAACGATGGGCTTGACTTCCACGGCTTTCTGGTTCAGACCCCGAACCAAAGTGGCGGAAATGATAATCTTTTCAGGATGAAGGGTGAGTCCCTCGACTTCCTTGCCTTCGCGATTAATCACCGTCGGGAAAACACCGACACTAAAATCGGCATTTTTGCCGGCAAGATCCAGCGGCAGAATAACTTTATCCGCGGAATCCACAGTGCTTCGCGGGCCTTCGATAGTCACCTGCTCGGGATTGGCGATGACTCGGGCCACCGCTGTGCCGGTGGCGGCCGTACCGGATAACCTGATCTCTACAGGCAGCTTCCGGCTGACCACCGTATCCAGCCTGACCTGAACTTTGTCCGGATTGACCTCCAGAAGTTCCAGAGACAGCGGCACCTGGACCGATACCTTGGCAATGTGCCGCCCCTCCGCCAAGCCTTTCATATCCAGATAAGCGGTAACGTCCTGAGCCTGCAGTCCGGCAATCATACTGCGCGAACCGCGCACTTTGATGCGGACCGAATCGGGGGTGTCGACAACCACCAGCGGGCTGACGACATTACGGGTCGCCAGCGGCACCGCCAGGGACACTTCCACCGGCGGATTCTGGTCGTTGGTGACATACAGCCACAACACGACCGCCAGAATCAGGGCCAATATTTTTGCAGTAATGTTTTTACCGCGAGTTCTGTCCATTATGACGACGACCTCCAGTTGAAGATGTCGCTAAAAGGAGCGCTCTTCACCGTGAATACCGGTCGCAGATAGTCGGCAAGGGCTTTCGGTTCGACGTAGCGCACCAGGTGCCCCCCCTGGGCCACCGAAACAATGCCTGTTTCCTCGCTGACAATAACCACCAGGGCGTCACCCTGTTCGCTGAGTCCGAGGGCCGCGCGGTGCCTGGTGCCGAGTTCCTTGCCCAAAGTACGGTCTTCCGTCAATGGCAGGATACACCCAGCCGCCATGACCCGGTTGCCGCGGAAAATCGCCGCACCATCATGCAGCGGCGAGTTGGGGATAAAGATATTGGTCAGGAATTCGCTTGATACCAGTCCATCAACCTTGATGCCTGTTTCGATATAGTCATTCAGTCCGGTCTCACGTTCAAAGACAAGCAGCGCGCCGATTTTGTTCTTCGCCAGCACAGCCACCGCCCGGACCAGTTCCTCCAATAAAATATTGGTTTCTTCTTCATTTAAAAAAGCGCTTTTACTGAATAACCTGCCGCGACCAAGCTGCTCGAGCGCCCGGCGCAGTTCCGGCTGGAACACGATAGGCAGAGCCACCAGCACCACAGTCATGGTTTTCTGCAACAGCCAGTTGATGACATTGAGTCCGAACCATTTGCTGACAAGAGTGGCGATAAGCAACACAATAAGACCCTTGAGCAGCGCAACCGCCCGGGTATCCTTGATCAATACATACAGTTTGTACAGAACAAACGCCACCAACACCATGTCAACGACATCAAGAAGCGTGATGGTTGACATAATCCCCCGGATTTGCAGCAACATGGCCATACCCCTCTAGGTCTATTTGCTAAACCTATTCTACCCAAAAACAGGAAAAACTTCTAGCCTGTCACCAGGCAAAAACGGAAAAAATTTTTAAACACAGCTAGCTAAAAATGCCTCCCGGATTGCTTCGGGAGGCATTTGTCGCCGGTTTACAGTTTTGCCACCTTTTCAATCCAGCCGAAAGTATCCGGCTCAGTGCCGTACTGCAGACCGGTCACATAGTCAAAGAGTTTTTGCGAAAGCTCGCCAGTCTTATTATTGCTTATGACGATTTTCTTGCCCTTCCAGGAAAGCTGCCCCACCGGGGATATGACTGCGGCGGTGCCTGAGCCGAAAACTTCGTCCAGTTCGCCTTTTTCATGGGCAGCAAACAATTCATCAACCGTAACTGCCCGTTCGGTGACCTTCAGGCCCCAGGCCTTGGCAAGCTCAATGACGGTGCGCCGGGTGATGCCGTTCAGGATGGTACCGTTGAGCGCCGGGGTGACAAGCTCGCCCTTGATCTTGAAGAAGATATTCATGGTGCCGACTTCTTCGACGTATTTGCGCTCCACAGCGTCCAGCCACAGCACCTGGTCAAAGCCTTCCTTCTTGGCTTCCACCTGGGCCTTGAGGCTGGCGGCATAGTTGGCAGGGGTTTTGGCTTCACCCAGACCGCCGTGCACCGCCCGGACGTATTTATCTTCGACTTTGATGCTGACAGGGTTGAAGCCTGCGGAGTAATACGCTCCCGACGGCGACAGGATAATGAACAGCGTGTAGGTATCCGAGACCTTGACGCCGACATAAGGATCGGTGGCGATAACAAACGGCCGGATATAGAGCGAAGTCCCCACTTTTTCCGGGACCCAGCGCTTATCCAGTTCAATCAGCTGGCGCAGACCCTGATGGAGCACCGCAGTGTCCATCTGGGGAATACTGAGAATATCGGCTGAGCGATTGAACCGGTTTAAGTGGTCCATGGTCCGGAACACCACCACTTCGCCGGCGTTGTTGCAAAAAGCCTTCATTCCTTCAAAAATCGCCTGCCCATAATGAAGCACCATGGCAGACGGGTACAGGGAAAACTGGTCATAGGGAACGATCCGGGGATCATACCAGCCTTTTCCCGTTTTGTAATCCATAACAAGCATATGATCAGTAAAATAGGTGCCAAATCCCAGTTTATCCGAATTCGGAAGGATTCCTGGTTTGGTCACCTTGGTGACAGCAATGTCGACCATCTTGAAAGCCCCCTTTGCGTTGTTACCTGGCAAAAATCCACGTCATCTTTGGAAGACCTTACCAAAGATTATATATTGTTTTCCCGGTAAGTGTCAAGCCTGGAAAGCTGCTTTGAAAGGATATTCCGACCCCGTCCGATGGCTTGCCGGACCTGCTCCGGCGAGGTGCCGCCATAGGAATTCCGGGCATTTACACAGGTTTCCACTTTGATGGCTTCCAGGATATCAGTTTCAAACAGCGGCGAAAAATGCTTGAACTCCGCCAGGGACAGATCGGTGAGCTTCTTGCCTGCCTCGATACAGTGGCGCACACTGATTCCCACCACTTCGTGAGCTTGACGGAAAGGCAGTCCCTTTTTGACAAGATAGTCGGCCATATCAGTGGCGTTGGCAAAGTCCTGCCGGGCTGCCTCCAGAAGGCGCGGGGCGTTGACTTTCATGCCCCGGAGCATGGCGGCATAGACTGACAGGCTGAATTTGAGGGTGTCGATGGTGTCGAACAACCCTTCCTTGTCTTCCTGGAGGTCTTTGTTGTAGGCCAGCGGCAAACCCTTGGCCACAGTCAAGAGAGCCATGAGATGGCCAAATATCCGGCCGGTCTTGCCTCTCACCAGCTCGGCCACATCGGGATTTTTCTTCTGGGGCATGATACTTGAGCCGGTACAGTGGGCGTCATCCAGTTCGATGAAGGAGAATTCAGCGCTGGACCACAGGATGATCTCTTCGCTGAGTCTGCTGAGATGGAGCATCAAAATCGAGGCGAAGGACAAAAATTCCAAAATATAGTCCCGGTCGCTGACAGCGTCGATGCTGTTGTCGTAGATGGCGCCAAACTTCAGCTGTTCGGCCACAAAGTGACGGTCGATGGGAAAAGTCGTCCCAGCCAGCGCTCCGGCCCCCAGCGGCATGATATCAGTGCGCTCCCACACCCCTGTGAGGCGGCTGAAGTCCCGCAGCAACATAAACAGGTAGGCCAGCATATGATGGGCGAACAGGATAGGCTGGGCCCGTTGCAGATGGGTATAGCCGGGCATGATCGTATCCTGATGTTTTTCGGCCACCTCCAGCACCGCCGCCGCCAGGTCGCAGAGCAACTGGCCGATGCTGATAATCTCCTGTTTCAGATAAAGATGGGTATCCAGCGCCACTTGGTCGTTGCGGCTCCTGGCGGTGTGCAGTTTGCCCCCCGTCGGTCCGATCCGGTCGGTAAGTCGTTTCTCGATATTCATATGGATATCTTCCAGGGCGATCTCGAAGCTGAAGTTGCCTGCCTCGATGTCGGCCAGAATGCCCTGCAGCCCGGCGATGATAATCTCAGCCTCATTACCGGCGATGATGCCGCACTTGGCCAGCATCCGGGCGTGAGCGATGCTGCCGGCGATATCCTGTTTGTACAGCCGGCTGTCAAAAGAAATGGAGGAGGTAAATTCCTCCACCGCTCTATCGGTGCCTTTCACGAATCTACCGCCCCATAACTTAGTCATTTCTTTTTCGCCTCTTTCTGCATCAGGGCCCGGATTTTCAGCGGCAGCCCAAATAGGTTGATGAACCCTTCGGCGTCCTTTTGATTGTATACTTCGTCGCGGCCAAAAGTCACAAACCCTTCATGATAAAGGGAATAAGGCGATTTGGCGCCAGCGCTCATGATATTGCCCTTGTACAGCTTGAGCCGCACCAGACCTGTGACCGACTGCTGGGTGGAATCGACGAAGGCGTCCAACGCCTCTTTCAGCGGCGAATACCACATCCCGTCGTACACCAGTTCAGCGTAGCGCACCGCCACTTGCTCTTTGTAATGCATGGTGGCCCGGTCCAAGGTGAGGTATTCCAGTTCCCGATGAGCGTAGTACAAGATGGCGCCGCCCGGCGTTTCATAAACACCGCGGGACTTCATGCCCACCAGACGATTCTCCACAATATCGGTAACACCGATACCATACTCCGCCCCCAGGGCGTTGAGCTTCTCCAGCAGGGCGACAGCTCCCAGCTTCTTGCCGTCGACGCTCACCGGGATACCTTTTTCGAATTCGATTTCCACATAAGTGGCTTTGTCGGGGGCCTGCTCCGGCGTCTTGGTTACAAGATAAACATCGTCCTTGGGCTCGTTCCAGGGATCCTCCAGGTCAGCCCCCTCGTGGCTGAGATGCCAGATATTGCGGTCCATGCTGTAGGGACGCTTCTTGGTAACCGGGATGGGAATGTTGTGTTTTTCGGCGTAGTCGATGGCGTCTTCACGGGAACGAATGTCCCACAGCCGCCAGGGAGCAATGATTTTGAGGTGGGGCGCCAGTGCCTTGACAGTCAGCTCGAACCGCACCTGGTCGTTACCCTTGCCGGTGGCGCCATGAGCCACAGCGTCCGCACCCTCTTTTTCGGCTATCTCCACCATCGCCTTGGCGATAATCGGCCTGGCAAAAGAGGTGCCCAGCAGATATTTACCTTCATAGACCGCACCAGCTTTAAGCACCGGCCAGATAAAATCCTCAACAAATTCTTGCTTGAGATCCTGGATATAAACCTTGCTTGCCCCTGATTTCAAAGCCTTTTCCCGGACAGGAGCCAATTCGTCCCCCTGGCCGACGTCGGCGCACATGGCGATGACTTCGCAGTCGTAGTTTTCTTTCAGCCACGGGATAATAACCGAGGTATCCAGCCCACCCGAGTAAGCCAGCACCACTTTGTTGATATCTTTCATCGAAAATTCCTCCTTAGTTTTGCCCCATTACCAGGGCCAGAATCGCCTTTTGTACATGAAGCCGGTTCTCGGCCTCGTCAAACACCGCCGAGCGCGGGCCTTCCATCACTTCGTCGGTGATCTCCTCGCCGCGGTGGGCCGGCAGACAATGCATCACCATAGCATCCGGTTTGGCTAGCTTAAGGATGGCGCTATTGATCTGATAACCGACAAAGGCCTGCCTGCGGATAGCCTGCTCGACTTCCTTCCCCATACTGGCCCAGACATCGGTATACAGTACGTCGGCTCCTTCGGCCGCAGCTTTGGGGTCGACAGTCACCGTTATCTTGCTGCCGCTGACAGCGGCGTCAGCCTTGGCCTCGGCCACCACCGTCTGATCAGGTTCATAGCCTGCCGGACAGGCGACAGCAATATCCATGCCAACCTTGGCGCAGGCATGTAGCAGCGCGTTGGCCATGTTGTTGCCATCCCCGATGTAGGCCAGTTTGCGACCTCTGAGGTCGCCCTTGTATTCGATGGCGGTGAAAATATCCGCCAGCGCCTGGCAGGGATGTAAGAGGTCGGTCAGACCGTTGACGATAGGGATATCGGCGTAATGGGCCAGTTCCTGCACTTCGGCGTGAGAAAAAGTCCGGATCATAATGCCGTCGACATAGCGGGACAGCACCCTGGCGGTGTCTTTCACCGGTTCACCGCGCCCGATCTGCAGGTCATTGGCGCTGAGAAACAGCGCCGTCCCGCCCAGCTGCCACATGCCTACCTCAAAGGATACCCTGGTCCGGGTGGACGCCTTTTGAAAGATCATCCCCAGGGTTTTTCCCTTGAGCAGATGATGTTCTTCGTCCCTCTTCTGCATCGCTTTCAGCTTTTTGGCCAGATCAAAGATCTGATATACTTCCTCAGCCGACAGATCGTGAATCGACAGTAAATCTTTCCCCTGCAAACTCAAAATAAGACCCCCATGATATTATAGCCTCTAATATTTTATACAAAGGCCATGATTATTCCTGTTTCCAGCTGCTAAACAGCAGCCAAAACTTTGTCTAAAATCGCCAGCAGTTCATCCACATGCTTCTTGTTGATGTTGAGCGGCGGAACAAACCGGAGGATATCACCGGCCGTGCAGTTGATCAACGCACCCTGTTCCATACAATTCTCGACAATGTCTTTCCCCGGCCGGGTCAGCTTCATGCCGACCATCAGCCCCGCGCCCCGGACTTCGGTGATCAGCGCCGGGTATTTGGCCTTCAAACCAGTCAGACCCTGCTGCAAGTACTCACCCATCGCCTGGGCGTTAGCCTCCAGCCCCTCGGACGCGATAGCCGCCAGCACGGCGTTGGCTGCGGCGCAGGCCAGGGGGTTGCCGCCAAAGGTTGAACCATGGTCGCCGGAATGAAAAACCGCCGCAACCTTGTCACTGGCCAGGAACGCGCCGATAGGCACACCGCCGCCCAACCCTTTGGCCAGAGTCATGATATCAGGCTTGACGCCGGAATGCTGGTAGGCAAACATTTTACCAGTCCGGGCCATCCCTGTCTGGATTTCGTCGAAAACCAGCAGTGCCCCGCTGGCGTCGCAGATCTCCCGTGCCCCTTGCAGGTATCCGGGATCAGGAATGTTGACACCGCCCTCGCCCTGGATAGGTTCGATGATCACCGCGGAGGTCTTGGCCGAAACGGCGCGTTTGAGTGCCGCCAAATCATTGTAGGGAAAATGACCGAAGCCTTGCGGCAGCGGGTCGAGGCCCTCCTGATACTTGGGCTGGGCGGTAGCGGTTAAAGTCGCCAGCGTCCTCCCGTGGAAACAATGCTCGGCGGTAAGGATCTCGACGCGGTCCGGATTTAAGGTTTTGCCGAACTTGCGGGCCAGTTTGATAGCCCCCTCGTTGGCTTCGGCCCCGCTGTTGGCGATGAACACCTTATCAAGGCCGCTGAGCTTGGCCAGCGACTCCACCAGCTTTGCCTGCTCGACAGTATAGTAGAAGTTGGAACAGTGGATCATCTTGCCGGCCTGCTCGGCGATAGCCGCCACCAGTCCGGGATGGGCATGACCGAGAAGATTGACGGCGATACCGGCCAGGTAATCGATGTATTTTTTGCCGGTTATATCATACACATAAGGGCCGGAGCCATGGGTCAGCACCACCGGATACCGGGTGAACACCGGCATATAGTACTGTTTTTCGGCAGCCATTACTTGATCAGCATTCATGTTATTGTCCCCTTTCTTTCACGACCTCGGTACCAATACCGGTGTCGGTAAATATCTCCAGCAGCAGCGAGTGGGGCTGACGGCCGTCAATGATGTGGGTTTTAGCCGCGCCTCCCGCCAGAGCCCGGATACAGGCTTCCACCTTGGGAATCATGCCGCCGTCGATACTGCCTGTTTTGATCATTTGTTGGGCTTCGGCAAAGGTCAGCGTGGAGATAAAGCTGCTTTTGTCACTGTAATCGCGATAGATTCCCTCTACATCAGTCAGCAGCAGCAGTTTCTCGGCCTTCAGCGCCCCGGCAATCTCGCCGGCGACGTAGTCGGCGTTGATGTTGTAGCTTTCCCCCTGGGTCCCCCCGCCAATAGGGGCGATCACCGGGATATATCCCTGATCCAGCAGCGTCAGAACAATGTCGGTATTCACCTTGACAATATCACCGACAAAACCGATATCCACCTCTTTAACCTGGTCGCCTTCATGCACTTTGGCAAGATGTTTGGCAGCGACAAGCAGGCTGGCGTCCCGGCCATTCAGGCCGACGGCCTTGGCGCCGTGCAAATTGAGCAGACCAACGATTTCAGTGTTTATTTTGCCTACAAGCACCATCTCCGCGGCAGCCATGGTTTCACTGTCCGTCACCCTCAGACCGCTGACAAAGGTCGACTGCTTGCCCATCTGCTTGAGCAGTGCGGTGATTTCCGGCCCGCCGCCGTGCACAACCACCGGCCTGAGACCAATATACTTCATCATGATAATGTCCTGGATGACGCTGCGCTTGAGTTCGTTATTGATCATGGCGTTGCCGCCGTATTTGATAACCACCGTTTTCCCGCTGAACTTCCGGATATAGGGCAGTGTCTCAATCATCACCGCCGCTTTTTCGATTGTCGTGAGCATTGTCCCTCTCCCCCCTCAAATCAGGTACTATAGTCGGCATTGATTTTTATATACTCATACGAAAAGTCACAGGTCCAGACCGTGGCCTCACCGGAGCCTACATGTAAGTCGATCTCCACCGCGATGTCCTTGGCGGCCATCACCTTTTGCAGTGCCTGGGCGTCAGGGCTGGCTCCCACTCCGTTTGCGGCGATGGTGAGACCGCCGATAACCAACGCTATCTTTTGCTCATCAACCTGGGCCCCTGAGTAGCCTACAGCGCAGAAGATCCGACCCCAGTTTGGATCCTGGCCGAAAAAGGCGGTTTTCACCAACGGCGACTTGGCGACAGCCATGGCCGCCTGTTTGGCGTCAGCGAAGTCTTTGGCGCCTTTGACGGTGATCGCCAGAAACTTGGTGGCCCCTTCGCCGTCCCGGACTACCTGCTGGGCCAGATAGGTGCAGACATGCCTGAGCGCTGCGGCCAATTGCCGGTAAGCGGGACTGCCGGCGTTGTCGATTGTCTGGTTGCCGGCCTGGCTGTTGGCGATCACACTGATCATGTCATTGGTGCTGGTATCACCATCCACGGTGATCATATGGAAGGAAAGGTTGACCGCCTCGGCCAGCGCCTGCTGGAGCACCGGGTGAGCCACAGCGGCGTCGGTGGTAATGAAGCTCAGCATGGTCGCCATGTTGGGATGGATCATGCCGGCCCCTTTGGCGATACCGGCGATTCGCGCTGTCACTCCGTCAAGCTCAAACTCATAGGCGCACACCTTCGGGAAAGTATCGGTGGTCATGATGCCCTGCAGCGCCTTGTCATGGCCCTCTTCCGACAGCTCGGCCACCGCCTTCTTGACCCCTTCGGCCACTCTGCCCATCGGCAGGTTTACGCCGATGATCCCGGTGGACGCCACCAGAACTTCGTCAACACCGATGCCAAGAAGCGACGCAGTCATATGAGCCATGGCCCGGGCGTCCATCATTCCCTGCTCCCCGGTGGAAGCATTGGCACAGCCCGAGTTAACTACCACTGCCCTGGCAATACCCTTGGCGGCCGCCTGGCGGGAAACAATCACCGGCGGCGCGGCCATAGCGTTGGTGGTGAACAATGCCGCACTCGATGCCGGTACGGTGCTGTAAATAACTGCAATATCCTCTTTGCCGCTTTTTTTGATGCCTGCTTTTACTCCAGCGGCTTTAAACCCTTTTGGGGCGGTGATCCCGCCGGTTATCTCTTTAAACATATGATTACCTCCAGATATAAACTAGCAAATATCTCAGACCGGCGAGAGGGGATTTCCGTAGCGGGATTCTTATCCCCAGCCGTCGGCAGCTTTGCTGCCGGTAACGGCGTAGGATATTATCCGTAGCGGAGGAATTCCCCTCTCGCCGG
>Ga0316232_1003152_pt1 | contig 15647 bp, 17 predicted proteins | sample TBHtaG_FD_206006 | JGI IMG/M metagenome (GOLD analysis project Ga0316232, IMG submission 206006) | Freshwater microbial communities from Trout Bog Lake, Wisconsin, USA - TBH18025_13 | ecosystem: Environmental > Aquatic > Freshwater > Lake > Hypolimnion/Profundal zone | place: USA: Wisconsin... | reverse complement strand
GGTTCTGCTCAGCCTTCCGCTTGTGCAGAAAAGCTTGAAAGGCAAGGAAGCAGATGACCAAAAACGGATCGCTGATCGCGTCTGAGATTCTCATCATCGACGATGAGGAAGATATTCGCGACCTGATCTCCGGAATCCTGGCCGACGAGGGCTATGCCACGCGGGTGGCGGGCGACAGCGACGCCGCGCTGGCGGCGGTGCGGGCGCGGCGGCCACAGCTCGTCATCCTCGACATCTGGCTGCAGGGCTCCAAGCTGGACGGCATCCAGATTCTGGAAGTGTTGACGCGCGAGCATCCCGACCTGCCGGTGGTGATGATTTCCGGCCATGGCACCATCGAGACGGCGGTGGCCTCGATCCGCCAGGGCGCCTACGATTTCATCGAGAAACCATTCAAGTCCGACCGGCTGCTGCACGTTGCCGAGCGCGCTCTGGAATCGGCGCGCCTCAAGCGCGAAGTGCGCGAACTGAAACTGAAGACCGGTGACGAAGGCGAGATGGTGGGAAACTCCTCCGCCATCACCCAATTGCGCTTGCTGATTGACAAGATCGCACCGACCAACAGCCGCATCCTGATCGCCGGCCCGGCCGGCGCCGGCAAGGAAGTGGCGGCGCGCCTGATCCATGCCCGTTCCCGCCGCGCCGGAAACGCCTTCGTGGCGGTGAACTGCGCCACCATGGAGCCGGACCGCATCGAGGCGGAACTGTTCGGGATCGAAAGCGCCGCCGAGGGGCCGCGCAAGACCGGCCTGTTCGAACTGGCGCACAACGGCACGCTCTATCTCGACGAAGTCTCCGACATGCCGCTGGAAACCCAGGGCAAGATATTGCGGGTTCTGATCGACCAGACCTTCACGCGCGTCGGCGGCCAGACCCGGGTACAGGTCGATGCCCGCGTCGTCTGCTCCTCCACGCGCGACTTGCGGACGGAAACGGAAAATGGCCGTTTCCGCGAGGACCTTTACCACCGCCTCAACGTCGTGCCGGTGCGGGTGCCGTCGCTGGCCGAGCGCCGCGACGATATTCCGCTGCTGGTGAGCCATTTCATGAAGCGGCTGTCGGCGGCCGGAGGCCTGCCCATGCGCGAGATCGGCGACGATGCCATGGCGATGCTGCAGACCCACAACTGGCCGGGCAATGTCCGCCAGTTACGCAACATCGTGGAGCGGCTGCTGATCCTGGCCAGCGACGACGCCACCGAGGCGCTCACCGCCGACCTGTTGCCCACCGACCTGTCGGGCAATCCGGGCAACCGCCGCGCCAGCGACCTGGTGATCTCGCTGCCGCTGCGCGAGGCACGCGAAATCTTCGAGCGCGACTACCTCATCGCCCAGATCAACCGCTTTGGCGGCAACATCTCGCGCACTGCCGCCTTCATCGGCATGGAGCGTTCGGCCCTGCACCGCAAGCTGAAGTCGCTGGGCGTGGGCTCGTCGCAGGCATTTACGAACTGAAACGCATGAGCAAATGGCCAGACCGTGCGCCGTCCGGACGTATCGCCTATGTCAATGGCCGTTACCTGCCCCACGCCCTGGCCGGTGTGCATGTCGAGGATCGCGGCCTGCAGTTGGGCGACTCGATCTATGAAGTCTGCCGCGTCGAAGCGGGGCGGCTGCTGGACGAAACCGCCCATCTCGACCGTCTTGAACGTTCGCTGGCGGCGCTCGAATTGCCGATGCCGGTGGCGCGCGCAGCCTTGGCCCTGATAATGCGCGAACTGATCCGCCGCAACCGGCTGCGCGACGGCATCGTCTATCTGCAGGTGACGCGTGGCGCCTTCCGCCGCGACCATCCCGTTCCGGATGCCGTCCTCAAGCCGACGCTCATCCTCACCGCCCGCACCGGCGATCCCGCGGCTGCGGCAGCACGCCTGGCCAACGGCGTGAAGATCATTACCCGTCCCGACGAACGCTGGGCCCGGCGCGACATCAAGACGACGCAGCTGCTGCCGGCAGTGTTGGCCAAGACGGCGGCCAGGCGGGCAGGGGCGGCGGAAGCCTGGCTGGTCGATGATGACGGTTTCGTGACCGAAGGTGGTTCCACCAATGGCTGGATCATCGATGATGCGGGCGTACTCATCACCCGTCCACTCAGCCGGAACATCCTGCCGGGGGTGACGCGGGCCGTGGTGCTGGCAGCGGCGCGGGACGCCGGGCTTGCCGTGCAGGAGCGCAAATTCACCGTCGCCGAAGCGGTGGCGGCGCAGGAAGCCTTCCTCACCTCGGCCTCCGGTGCGGCGGTGCCGGTGGTGGCGATCGACGGGCAGCCCATCGGCAATGGCCGCCCCGGCCCGCTGACGCTGAAACTTCAGGATCTCTATGCCCTCAAATCGGGCTGACTTTTCTCTTTCGCAATTGCAGCAATCCATTATGCTGAGGGCCGCGTATATCCCCGTACGCCACGAAAAATGGGCCCACCCATGAGCGACAAACAACAGAACCTGCAGGACACGTTCCTGAATGCCGTCCGCAAGTCCAAGGCGGCGGTGACGATCTTCCTGGTCAACGGCGTCAAATTGCAGGGCAATATCACCTGGTTTGATAATTTCTGCGTGCTGCTGCGCCGCGACGGCCAGTCCCAGCTTGTCTACAAGCACGCCATCTCGACAGTCATGCCGCTGGGTCCGATCCAGCTTCAGGACGAACCGGGCGACGCCTGACATTGGCGGGCAGCAAATCCCCCCGGCGCGCCGCGCTGGTGGTGCATGTCGAGCCCAAGAACCGTGACGGCCGCGCCCTGCGCGACGGCCCGGCGCGGCTGGAGGAGGCTGTCGGCCTGACGGCCGCCATCCATCTGGACATCGTCTGGTCCGGTATCGCGCCGCTGGCCCGGCCGGTGCCCGCCACCTTGCTGGGAAGCGGCAAGGTGGACGAGATCGCGGCCCTGGCCAAAGAACACGAGCCCGAGATCGTGATGGTCAATGCGGTGCTGTCGCCGGTGCAGCAGCGCAACCTCGAAAAGGCCTGGGGCACCAAGGTGCTCGACCGCACCGCACTCATCCTCGAAATCTTCGGCGAACGGGCCCAGACGCGGGAAGGCCGGCTGCAGGTCGAACTGGCGCATCTCAACTATCAGCGTTCGCGCCTGGTGCGGTCCTGGACCCATCTGGAGCGGCAGCGCGGCGGCTTCGGCTTCCTGGGCGGCCCCGGCGAAAGCCAGATCGAAAGCGATCGCCGCCTGATCTCGGAGCGCATCGTCAAGATCAAGAAGGAGCTGGAACAGGTCAAGCGCACCCGCGGCCTTGGCCGCCAGGCGCGCAAGAAGGTGCCGTATCCGGTGATTGCCCTGGTCGGATACACCAATGCCGGCAAGTCCACCTTGTTCAACCGGCTGACCGATTCAGAGGTCCTGGCCAAGGATCTGCTTTTCGCCACCCTCGATCCCACCATGCGGGGCCTGAAGCTGCCGGGCGGGACGCGGGTGATCCTGTCGGACACGGTGGGCTTCATTGCCGACCTGCCGACCGAACTGGTCGCCGCCTTCCGCGCCACCCTGGAAGAAGTGCTGGAGGCCGATGTCATCGCCCATGTCCGCGATGCCGCCCATGAGGAGACCGAGGCCCAGAAGGCCGACGTCCTGGCCATTCTGGCCGAGCTGGGGGTGCCGGAAGACCGGCCCATCCTGGAAGTGCTGAACAAGATCGACCTGCTGGACGCGGGACCGCGCCGAGGCCTGGAAGCGCAGAACGGGCGCGGCGGGGCTTTTGCCGTGTCGGCGCTCAGCGGCACCGGAATCCCTGCGGTTCTAGCGGGTTTCGAGACCGCCGTGACGCGTGGAAACATCACCCTGGCTCTGACTTTGGACGGCAGCGACGGCGAGGCCCTGGCTTTTGCCTATCGCCATGCCCAGGTGGTGGACCGCCGCGAAAAAGCAGGAAAACTGCAGCTGACCTTGCGGATTACACCACAGGACCGCGCCCGCTTCGAGCAGCGGTTTCCAAAGAAAACAAAGCTTCTTGAAGGCGTTGCAGGCGAATACTGATGTGAATTGTAAGATTCACATGCTGGGGATTATTTGATCCCTTTCGCCTTGGCGTCCTGCCAGAGCGCTTCCATTTCATCCAGGGACGCCGCCGCCGGGCTGGAGCCGCGGGCCGCCAACATCGCCTCGATGTGATGGAAGCGGCGTGTAAACTTGGCATTGGCGGCGCGCAAAGCAGCCTCCGGATCGACCTTCAGGTGCCGGGCCAGGTTGGCGACCACGAACAGAAGATCGCCCACTTCTTCCTCGCGCTCGGCCTGGGTTCCCGCCTCGGCGACTTCGCGGGCTTCCTCGGCGATCTTGTCGACCACGGTGGCGGCATTGTTCCAGTCGAAGCCGACGCTTGAGGCGCGTTTCTGGAGTTTCTCTGCACGTATCAGGGCGGGCAGGGCGCTGGGCACATCGTCCAGCACACCGGTCTGGGCCTTGGCCTTGCGCTCCTCGACCTTGAGCGCCTCCCAAAAGGCTTTCTGGTCCTCGGCATTCTGCTTGGCGGTCTCATCGCCAAAGACATGAGGATGGCGGCGGATCATCTTGGTGGTGACGGCTTCGACCACGTCGCCAAAGTCGAACAGGCCTTGCTCCTCGGCCATGCGGGCATGGAACACGACCTGGAACAGAAGATCGCCCAACTCGCCGGGCAGGGACTTGAAGTCCTGGTCCTCGATGGCCGAGGCGACCTCATAGGCCTCCTCGATGGTGTAAGGCGCCACGCTGGCGAAGTTCTGGGCGCGGTCCCAGGGGCAGCCGCCGGGCTCGCGCAGGGTCTTCATGATGGTCAGCAGGGTGGCGATGTCGCGGGAGGGATTCGGCATCAGGCCAAGGTAAAGGGGCTGGGATCGCGATCAAGCGACGGCCCCGGCCGATGATGGCAGAAAGTGACGCTAGCGGCCCGCCGATGCGCCGTTTTTCAGGTGTTCCAGGGCCTTGCCCATGAAAGCCGAAACCTCCGGCGTGAAGGGAATGACCGGCGCAATCTTGGGATCCTGCATCGCTTCCTTCCAGACCGCGCGCACCTTCTGCCGCAACCCATCGTCGCCGCCGGTGAATTGCTCGACCAGCGCATTCCAGCGGCGGGCCAGTGCCTGCACTTCGGCCGAGGTCGGGTCGGCATCTGCCGTCACAAAGGCCTTTGCCTTCTCGAATAGTTCGTTCCATTGCGCGGTGATGGCGGGTTGATGGTATTTGCGCTGCTGCAGCTTTTCGGCGTCTTCCGGGGTGAACTACTTGTCGCTGATCGGCTTCATCAGCTTGTAGCGTTCTTCATCGGTCAGGGTCGGCATGACGGTCTCCATGTTGAGATTGGCGAGATCGTCGATGGAAAGCGCCTGGCCGGACGCCAGCTTGGCCCGGGCGGAACGGAGCAGTGTCAGGGACTGGGTGACGGACTGGCTCTGGCGGGCCAGAACCTGTTCCTGCAAGGCCAGCACGGCGTCCAGATCGTCCCGGCCCTGCAACAGTTCGCCGATCCGCGCCAGGGACAGGCCCAGGCGCTTCAGGGCCAGGACCTGGTGCAGGCGGGCGATCTGGGCCGGCCCGTAGGTCCGCCAGCCGGCCTCCGAGCGCAATGGTGTCAGCAGGCCGCGCTGCTCATAGAGCCTGAGCGCCTTGATGCTGACCCCGAAGCGGCCGGCGACTTCCTGGGGGCTGAGATGACGGTCCATGCGAAGCACATTCTATCGACGAACGGCTTCTGCGGGCCGGACCCTGGGGCCGGGGCAAGGGCTTATTTCACAGGCCGGCCACCCATCTTATTTTCGTATAAGTAATATTATGGGAAATTACCTATGGGTCAGGACAGTCGACCACCACCGCGCCCAATTGGCTTCAGCTCTTCTTGGGCGCGGGTTTGAAAGCTGTCTTGTTGGCCCGCTTGTAGTTTGCCTGTTGCGCCTTGGTGGCTGGCGGACGCGGATGCACCCTGGCTTTGGGCGTACTGGGTTTCGGTTCAGTCGGGATTCGGGTCATGCCGCTAAGGTACCCGTTCTCTTGGTGAGCATCCGCAGAAATCCGCGACGCGGTTCAGGACGCCTTGGCGCGGGGCACGACCCGGAAGCGCGCCAGCGCATTGCTGGCGGCGGTGAAGCCCGGCGCTTCCTTGATGGCCCGCTGGTAATCGGCATAGGCCTTCTGCAGATAGGCTTGGCGCTGCTCACCTTCCGGCACAGCAGCGGCCAGCTTCTCATAGGCGATGGCGCGATCGAAGTAGCCCAGCGCGGGCTCGGTCGGGCCCAGCGCGACGCCCTTTTCGATATCGGCCAGCGCCGCGTCGAGCTTGCCCTGGGTCATCCAGGCGACACCGCGGTTGATGAAGGCATCCGGCTGGTCCGGGATCATCCGCAGGCACTCATTGTAATCGGCCATGGCGGCATCGATGCGGCCCAGCTTCTGCTCGATAACCCCGCGATTGACGTAGGTGGCAGCACGGTCATGCTGGACCAGTGGGGTATTGAGCGCCGCGTTGCAGTGATCCAGTCCCATCATGGAATCGATGCCGGTCTTGGCCGACAGATAGCACATGCGTTCCGGGCCATCGCCCAGGACCACAACGGCGTCGGCGAACGCCGGGCTTGCCAGAAACAGCGCCGCCAAGGTCGCGGCCGCAGCCAGTTGCGCCTTCATGATGGCTCCTTTGGCCGGTGCCATGTCCGGCTCATTGTGCCAACATAGCAGAAGTTGACAGGAAATGCTTCCCCCGGGCGCGCCGGCTTTCCGGCGCTGGAGCGGGAACCGTCAAGGGCTGAGAGGAACCCCATGCGCATCGTCAGAATCGCCCTCGCCGGTCTGTTGCTGGCCGACCCGAAGGCGGCGCACAAGGCCGGCAGCGCTAGCCAAGGCAGGCAGTTTTAGAACGTCAGCGCCATCCCGTCATAGCCGGGTTCGACGCCGGGGGGCAGCTGTGCCTTCAGCGATGCATAGTCGAGATCGACATGCAGGTTGGTGAGGATGGCGCGTCTGGGCCGGACACGCGCGATCCATTCCAGGGTCCGCGCCACATGGGCATGGCTGGGATGCGGCGTGTGGCGCAGGGCATCGACGATCCAGCATTCCACCCCGGCCAGCGCCGCGAAGGCCGCCTCGTCCAGCGCATCGACGTCGGGCGAATAGGCCAGCGGCCCGAAACGGAATCCCAGGCTGCGGATGCGGCCATGGCCCTGGCCGAACGCCAGCACCGGCACAGCGCCGCCGGGCCCTGGAACGGCGAATTGCGCGAAGGGTTCGTCCAGCACATGCGCTTCCACGATCGGGGGATAATCCCGGTTGGGCGGGGTCTGGAAGATGTAGGTGAACTTTCGCCGCAAGCTGTCCAGGGCGAAATGGTCGGACCAGAGGTCGAGTTTTTTGCCGCCCTGTCCCAGCACCAGCACGCGCAGGTCATCGATGCCGTGGCTCTGGTCGGCATGGTCGTGCGTAAGCAAGACGCCATCGAGACGCCCGATCCGCGCTGCCAGCAGCTGTTCGCGCAGATCAGGCGCGGTATCGACCAAGACATTGGTGCTGCCGGTTTGCGACACCCGCTGTACCAGCAGCGAGCAGCGGCTGCGCCGGTTCTTCGGTTCGGCGGGATCGCAGACGCCCCAGTTGCCGGCGCCGTCGGCGCCGCCCAGGCGCGGCACGCCGCCCGAGGAACCGCAGCCCAGGATGCGAAAGCAAAGGGTCATTGCGGCCGTTGCGTCTTGGCGAAAAGGCGGAAGAAATTTCCCGTTGTGGCTTCGGCCAGCGCTTCGGGGGTGACGCCTTTCAATTCCGCCAGCATGGCGGCGGTGTGCACGACAAAAGCGGGCTCGTTGGTCTTGCCCCGGTGCGGCACCGGCGCCAGGAACGGCGCATCGGTCTCCACCAGCAGGCGGTCCAGCGGCACGGTCTTGATGACGTCGCGCAGCGCCGTCGAATTCTTGAAAGTGGCGATGCCGGAAACCGAAATGGACAGTCCCAGCGCCAGCGCGGCGTTGGCCAGCCTTTGTGTGCCGGTGAAGCAATGGATCACGCCCGTGAAGGCGCCCTTTTCCATCTCGTCTTCCAGCACGGCGATGGTGTCGTCATCGGCGTCACGGGTATGGACGATCACCGGCAGGCCGCTGATGCGGGCGGCCGCGATATGGGCGCGGAAGCTTTCGATCTGGGGCGGGCTCGGACTGTGCTCGTAATAATAGTCCAGACCGGTTTCGCCGATCGCCACCACCTTGGGATGGCCGGTATGCGCCAGCAGCGGCGCCGGATCGGTGACCAGTTCCTTGGCCGATTCATGCGGGTGGGTGCCGACGCTGCACCAGACGGTATCGAACCGTTCCGCCATCGCCAGCACGCCGGCAAAGCGCGCCAGCTCGGTGCCGATGGTCACCATGGTGCCGATGCCGGCAGCGCGGGCGCGCGCCACCACGGCGTCGGCATCGGCGGCCAGTTCGGGGAAATCGAGATGGCAGTGACTGTCGACCAGCATCAGAGGCTTCCTGTCCGCCGCGCCGCCGCCGCCAGCGTGCGCGCCGCCGTCCAGATGGTCTGGCGTGGTTCCAGGTTCAGGCCATCGGCGCGGGCGAACTGCTCTTCCAGCCGCACCGCCGCGTCAGCCCAGGCCTTCGCATCGCCACCGGCGCGCGCCTTGGCCCGAATGCGTTCACGCAACGCCGCCGAGAGAAAATCGCCAAACAGCGATAGCCCGTCGCGCATGCGGCCGATCTTTTCGCCCAGGGCATATAGGGCCACCAGGTCGGGCTCGCGCGCCCGCTCGATGAAGCCGGCGGCTTGCGTCGCCAGCATCGCGCCATCGCCATCGGCCAGGGTCAGGGCGGCGCCGATGCTGCCGCCTGCCAGCCGCGCCAGGCCGTGACGTTCATCGCTGTCCATGTCCGGCAGCAGCGCCGACAGCGCTCGCTCCAGCACATCATCCGGCATCGGCCGCAAGTCCAGGCGGCGGCAGCGCGAGCGGATGGTGGGCAGCAGGCGGCCTGGCCGGTGCGACAGCAGCAGCAGCATGGCTTTTTCAGGCGGCTCCTCGAGCTGCTTGAGCAGCGCATTGGCCGCGTTTTCGTTCATGTCGTCGGCAGGATCGACGATCGCCACCCGCCAGCCGCCAGCCCCGGCGGTCATGCCGAAAAAGCCGGACAGCCGCCGCACTTCATCCACCGGCAACTCGGTCTGCGGCTTGCCGGTCCTGGGGTTGAGGCCGCGCTTCAGCACCAGCAATCCGGGATGGGCGCGGGCTTCGATCTGGCGTGCCACCGCATCGTCCCGGGAAACCGACAGGTCGGCGGGGCCTTCATCCGTCGCGCCATACCGCAGCAGATAGCGCGCCATGCGATAGGCCAGCGTCGCCTTGCCGATACCGGGCGGTCCGGTGATCAGCCAGGCATGGGGCGGCCGCCCACCGCGCAGCGTCGCCGAAGCCAGTTCCAGCGCCGCGCCCTGCCCCAACAGCGTTTCGGTTTCACGCGGATGCGCAAAGCCCGCGACGCGGTCGCTCTCGAAATTCTCGTCGCTGCTTTTGAAGCGCTTGGCCATGGCGGTTTATAGAGCGAAACGGCCATGCACGGCGTCCCAAATCGCCGCGGCGACCGCGTCTTCGTCGCCGCTGGCGTCGATCAGGCGGCAGCGTTCCGGCTGCTTGCGGGCAATATCCAGGAAGGCCGCCCGCATCCGCTCATGAAATTCCGTTCCCAGGCTTTCAAAGCGGGTTTCGGCGCCGCCCCGCGATCCGGCGCGGGCCAGCCCCACCGCCACCGGCAGGTCCAGAACAAGCGTGAGTTCAGGACGAAAATCATCCAGCACGACGGCATCGATGCGCCGGATGGTTTCGCGCGGCACCCCCCGGCCCGCGCCCTGATAGGCGAAGGTGGAATCGTTGAAGCGGTCGCAGACCACCCACTGGCCTTGTGCCAGCGCGGGGCCGATGGTGCGGGCGACATGGTCGGCACGGGCGGCATAGACCAGCAGGGTTTCGGTGATGGGATTCCAGCGCCCACCCTCGCCTTCCACCACCAGTTTGCGGATCTGCTCGGCACCGGGCGAACCACCGGGCTCGCGGGTCTGCACGACATCCAGGCCCGCTTCGCGCAAGCGGGTGCACAGACGGCGCGCCTGGGTGGACTTGCCGGTGCCCTCGCCGCCTTCCAGGGTGATGAAGCGGCCCGGCGTCACCATCATTTCTTGCCGAAGGCGCCGGTGGCGCGATGCCAGAGGCCCATGAACATGTTCTCCTTCGCCACCGCCTGGGCGGCGTAGACCGGCACCGACAGCGGCGGGAAGTCGGGCGCCGTGATCACCAGGCTGCCGACGCGCTGGCCCTGGCGCAGCGGCGCGGTGAGATTGGGATCAACCTGCAGCATCGTCTTCATCCCGGCATGGGAATCCACCTGCATGGTGACGGCCACCGCCGCCGCCGGGGTCGCCGACACGCTGGCGACGGCACCGTTCTTCACCGGCACATTGCCGACAATCTGGTTGGCCTGTGTCACCGGGAAACGGCGGAACTCGCGGAACGCCATTTCCATCACCCGCCCGGCTTCCTCGGCGCGGCGGATGTTGGGGAAATAGTCGTTCTTGTATTGCGGATAGCGCAGCCCGTTCAGCACCAGGATCAGGCGCTGATCGCCGCGCTTGGCCGAGATGGTGATGCCATAGCCGGCGGCGTCGGTGTGACCGGTCTTGAGCCCGTCCGCCCCCGGCAGGGAATCCAGCACCAGGTCGCGGTTGGGCTGGCGGATCTTGTGCCAGGTGAATTCGCGCTCGCTGAAATAGTGATAATATTGCGGATAGGTCTTGATGATGTGCCGCGCGAGCTTGGCAAGGTCGAGCGCGCTCATCAGCTGGCCGGGCGGGTCGGGCAAGCCATCCGGATTGACGAAGGTCGATTGCGACAGGCCAAGTTCCTTCGCCCGCTTGTTCATCAGGCCGACAAACCCTTCCAGCGAACCGCCCAAGCCTTCGGCAACCACGACACAGGCGTCATTGCCCGACTGGATGATGATGCCACGGATCAGATCTTCCACCGCGATGCGGCTGCCCAGCTCGACGAACATCTTGGAACCCTGGGTGCGCCAGGCGCGCTCGGACACCGGCAGCGTGTCGGTGAGCTTGATGCGTCCGTCGGCCAGGCGCTGGAACAGCAGGTCCAACGTCATCAGCTTGGACATGGAGGCGGGCGGTTGCGGCGTCAGCCCGTCCTTCTGCCACAGGATCTGGCCGCTGTCGGCGTCCAGCAACAGCGCATGTTCCGCCGACGTATCCATGGCGGCATGCGCCGGCAAGGCGGCGGCGAACAGGAACGGCAGGATCATCAGGAAACGGCGCATGAAAACTCCAGACTATTGATCGACCACGATGCGGGCATCTTCGCCCCCCGCCTGGCCGTTGATACGCGACAAGGCGGCATCGGCTTCGCTCACCGACGCCAGCGGGCCGGTCCGCACTCTATAAAGCGTTTGGCCGCCCCGCTGTAGGGTGGAAATCGTCAAGCCTCCCCCCAGCGAATTCAACAACCGCTGCGCGTTGGCGCGATTGGAAAAAGCGCCGACCTGGACATAGAGCCGGTTGGTTTTGGGCACGGGAACCCGGTCCACCTGTCCGCTCGGCTCGGTCGAGGCCAGCTGCACCGGGGCGGAGGGCACCGGCACCGGCAAGGGCCGCGCCTGCACGGGCGCCGCCACCGCCGCGCCGGGCACCGACGCCAGCGGCGCGCTTTCGACACGGCCCGAGGGCGCCGCCGGCAATGCATTGGCGATAGCGGGCGGCGTCGCCGGCGCGGGCGCCTTGCCGGGACCAAGATCGGCACGGGCCAGATAGGTCACACGCACCCGGGCCGTGCCGGTCTGGACCACATCCAGCAATTCGGCGGCATGGCGCGACAGATCGATGATGCGCCCGCGCGCATAGGGACCGCGATCATTCACCCGCACCACGATCGACTTGCCATTGTCCAGGTTGGTAACCCGCACATTCACCGGCATGGGCAGCGTCTTGTGCGCCGCCGTCAGGCTGTTGCCGTCATAGAGTTCGCCATTGGCGGTGCGCTTGCCGTAAAAGGTCGGACCGTACCAGGAGGCGATGCCGGTCTCGTCATAGTCCGGCTGCTCGCGCGGATAGTACCAGACATTGTCGATCTGATAGGGCTCGCCGATCTTGTAAACCCCGGCGGCGGCCGGCAGCTGCACCGGCGGCATCTCCAGCGGCGGCGGTGGCCGGGGCGCGACCGGCGCCGGGCGCGGCGGTGGCGCACTACTGCAGCCCATGGCGGCGAGCGCCATGGAGATCGCAAAAGTCCTGATCGCAGTGCCGGGGGACACGAATCGCATGCGCATGGGTTCTGACGCTAATGCAGGCCCCGCCCCTGGAAAAGACCAAGACCGATCATGGGCTTGGCTTAATTGCATGGGCCGCCGCGGCGCGGGCGAATTCCGCCCTTTCCTGGGTAATATGCGGACTGGGCGTCGCCTGGACCAGCGTCACCGGGCCGGCCGGATCAACGGCGAAAGCGGGCAATGCCGTCAGCCGGTAGGCGGTGGAAATGGCGCTGTTGCGCCCCCTGGCGTCCGGCACGGCATCGGCATTGCGGGCCAGGGCGTAATAAATCGCGATCAAATTCTCGTGATAGGGGATTTCCAGGAACGGTCCTTCCACCGCGACATTGAAGGCTATGCGGGCATAGAGATCGCGCCAGTCGCGATAGCCGCCGATGAGGCCCGTGGCGCTGCCGTCGGCGGCGATCCGCAACGCCAGCCGCCCCCGCAGGAACGTCGCCGCGCCACGATTGCTTTCGCTCCAGGCGAAATCGGGCGCCTGCAGCCGCGCCACCGGCACCGTCGTCAGCACGCCATCGCGGATGCGGCCCGTCAGTTTCGTGTATTGCGCGTCCCGGACCAGGCGATAGGAATAATCGCGCAGCGGCACCCCGGCTTTCGTGCGCTCCAGCGGATCTGGCGATGCACCGACCTCCACCGTCACCGCGTCGTCGCGCGTCGGCGACTGGTTGCCGGACAGCCGGATCAGCATGGTGAAAAGACCCGCCTGCATCCGTTCGTTGGCGCGAATGCTGAGTGCCCCCTGCCCCGGAGGCCCGCGAAACGCCATCAGGCACCCCAGGGCGCGATAGAAACCATTGTCGATGCCGCCCGCGCCATCAGGTGAAACGAAGCCGCCGGTTGACGGCTTGCCGTCGAGATCGAAGCCTTCCGCGATGTTGCTCACGACGGCCGGCAAGCCCGGATCAGGCGCGGCAAAGGGATTGATGTAGGTGTCGATGTTCGCGGCGAAGCCGCGATGGTGCAACGCAGGCGCCAGGATGCGGTAGGGCTCGATGCTGGGCACCGCAGGTTTGAGCAGTTCGGCGATCTGCGCAGTGCTGCGCCAGCCGGTTTGCAGCAGCCGCGAATAGTCGTTGTCGGCCACGGTGCCATTCGGGCAGTCGCTGCCCGGCGCGCCGGTGGTGCCCGCGGCCCCGCCATAGCGGAAGGCCGGTTCGTAAGCCGTGATCACAAAGCTGCGCACCCAGGGCATTCGGACGGCTTGGTTGCCGTCCTCACCCTGCGCCGGAAGCGCCACCATCACTGCAAGAGCCAGGAGACCCGCGCGCACCGCAAACTTTCCGGATGATTACACTCCCCCCTTCTAGCGCCGGTATCCTGGCGGTGAAAGGCGGCGCGATGGGTGCGGTACGGGAACGGAATGCGCAAACAGAGCGAATGCCTGTCCACACCCCGTCCACGCCTTCCCCGGCAGAGAGAGGGAGGGCCAATTAAGCACAATTTCATCAAACCCTGAGGATGGCTTTAAGCGAGCCCCTTAGCGTCGGGCAACTCCGGTGTTTGATGAAGCGCAGACCAGAATCCACGACCTCCGAGCGCGAACTGATCGAATTGCTCGCCGCTGGCGGGCGTGTCCTGGCGCTGGGCGCTCTGGCGGGCTGGCGCAAACATGGCCTTCTGCCGCCACTGGACAGCTGCGGCACGGGTGCCGGGCGCGCCTATTACTGGCGCGACCCGCTCATCTGCAAAAGAGCCAGAACAGCATTCGATCTGATGGAAAAGAACTGTCATGTCAACCAGGTGCTCTGGTCACTGTGGCTCAGGGGCTTTCCGGTCTCATCCGTCAAATTGCGGCGCGCTTGGCAGCAATGCAATCGGCTCCGCAAGCTTTGGCTGCCTATGCCGGAATTGCCGGGACAACAGTTTCGCACCCCGGCGCTGGGCGACCGTGCCCTTCTCGGGCAGTTGATGCAGATTCTGGGTCTGGCGCTGCCGCCGGATCGGCGTGTCGCCACCATCATCGAGCACGCCGCTGTCCGCCTCGGACTGGATGGCGCCTCCGGCCCCCAGCTCTGGTCGCTGCTGCAGATGGCTGGCCTGGCGCTGGAATCAAGCGCGCTGCTGGATAGCATCGATGACGCGCTGCTGACGAAGGCGCAAATCCATTTGCGCCTGGCCGCAGATCTTCTGGAACGTTCGGCGAGCGAGACGGATGCCTGGAATGGCTGGCTCGCCGACAGGGTCGGCCCATCCCTTGCGCTGGTGATTTTGGCGATGCTGCGTTCCGGTCAGGGCGAAACACTGGATGCCCTGGCGGCAAAACTGGAAGCGCCGGGCCGGCGGCATGTGCCGGCCCGGGCGCCTCTTCATCAGATTATGGCGTGACCTTCAGCGTCTTCGACCACGACCCTTCGATCTGCTTGACCACGCTGTCGGGGAACGGAACATAATCCAGCTTCTGTGCGTCGGCGGCGCCGTCATGCAGCGCATAATCGAGGAACTTCAGCACCGCCTTGTTCTTCTCCGCCGGATAATCCGCGCGCATCAGCATGTAAGTCGCCGCGGTGATGGGCCAGCTGCCGGCGCCGGGCTGGTCGGTCAGGATCTCGTAGAAATCCTGCACCTTGCTGAAGTCGGCATTGGCCGCGGCAGCCTGGAAGGACGCCATGGTGGGCTGCACCCGCTTGCCCGCCTTGTTGACCATGTCGGTCCACACAAGATTTGATTGGCGCGCATAGGCATATTCGACATAGCCGATCGAACCCGCGGCCTGCTGCACGGTCGCCGCGACACCGGCATTGCCCTTGCCGCCCACGCCCACCGGCCATTCGATGGAGGTATCGGCGCCCACGCTCTTGGCCCACTCCGGGCTCACTTTTCCCAGATAATCGGCGAAGTTGAAGGTCGTGCCGGAACCGTCAGCACGATGCACCACGAGGATCGCCGTGGCCGGAAGGCTGACCGAGGGATTGATCGCCTTGATGGCAGGATCGTTCCAGTGCGTGATCTGGCCCAGGAAGATGCGCGACAGCACGCTGCCGTTCAGAACGAGCTGGCCCGCCTTGATGCCCGGCAGGTTCACGATCGGCACAATCGAGATCACAACCTGGGGAAACTGCACCAGGCCGAGCTGGGCGCAGGAATATTGCTCGCGCCGCCACTGCGCCGCATGGGTGACATGGTAGTAGCTGCTGTCAGCCACCAGCGCGCCGGAGACGGTCGCGGGGGAGGTTTGCGTACTGGCCACCTGTACCGGCGCCGCCTGTTCACTGTCCAGCATGCAGGTCGAAAGCGCCGTGCTATCCGGCGCGATGCCGCGGCCACGGCACGCATCATATGCCTGGAGCCGTGATTGCCCTTCCATCAGCCCCGCAGCCGTGGCGCTCAGGCTTTCGCGGCAAGCCAGATAAGCGAATTCCCCCGGTCGCA
>Ga0316232_1003128_pt1 | contig 15721 bp, 12 predicted proteins | sample TBHtaG_FD_206006 | JGI IMG/M metagenome (GOLD analysis project Ga0316232, IMG submission 206006) | Freshwater microbial communities from Trout Bog Lake, Wisconsin, USA - TBH18025_13 | ecosystem: Environmental > Aquatic > Freshwater > Lake > Hypolimnion/Profundal zone | place: USA: Wisconsin... | reverse complement strand
GTATTTGCGTTCCTTAAGCATTGTGTCCCCTCCATAACAAAATCTCCCATGCCTTATACTTCGACATAGGAGATTAAAAACCATTTTCGTACCCTATTACTTTTTTTACTTTATCGACAGCCTGAGCGGGCGCGATATTCGCGCCCGCTGTTTCATGTCTATTGGGTCATGCCGGCGACTGTCTGAATAATCGCAACAACCATTTTCGCCGTTTTCTCCAGATCTTCCACCGTCACATACTCATCAGTGGTGTGAACTTTGGCCATCCCCACCCCGAGTACTGCTGAAGGCACCCCGTATCGATTGAAAAAATTGGCGTCACTGCCGCCCCCGGTGGCCTCCAATGCAGCCGCAAACCCGGCGCTCTCAGCCGCTCGGCGCGCTGCGGCAATCACCGGCGTATCGTCGGCAAGTACATAGGGGTCATAAACCCTCTTAACGCTGATTTCGGCGCGAGCGCCGGCAGCGGCGGCTGTTTGCTCAAAAGTTTCGACCATATGCCTGGTCTGGTCTTCCAGTTTCTCCAGACTGCGGCTGCGAGCCTCGCAAGTAATCTGCACGTAATCCGGCACAATATTAGTCGCCACCCCGCCCTGGATAAGGCCTACATTGGCAGTGGTCTCGGTGTCGATACGCCCCTCCTTGATCCGGGCCAGAGCCTTGCCGGCCACGACAATGGCGTTGACGCCCTCTTCCGGAGCCATCCCGGCGTGAGCGGCCTTGCCACGGATAATGACCGTGATATTGTTCTGACCGGGAGCCGCGTTGACAATCTTGCCGGGGCTGCCGCCCGAGTCCAGGATATAGCCAAAATCGGCCTTGAGCAACCCTTTGTCCATATTCTTCGACCCACTGAGACCGGTTTCTTCCGCCACCGTCAATACCACCTGAATATCCCCATGGGAAATATTGGTCGCCCTGACGACTCTCAGTGCCTCTAAAATCCCCACAATTCCGGCTTTGTCATCTGCTCCCAGCACCGTATCGCCACGAGAGGTGATCACTCCGGCTTTGATTTCGGGTTCGATCCCGGCGCAGGGTTCCACGCAGTCCAGGTGAGCGCTGAGCATCAATACCGGCGCTGCCGGATTGCCTTTTATAAACCCAAAAACATTGCCGCAGTTGCCGTTAATTTTCCCAGCCACATCATCTTCAAAAACTTCCAGCCCTAAAGCAGTGAGTTTACTTTTCACCACATCGGCAACTTGCCGCTCCGCCTTGCTTGAACAGCTTATTCTGACAAGTTCGCAAAATTCCGCAACAATCCGTTCCCGGTCAATCATTCAGCCATCCCCTCCTGGTGATAATCCTAATTATTTTGTTCAGCCCAGCCTGGTTACATTCCTGCTTTGGCTGGCAAGCCTGGTATATTCCCCCCGGGTTTAACAGAAAATAGTCTAAACTGGTAAAAGGAAGTTAAGCCATGTCAAAGGTAGTTGCCGTCCAGTCTCCCGGAACCAAACTGACCACGCTCCTAGAAGAACGGGGATATCAGGTAATCGACCTCTCCTCAGCCGCCCGGGTCCACACCCGGGTTGACGCCATTTTGTACACTGGTTATCATCCAGATACCGTTCTGACGGCCTCCCCTTCGGCTGAATTCTCCGATATCACATGGGGCGGCCTCAGCCCGTCCCCTGACGAATTTCCGAGCGCTGTCAACCTTAATATCACCGGAATGCGTCCTGAGCAGGCTGTTGACGCTCTGGAGTCCCGCCTTCGTCACCGGCACTGGCACCACTAGCCACAGGCTCTATTCGTCAGACGCTGTCTGTCGCGGTCCCAGCAGGCGCCCGCGGGTCAAAATGGTTTCGCCAAACCTGTCCTTTAGCCGGTCCACCGCTTCCGAAACCTTGGCGCGCTTGTCTTCTTTTTCGGTAAATAACGCAGTTTGCCCGCCCCCATACTGCAGGCCTGACATGGTCACCCCTAAAAGCCTTACTCCTTCAGGCAGCTTGGTAGAATCCATGATCGTCCCGACGGTCTCGTAGATGGTCTCATCCAGGCAGGTCGGTTCACCGAGAGTACGGCTGCGGGTTATGGTTTTGAACGAAGCAAACCGGATTTTGACTGTGACCGTGCGGCCGGAGTACCCGCTCTTTCGCAGCCGCCGGCCGACCTTCTGGGTCAACGCCAACAGACAGGTACGAATATCGTCCGGTTTATAAAGATCCTGCTCGAATGTTATTTCATTGCCGACAGATTTGGGAGCATGCTCCGGAATGACCTGCCGATTGTCGCAGCCGCGGGCTAATCCCTTCATTTCCCCGGCCGCGTTGCCGAAATGTTTATGAAGAATGAAATCATCAGCCGCCGCCAGCTGCCCGATGGTGTTTATGCCTATCGCCTGCAAAGCCTTAGTTGCCTTTTCGCCAATCCCCCAGAGGCGAGAAACCGGTATATTCCGTAAAAATTCGGCCTCCAGCCCAGGCTGGACCAGCACCAAGCCATCCGGCTTGCCCCAATCGCAGGCCAACTTCGCCAGAAACTTGTTGGATGCAACCCCCGCCGAAGCCACCAAGGAAAGCTCGGACCTAATCTGTCCTTTGATCTGACGGGCGATCTCCGCCGGGTCAGGGAACAGCCACTCCATGCCGGTGACATCCAAAAACGCTTCATCCAGCGACAGCGGTTCCACCAACGGCGAGAACCGACTCAGGATATTTCTGATCTCAGCCGCTACCCGCCCGTACTTACGATGGTTGCCAGCCAAAAAAATTCCCTGAGGACAGCGTCGGCGGGCTTCTTCCATCGGCATGGCCGAATGCACGCCAAAACGGCGGGCTTCATAAGACGCGGTAGCAACCACTCCCCGTCTTCCCAGACCGCCGACAATCACCGGTTTTCCCTGCAGAGCGGGATTATCCCGCTCTTCCACAGCCGCAAAAAAGGCGTCCATATCAATATGAATAATCCAGCGCTGCATATCCTCACCGCCACTGCTGTCGAAAACTGAAAAATCACACCATCCTGTCAATAGGTCCGGTGTGAATTACTGCTATCTTTATATTAGAACTCATGTTCTACATTGTAAAGGACTTTCCTAAGAAATATAGAAATCGTGCCCACCCAGGACAGAATTGACGACAGTGACCGGCTCCAAAGCCTGGAAGCGGGTGTTTTCAAGGGTGCGAAGCTCTTCCCGATGTTTATTGAGCTGCTCCTCGATCACGCCTTTTGTATAACCGTACTCTTCCAGTCGAAGCAGCGCCTCTTCCATCTCCCTGATTCGGTCTTTAAATTTGCTATGCGAATCGACGATTTCCAATCCGCTCCTGATATTCATACTATCGCCCCGCACTACCGTCTTGTCAATAGCGTAACCTTTCTTGCAATCAATTATTACAGCAGGCTATAAGAAGGTATCCATGATCATTCAGCGGGCGATGTGATCACTTATACCTGAAGGGTGAAGCAACGTTGGGGTTCTATGCAGAGCCTCAGAGGCAATTCCGGTCGCTCAAGAAACCTCCGAGCAAACCGAAGGTCGAACCGCTAAAGCCAGTGTCCAAAGACGTCAGGCTCTGGGTTGCTTGTGCCGCCATGCCCACCAATTTGAAACAACCGCTCCAATGGTGATGATTACAAATATCTCCACCCTTGACCCTCCCTGGTCTCGCAATAGGAGTCTATTATGTTTATCGCGCGGATTCGGCTGTTACTTAATAGTTTTTGTAAATTTTTATCAATTTTAGCCATAATTTGGTTGTTATGGTTTCGCTGTATTTAAAACAAGAGCGAAAATGACAAAAAGGCGGGACAACCCGCCAATGACACCTCTTTTTATCTGGGAACGCTGGAAAAACTTTCGCTTTTTATAATATGCATGCCGATTTTACCGTCGGAAGTTTTCTTAATAATGAGCCTGCCTCCCAGGGAGTCCTTTTCCACATTGAAATATACTTTGTTGCTGCATGTATCCCACTGTACTGCGTTAACGGTTTTCACCTCAGCTATATCCATCTTTGGTACCTCCACCCTGTCGACCTAATCATATCGGTTAAATTTGGGTAATTAGTAATATTACGGTTTAAGTCGCCAAACCCCTTGAGACTTTTGTACCTAAACCCTGGGGTCAAGGTCCCATTTCCGTGATACTCGCTTTTTCCGCCAACAAAAAGCTCTCTCCCTTGCGGGCCTGATGACAAAAGGGAAGTCGAGATTTTTTCTCGACTTCCCTTTTTGTATTTCAGCCTTAATTCCGGGTGCCAGGTGAAACTTGCGTTTTATTTCTGTAATTTCTATGTTATGCTAGTGCCTTTACCATGCGTTTAATGTTCAGAGCCGATGCGGATAAAAGGCATTGCTCTTGAACATTCACAATACCCCGCCTGTAGGTCTTCTCCAGATTGTGCTGGGATTTTAGAATTCCAAAAGTTCCCTCACACCAGATTCGCCGCAACCGCTGAATTGAGTAATAATCCGGTGTGTGCGCCCGGTCCCGGTTTCGTTGAATAGAGACTTGAAACAGTGGGACCTTAATTCTTCGGTGAGGGGCACTCTTGCCAAAACACCTTACTCTAAGGGGACAGATTTTACAATCCCTAGTTTTTGCCCTGTATATTTTAAAAATGGCGGTTTCACTAGGCCGATCCACGTTTGTGAAGTGAAGAAGTTTTCCTTTAGGACAGGTGAAGGTATCCGTTTCTTGATCGTAGAGGAAGTTGCCCGCGTGGATGACATCCGCATCGTCATCGGGATCAATCGGCGTGATATATCCTTCTATCCCATTCTGTTCTAAACCGTGATGGACTTCAGCGCAGTCATATCCTTTGTCGGCACCGATCTTTCGTATTGGAAGACCGAGTTTCCCTTTCTGCACTTTGACCCGTTCTACAAAGGGGATATGATCGTTTAAATTGCCTGCGGTCGCGTGAACATCAGTAATAATTCCATGTTTAGCATCGATGCTGGTATGGCTCAGATAGTGGAAACCGATGGGCTTGCCTGGTCGGTTCATATACCCTGCATCCGGGTCAGTTTTGCTGGATACAACCTCACGCATCACCTTCCTTCCCTCTATCTGCCACTTTTTTCCGCATTTCTTCTTTCCTGCCGCATTCCTTTTGTCTTGTAGCTCGATTTCAAGTCGCTGGGCTTCTTGCTCTAGCATTTTCATATATTCTGTCGGGGTTTTCTCCACCAAGATCTTCTCTACTCGTTGCTTGGATGCACTGGCTTTGATATGGGTCGAGTCCGTTACAATGACTTCGCCGGTCACAAGACCTTGCGCCACACAACGCGAAACGATGGTGTCAAAAATCTCTTGAAATAATGGGCTGTTCTTGAATCGCCGTCTCCGGTTCTGACTAATCGTAGAATGATCCGGAACAGGCTCTGCTAAATCCAGCCCCAAAAACCATCGATAGGCCAGGTTGAGTTTGACTTCCTGTTCCAGCTTGCGTTCAGAGGGAATTCCATACCAGTAGCCAATCAACAGCATCTTGACCAAAAGCACCGGATCAACGGATCGTCGGCCGACTGGCGAATACAATTCTTTAACCTTATCGTAAATAAACGAGAAATCAATAGTACGTTTGATAGTCCGAAGCAGATGGTCCTGAGGCACAAAATCATCTAGGTTGACATACATGAACTGACATTGTTTCTCTTCATCTTTTCCCAGCATAACTCCACCACCTAAAAAAAACTCCATACAGATATATTCTGCATGGAGTGATCAAAACCATTTGTATGGTCCAAAATTATTTTGTCAACAAGCCCTTATATCCTGGAGGCTTTTTTTATTGGGCGAATTACGGGAGGTTCCGTCTCGCGGCCCCCGGCCCGCACTCGGTTGCCTTTCCGGCGTCAGTAGCCTTCCGCCGTTCCGTCGCTCCGCGGGTCGGCTGCCCCGTATTTTACGCCGGTATCGGGGTCAATGAGGATTGCTCCGGCGTGTCCCATCACATCAGTGTAATCGTCCATGACACTGACCTCGTGGCCGCGTTTCTTCAGCTCTGCAAGAACAGCCGGGTCCACTCGCCCTTCTACTTTCAGATCATTGGCGGATGCGCCCCAGGTACGCCCGTACAGCCAGCGCGGGGCGTCAATCGCCTCCTGCACATTGAGTCCGAAGTCGATGATCCGGGTCACCATGGCGGCCTGGGTCTGGGGCTGGCCCTCGCCCCCCATGGTTCCGTACACCAGGTACGGCTTGCCCTGCTTGAAGAGCATCGCCGGGTTCAAGGTGTGGAAAGTTCTCTTGTTCGGCGCCAGGCAATTAACATGGCCCGGATCGAGGGAAAAGAAGCTCCCCCGGTTTTGCAGGATGATCCCTGTATCACCGACCACAATACCTGAACCGAAGTCGTGGTAGATGCTCTGAATGAGTGAGACCGCATTGCCGGCCTTGTCCGCCACCCCCAGCCAGACGGTGTCGCCCTTGGGATCAAGCGGCTCTACACTGAACGCGGCCTGCTGCATTGAGATGCGGGCCGACTGCTCCTTGCCGTGCTCAACTGACAGCAGGTACTCCAGAGGAATGTCGATAAACTCCGGGTCGGTCACCCATTTGTCGCGATCGGCAAAGGCCTGTTTCGTAGCCTCAACAATCAGATGAACATAGTCGGCTGTTCCCTCACCCACGGCCGCGAGGTCAAAGTTGTCAAGAATGTTCAAGATTGCCAGAGACGCAACTCCCTGGGTGTTGGGCGGGAAATTCCAGGCCTGAAGACCCCTGTAACCAGCTGTCAGCGGCTTCACCCAGTCGGCGGTGTGCCGGGCAAAATCGGACGCAGTCAGCATCCCGCCGTTGGCCTGCAGTTCGGCTACAATCTTCCGGGCAATAACGCCGGTATAAAACTCTCGCGGCCCCTCTTGGGCGAGAATACTCAGCGTGTTGGCCAGATCCTGCTGCCGAAACAGGTCTCCGGCTTGATAAAGCTTGCCGTCGGCTTTGAGAAAGGTCTTGCGAAAGCCTTCGAAGCGCTGGAGGTTGCGAAAGGTGTCGTCATCCGGATTGATATTGACTTTTGTCCATTGTTCCTGGCTGTCGGTCAGGGGAAAACCGGCCTGGGCATGGCCGATAGGTGCCTTAAAAAGCTGCGCCCAGGGTAGCCGGGCGTCCATGGACGCCTTGGCATAGTCATAGGCGCTTTCCCAGCCTGAAACCGCCCCTGGCACGGTATTCGCCGCCAGATAGCCCCGCGCCGGTATTTGACGATACCCCTGCCGCTTATAAAAGTCGATGCTCGCATTTTCGCCGGATCGTCCACTGGCGTTGAGGGCTTTCAATTCTCCGGATTTAGCGTTGTAAATCAGCCAGAAATTATCGCCGCCCAGCGCGTTCATATGGGGGTAGACCACCGTTAGCGCCGCAGCAACCGCGATAGCGGCCTCAACAGCGCCTCCTCCCTGCTCCAGAATCGCCAGTCCGGCCTGGGAGGCAAGCCGATGCGGGCTGACCACCATTCCCTTCGCGCCTTTCGCGGGTATGCGTTTTTCAACATCCACCGTCATCATTGTTTTTCTCCACCCTCTCTCTTGCGGGTCTTGACCACTTCCTGGAATAAGCATCAGACTGCCTGGAGCTACTCGGCCAGGGTCCGGACAAGCTTGGCCAGAGCCTTCTCAAAACAAGCCAGCGGTGCCTTGACAACCCCAGCTCCCACCTGGCCGATTCCCGCCTTGCGATGGGCCATCCCGGTATTGATGACCGGGACGACGCCTGTCTGGATGATCTTGCGGATGTCAATTCCCAGCGGTGCACCCTCAAAATTCAGGTTGGCCAGCAAGAAGTGGGTGCTCTGGGCATAACTGATTTCCGCCATCTCCCTTGTAAACCGGACAGCGTCCTCCTGGGAACCCGCCCCCACGAACCGCACCACGGCAGGCGAAGCAGCCATTGAAATCCCGCCCAGACCAATCACTTCGATGATGGCACTATCCCCCATATCCGGATTGGCGTCTTCAGGACCATATCCCGGAAAAAAAAGTCCTTCCGGCATGTTCGCCGGCGCCACAAACCATTCGTCGCCTGTACCGGCGACTTTCACCCCGAAATCCGTGCCGTTTCTGCACATTACTGTAACAATCGAGCTATCCTTGATCCCCTTCGCCGGGTCGCTGGTCGCCTTGCCGACCGCCATCGCCAGATTGAGAAAAAACTGGTCATTGGAGCAGATAAACTTCGTGACTTTGGCTTTTTCGGCATGGTCAATCTCCAGCTCGGCGATAACAGGGCAGATCTGCCGGGCAAACAGCGAGGACGCGGCGGTGTTGCGTTGATGCATTTCGTCGCCCATGGTCAGCGCCTGGGCCATAATGACCTTGAGGTTAATCCCGCCTGCCCGGGAAATCGCGGCATCCAAAACAGGAGCCAGACTGTCCCTGAACCAGGCCAAACGGTCAAGGACCTCTTGATCGTTGGCTCCGAAACGCATGACCTTGCCCAAACCCTCATTAATGGTGCAGTAGGAGACATTGCCAAAGGCTTTGTTTATCACCTCAAAGACAGGCATGTGATAGGTAATGATGCCTGTCATCGGCCCCACCGCCCCGTAGTGGTGATTGGGAGCCAGCTTGATCTTGCCGGCCTGAATCAGCTCCAGCGCTTCCTTATCGCTTTCAGCCAAACCCTCAAATCGCAGGGCGCCAAGGATTGCACCCTGCATCGGCCCGCACATCCTGTCCCACGTAATCGGCGGTCCGGCGTGCAGAATGGTTTCCGGCGTCATCCCCCTGAGTACGGTGTGGGCGGGTTTGACTCCAGTCAAAACCGGCTGGGCATTGTTAAAAATGCTTATGACCCGGTCGTTGGCGGCGTTGATTTTCTCTTCAGTCTGAGCAAGCAGCGCCGCCAGCGGCCTGTTTCCGCCGGCGGGTGGGCGCCAGGCAACCTGCACTGTCGGCACTTTCTGCTGTGAAAGAGTTGCGGTAAAGAGCTCCAAGCCGATGTTGACCACACTGAGTTCCTTGTTGAATAAACTTTGCTTCTCTGTCATGGCATCACACCCCCAGTCCTTCTATCAGCATACTTACCGTCCGCGCCACCTCAGCGTTGGATCTGGCGACAAACGCCCCTGCTCTTTTCAGCTTCTCCCGCTGACTGTCGCAGTGCTGCTCATCCGAATTGGTGCCGCAGACATAGGCGATAATCGCCAGTTCATTGCCAATAGCCCTGGCGGCGAGTTTGGCTTCTTCCAGCACCGGTACCAGTTCGGCGGCCGGATCTTCGCCGACTCCGAACCCGATGACCAGGTCGATAAGCACCACCGCCGTTTCCGGATCGCGGGCCGCCGCCAGGATGTGTTGATTCCGCGTCGCCGGGTCGATCATCGGATGCGGCCGTCCCTTAGTAAATTCGTCGTCGCCAAAATCGATGGCACTGTGTTTTCCCGGCGGCAGCACCTCCTGGGTGAACAGCTCTTTGGACAAGGGCGTATTGGAATAGATCGGCCCAAGCTGCCGCGCCATGATCAGCATAGCCTCGTAGCAAAGCGTCCCTCCGGTGTATAGCGCCCGGACCCTCCGCTGACCTGGCGCCAGTTTGTCCGTCGCCTGCCGTACCCAATCCCGCAATACCTGCTCCGGTTGCAACAACGCCGGAATAAGTCCGTTCAGTTCCGCAGCTTTAAGGGCCGCCTCCTCCAGCGTGGCTGCCATGATCACCCCAGGCAGCGAAGTCACGCCGGAATGACCGACGAAACACACGATGACTTTTTTCGGCGCTCCAGCCAGTTTAGCTAAAAGTTTGTCAACAACACTTTGCGCCGGGGGCTTCGAAATCAGGATAACAGTCTCGGTGGCCGGGTCGGTGAGAAGATAGTCCAGGGCCTGAATCATAGTTATCGCCCCGATCTCCTCTTTGAGGTCTCTCCCGCCGGTACCGATGGCCTGACTGACGCCAAGCCCCATAGCATCCAGAAGGCAGGCGACCTCTTGCAGCCCGGTTCCCGAGGCTGCCGCCAGTCCGATATTGCCCCGCCGCACCTTATTGGCGAAGCCGATACCAACCCCGTTGATGATGGCTGTGCCACAATCAGGCCCCATCACCAGCAATCCTTTTTCGGCGGCAATTTTCTTTAAATAGGCTTCGTCAGCCAAGGACACGTTGTCACTGAACAGAAATACGTTCTTGCCGTGCTTCAGCGCCTGTTGCGCTTCCAGTGCCGCGTATTCCCCGGGGACCGAGATGAAAACCAGATTGGATTCAGGCCTGTCCTGATAGGCCCTCTCGGCTGAGCGCACAACCGCGGCTCCGGCTCCGGCCACAGGGTTGGCTGCCTTTTGCGCCAGCTGCTCGTCAATCTTTCGCCATACCCACTGGCCGTCAAATCCTTCGGGGGCGCGAAATGCCAGAATGAGGTCATTGGGTCCGGCCGCCTCACCTTCTCCGGCAAGGAGCCTGGCTTCCGCCAGAATCACCCGGTTCGCCGGCGTCCCCATCATCACCGAAACGCCGTCAATTCCCTCCAGCTGTTTCAGTTGCTTCGAGATCAACATCAGCGTCACAGAATCATAATACGTATTCTTTCGCACCACATTATAGAGTTTCACAAGTACTCCCCCTTATCATCGCCATGAAAAACCGTCAAAACCAAAAACCGGCCTGGGTGTTGCTACCCCTTATTCTCAATTATATTGATTTTTTGCTTGCCGCCATAGTGCATGAGACCCAAATAAAAGGGAGGCAACTGTTCTTTATGCACATCGGCTGGCAAGCAGCCCAGTTCTTTCGACCTATTCTCACTACAGCATGTTTTTGGCGGCAAAGAATTATTTCCCTTTCAAGGAGCCTAGCAATATTTGTCGAAGGTATTTACCAGTTAATGAAAAGAGAAGTGAGCGCTGAACATGCACCTCACAATCAAAGATGTTATTCAGCTTTTCCATGAACAGGCGGTGGCGGCGGTCACCGGGTCGTCCGGTCTGGACAACACGGTCTTGTCGGTAAACATAATGGATGCGCCGGATATCTGGAACTGGGTCAAACCAGGCGACCTCATTTTGACTACGGCTTATACCATTAAAGACGACGCTGCCCTGCAAGAACGGCTGGTGAGAGAACTGGCCGTATCAGGCTGCGCTGGCCTCGGTATCAAAACCAAACGCTTTTTGCCGGAAATACCGCCAAGAATGAAAGCCATCGCTACCGAACTGAACTTTCCGATTTTGGAACTTCCTCTGAACCTCTCCCTTGCCGAGATCATGAACCCCATTATCAGTAGCATCGCCGCCAGACAATCCTTTTTGCTGCAACGCGCCAATGAGATCCATCGGGCGCTGACCAAAGCAGCCATCAAAGGCGGCGGATTACCGCCGATCATCGCTTGCCTGGGCAAGCTCATCCAATCCCCTGTGGGGTGCTATGACACAAACGGCTCCCCGCTCAATCACTGGATCCCTGACAACATCTCCGGGATCAGTACCCATACCTTGAAGCAACTGGATCAGTACCTGGCCGCCCAAGCGCCGGAAAACGATCAGCTGCAAAAAAACCTCTCCCTGGCGAAAGCTCCGTACACTCAGCCGGTGGTAATTGACGGCTCTGAGTTTATGATTACCTCGTTCGCCATCATGTCTGACAATGAATTTTTCGGTCATATCTCCATCCTGCAGGCGACCGATGCTTTTCTGGATATCAACCGTATGGCGCTGGAACATACCTGCACTGTTGCCGCCCTGGATTTCCTCAAACAGAAGGCTGTCCTGGAAAGCCGCCGGCTCTATTCCCGCGAAATGCTTGAGAACATCCTGTTCGACGATCTTAGCGGCCAGAACGCCGCCGAAATTTTGGCCGGGTCGAGTTTAGTGCAGGCCAAATATTGCGAATGCTCGGTAATCATGTTGGATAAAATGACAAGCGAAGTCAATGTCCCGATTATCCTGGCCCATCTGTATAAAATGACCCAACAAATCGTAACAGCTAAGTATCCCTTGTCGCTGGTATCGGAGCGAAAAGGAAGAATCATAACCCTGCTGGCGTCAGGTCACGCTCTGACTGGCGAAGACTCCCGGCCTTATGTCAGGCTGCAGAAAGCTTTCTTGGCTATTCATCATGATTTGAAAATATCGATCGGCGTCGGGACGCCGGCTGTCGACATCAATACCATCCGCCAGAGCTACCACGATGCGTTGACCTGCCTGCACCTGGGCCGCACCATCAAGGGCACCGGCCACATTACCTACCCCCACGAAGTCGCCAGTTACACGTTATTTGCTGATTCCAACAATTTCTCGATGCTCAGCCATGTCAGCGGGTCGATTATTTTGAAGCTGGAAAACGCCGACAGAGTCCAGGGAACCGATTTCCTGCGGACGATGGAACAATACCTCGAATGCGACAAAAGCCTGACCGACACGGCAAAAGAACTCTACATCCACCGGAATACCCTGGCAAACCGGCTGGAGAAAATCGCCGACATAGCCGCCATCGATTTTACCGACCGGGAGCTTCTTTTCAGTCTTCGCCTCGCGCTCCGCAAACGCAAAATCTCCCAGCTTTGATGGCCAATGGCGCGAAGGGGCGAAAGTTACAGGGGCTTGCTTTCGTATACATCAAGCGCGGCCTGAAGCGCCTGTCCTGCTGCCACCTTCGCCCCGTGCCTGATCAGCACCGCTTCAAGAGCCGCAAGCACATGGAGGATGTTCTTCTTGCGGCAGCTGAAGCCCATCGAGCCGATCCTCCAGATCTTGCCCTTGAGCGGTCCGAAGGAGCTGGCGATCTCGATCTGAAACTCATGCAACAGCATTCGGCGTACCGACTCGCCGTCTATTCCGCCGGGAATGGTGACCGAAGTGACCATCGGCATCTTGCATTCCGGGTCGCCGAACAGCATAAGACCCATCGCCTGAAGGCCCTGCACCAGGGCCTTTTCATTTAGTTTGTGCCTGGCGAATCTCTCCTCCAGCCCTTCCTCCAGTACAATTCGCAGTCCCTCGCGCAGCGCGTACAGCATCGAGGTGGCTTCAGTGTGATGGTTGAGTCGGGCCGGCCCCCAGTAATCCATCAGCTGGCTGAGGTCAAAATAGTTGCTACGAATCATCCGGGACTGGATGATATGGTGGGTACTGGGGTCGGTCAGACCCCGTTCTATCTTCTTGCGCTCCAGCAGCAGCGCTTCCACTTTCGGACTGAAGGTAATAGGCGCCATACCTGATGGCACCGAGAGGCATTTTTGCGTCCCGCCGATGGCGGCATCGATCTTCCAATCATCGACCTTTACCTCGGTACCGCCCAGGGTGGCCACGGCGTCTACGACAAATAGGATATCCATCTCCCGGCAAGCCGCGCCGATTTCCGCCAAGGGCTGCATGCATCCGGTGGAAGTCTCGCCGTGAACCATTGCAACGATCTTCGGCTTTGCTTTCCTGATTTCCCGGATAACAACCTGCGGGTCGAATACCCGGCCCCACTCGGTCTCGATATTCGCCACATCGGCCGCGTAGCGCTGGGCGATCTCGGTAAGGAGATGGCCGAAGCGACCGAAAATCGGAACAAACACTTTGTCGCCTGGTTCGATCACACTGCACAGGACGGCCTCGATGCCCGCCCGGGAAGTGCCGTCCACCGGAAAAGCCCAGTGATTTCCTGTCTGAAAAACCTTCCTGATCATCCCCATGGTCTCATTCATGATATCGGTAAATTCCGGATCGAACTGCCCCAGGATCGGGGTGCTCATCGCCCGCAGCACCCTCGGGTCGACCTCCACCGGCCCCGGCGTCATAATCGTCCGCAGCGATGTATTCAAATCCCTGTACATGTCCGCTTCCCTCCCAAACCTTATTGGCAGAATCCTGTTACTTGTACGCCAATTGATATAGGACATCAATCAGAACCCTGATTCCTGACGCCAAATCCTTGCTGTCTGTGTATTCTGATGGAGAATGGCTGATTCCCCGGTGACTTGGCACAAACAGCATGGCTGTCGGAACAAACTGGGCAATAATCTGGGCGTCATGGCCCGCCCCGCTGTGCATCATTTTATAGTCAAGGCCGTTTTTCTCACACTGTTGTCTGACGACTTTCACCATCGCTTTGTCCATCGGCACAGGGTCGGTATCCATCCACATATCAATAGAAACCTCCAGCCCCGCCCGGGCAGCCATTTCCCGCATCCTCGCCGAAATCTCGTCCGTATATCGCCCCAATACCGCTTTGTCGGTGTGTCGGGCGTCAAGGCTGAAAGTAGCCTGCCCTGGCACAACATTCACCACATTGGGCTTGATTTCCATTCTTCCCACGGTGACAACAAGCGGGTCTCCATAGTCTTTCGCGGTATCGATCAGCATCGCGACCATCCTGCTGGCTGCCTCCATGGCGTCCTTGCGGTAGCGCATCGGCGTCGTTCCGGCGTGATTTGCTTCGCCGCTGACCTCGATGGTGAAGCGCCGCTGGCCGACAATATGCTGCACTACCCCCACGGATTTTCCCTCAATCTCCAGTACACCGCCCTGTTCAATATGGATCTCGATAAAAGCTTTCAAGTCCCGCCGCACCTCGGCCGCCTCAGGTCGGAAATCAAATCCGGCCTGTCGCATGGTGGCCACAAAGGGCCGCCCCTCGAAATCAACCAATCCTTCCACATCAGAGCGCTTCGCCAGCGCGAAAATATTCTTCGCCCCCCAGAAGGTAAACGGAAAGCGGCTTCCTTCCTCTTCGGCAATCGCCACTAGTTCTAAATTGCGAAGCGGCTGACCATACTCTTTTTGCAAATGGCGCAGAGCCACCAGCCCGGCAATAATGCCGTACTGACCGTCATACAGCCCGCCGTTTCTGACGCTGTCAAGGTGCGACCCGGTCAGAATAGTCTCATCTTTGTGCTGCGACCCTTCCAGTCTTCCGAACAGGTTGCCGACTTCATCCAGCCGCACAGCCAAACCATCTTCCCTCATCTGCCGGGCTAACGCTTGCTGGGCTGCCAGCCATTCCGGCGTATAAAGAAAGCGTGAAAGGCCCCCCTTTGGGTCCTGGCCATATTGCCCCAGCCATGTTAGCAATGTTTCCGCTTCGGTTCCGAAATCAATCTTACTCATACTTCCCCTCCTTGAATGGCGGTGGGTACTTCTCACCTTGCCGAAATAGCCTTTATCAGTGATAAAGGGGATAAAAATCAGGTCTGATTTTTATCCCCTTTTGCGCTTGCTATGAAAGTTCCTCCTTGAAAGAAAAGGATTTTCCCAGAGATTCTCACCCAAACCTCGGGCTATCTTGTTCAGCTGCTTGCCATTGGCCGCAACCGGTCTAAGACTGGCGCTGGGCGGCGATGTCGCTTCCTCTTACTGTCAGAGCCACTGCAGCCGAGGCTACCGCTGCCGCGATCAGGAAGATGAACGCCATATCAAAGGAGCCTTTGCCAAGGTCGATGAGATAACCCATGACAAAGGGTGAAATGAAGCCAGCCACCTGTCCGCCGAAATTAACGGTACCTGAACTTGAGCCCATGATCGCCGGTGGAATCGAATCAACCACAAGGCCCCAGAAGGCGGCAAAAGCTATGAACATGAACAGCGCTGCGATGCTTTGATAAACCACAGCCATATTAGCCGAGGATACGGTGAAAGTCATATACAAAAGAGCTGCCGCGATCAGGGCGTTGGGAATAAACAGCCATTTGCGGTGGCCTTTGAACCGGTCGGACAAGTAGCCGCCGATCAGCATCCCGACGGTTCCGACAAAAAACGGCAGCGAGCCGTAGATACCTGTCTGCAGCAGGGTAAACCCGCGGCTCTTCATCAGATAGGAAGGCAGCCAGGATACAAATCCCCAGAATGTGAT
>Ga0316232_1003114_pt1 | contig 15770 bp, 13 predicted proteins | sample TBHtaG_FD_206006 | JGI IMG/M metagenome (GOLD analysis project Ga0316232, IMG submission 206006) | Freshwater microbial communities from Trout Bog Lake, Wisconsin, USA - TBH18025_13 | ecosystem: Environmental > Aquatic > Freshwater > Lake > Hypolimnion/Profundal zone | place: USA: Wisconsin... | reverse complement strand
ATGTCCGCGAAAATAATCCCGACGAGCGTCACGTTCGGAAAATGCAGCCCCTTGGCGATCATCTGCGTGCCGATCAGGATGTCTATTTTGCCGGTGCGAAAGTCGCCGAGCACCTGGCGGTAATCGTCCTTGCGCTTCATTACGTCCGCGTCCATGCGCCGGATGCGCGCCTGGGGAAATAATTTGCCCAGCACCTCCTCAACCTTTTGCGTGCCCAGCCCCGAATAGCGGATGCCGGGGTTCCGGCATTTTTCGTTGGGACAAACTGCCGGCACCTGTTCGCTGTAGCCGCAGATATGGCAGCGCAGCACCTGGCCGGAGCGGTGATAGGTCAGCGCCAGGGAACAGTTCGGACAGCCGCACACGTGGCCGCATTTTTCGCAAATCAGCGAGGAGGAGTACCCGCGCCGGTTGAGAAACAGAATCGTCTGTTCCTTGCGCTCCAGCCGCTGGGTGATGGCCTCTTTCAGCTGTGGCGAAAACACCGGCGGACCTTTCCCATCGCGCCGGGTCTGCCGCATGTCCACCACGCGGACGCGCGGCATTTTCTGGTTGTCCACGCGCTGCCGCAGTTCCAGCAGGGTGAATTTTCCGCGCCGGCAATTGTAAAAACTCTCCAGCGACGGCGTGGCCGAGCCGAGCACCACCACCGCGTTTTCCATCCGTCCGCGCATGACGGCCACGTCGCGGGCGTGATAGCGGGGCGCCTCCTCCTGTTTGTAGGTGTACTCGTGTTCCTCGTCCACGACGATGAGGCCCAGCGGCTCGACCGGCGCGAAAATGGCCGAACGCGCGCCGATCACGATGCGCGCCCGGCCCTGGCGGATTTTGTGCCATTCATCATGGCGTTCCCCGGCGCTCAAGTGCGAATGCAGCACCGCCACGAGCGTCTGCACTTTGCCTGAACTGAACCGCGCCTTGAACCGCTCGACTGTCTGCGGAGTCAGGGAAATTTCCGGCACCAGCACGATGGCGCCCTTGCCTTGCTCCAACGCATGGGCGAGGGCTTGCAGGTAGATTTCCGTCTTGCCGCTGCCCGTGACTCCATGCAGCAGAAAAGTGGAGGATGGAGGATGGAGGATGGAGGATGGCGCATCCATCGCGCGCGTGATTTGTGCCAGCGCGGTGACTTGCTCCGGGTTGAGTACCAGTGGCTGGGAGGGCAAAATGTGCTCGCGCGCATAAGGGTCGCGCTCGGAAACTTCGGAGGTGATGTCAATCAGGCCGCGGTCTTCCAGTTTGCGGACGGTGGCCGCCGTGGTTTGGGCCAGCTCGACCAGTTCCGAGAGCAAGATCTCCCGGCGTTCCGCAAGGAGGTTCCAAACGTCCTGCTGCCGCTTGGGCAGTTTGGGAAATTCGCCGCTCAGCGGCAGCACGCGCACGAACAACCGTTCCCGCCAGCTTGCGTCCTCATTGCGGACGGCTTCGGGCAAAACGGATTTCAGCGCGGTTTCGGGTGCGCAGCAGTAGTATTCGCCAATCCAGCGCGCCAGCTTGAGTACCTTGGGCGTGATCAGGGTCTGCGCACCGATGATTTTGAGGATGGGCTTGAGGTTCACTTGGCCGGATTGCTCCGCCACCGCCGTGACCACCCCCAGGATTTTGCGCGGACCGAAAGGCACCTGCACGCGGCTCCCTACGTCCACCTGGCCTGCCAAGTCTGGCGGGATGGCGTAGTCGAATTCCCGTCGCAGCGCGATCTCGAGGCTGACGCGGGCGATCATGGTTCTTTGGTTTGTATTCCAACCGGCATCGTTTGCTTTCCAGCCCATGGTCCGCGGGATGGGGGCACGCGGCGGGGGCCTTCGCTTAATCAATGGTGATGGCGCGCAAAGCTAATTCCAAGCGCTGGCGGATGGCTTCGCGCTCGGCGTCCGTGGCCTCGTGGGGCACACGGATGGGCTGTTCAAAAATCATTTTGCAGCGTGAAAATGGCAGCGGAATTTGAAATTGGTCCCAGCTTTTCAAGCGGATTTTCCAACCCAAATTGCAAGCAAAAGGCACGATAGGCAGGCCGGTCAACTGCGCGAGCGACAGCGCGCCCTCCTGCACCTCGTAGCAGGGGCCGCGCGGTCCATCGGGGGTGATGGAAACGCTGTAGCCGCGGTCCACCCAAGTGGTGAGCTCCAGCATCGCCTGTCCGCCGCGCCGACTGGAGGAGCCCCGCACCGGCTCCACGCCAAAATGTTCGAGTACGCCGGACAGAAACCCGCCGTCTTTGCTCGCGCTGACTAGCGCGGCCATCCCCGGCGCCACTCTGCCCAATTGGAGGTAATGCCAGTAGGGGACAATGCACAGCGCCAAGCGGTTGTGCCAGAAGCAATAAATCGCCGGGCCGGATGGGCTGCCGCCGAAATGATTTGCTCGGTCCTCCCAGCGATAGCGCAGCGTGACGGCCACGGCGCGGATGCTGGAAGCCACCAGCCAAGCTGCCAGCCGCTGATGCCACTTGGGCTGGTGCGGGATGACCACACCGCTGACTTTGCGCTTGGGGCGCCGGGTGTCGGGCGTGGGAGTGGGGGCGGCAGACATCTCAACCTTTTTTCAGGCACGCGCGCACGAGCTGCTCGACCGTGGCCGCGGCGCCCAGCATCGCCTGGGCGGCGCGCACCGATTCGTGTGCCTCGAGTTGTTTGAAGCCCAGCGCCATGAGCGCCAACGTGGCGTCATTCGTTTTCTGGTCGTCGGGCGACAGGGCGTGTTTGGCGCTGGCGGCCTCCAGCGCGCCCGCTGCGCCAACCTTGTCGCGCAGTTCCACCACGATGCGTTCGGCGGTTTTCTTGCCGACGCCCGGGATTTGGGAGAGCGCCTTGACGTCGCCATTGGCCACCGCGCCGCGAAAGGCCACGACATTCATGCCGCTCAAAACGTTCAGCGCGGTCTTGGGTCCGATGCCGCTGACGCAGTTGATAAGCAGCCGGAACAGATCGCGCTCCGCCGCCGTCATAAAGCCGTAGAGCGTCTGGGCATCCTCCCGCACGATGAGTTGCGTGAGCAGCTTCACCGGCTGGCCGGGCGGCGGCAATTTGTCGAAAGACGACAAGGGGATTAGCGCTTCATAGCCCACGCCATTCACGTCCACCACAACTTGCGTGGGGAGTGATTCGGCCAGCTTGCCATTGAGAAAGGTGATCATGTTTCAGAGGGGAAACCTTCCACCTTCAACCTTCAACGCCGAACCTCGAAGTACTCAGGCGCGCGGATTTCATTGGATGTTGGATGTTAAACGTTCGCATTTTCAAATTCTCTTCGCCGCGCCCAAGCTGAACCTTCCCTGCGCCTGCGTGTAGGCCAGCGCCAACGCCAGTGCGTCCGCCGCGTCGGGCGCGGGCAGTTCGGCTAATTCGAGCATCCGTTGCACCATTTTGGCGACGGCGATCTTTTGCGCCGCGCCATAGCCCACGATGGCCTGTTTCACTTTGCGCGTGGCCATTTCAAAAATCTCCATGCCGCTTTCTCCGACCGCTGCGAGCGCCGCGCCGCGCGCCTCGCCCATGATGATGGCTGTCTTCAGATTTTGCGCGAAAAAGAGGCCTTCCACCACACAAACTTCCGGTTGATGTTCCAGCAGCAAGCCGCGTAGCGTCTGTGAAATCATGGCCAAGCAGCGGGAGCGCGCCCAGTCTTTCGGACAGGCAATGGTGCCGTGGGCCACGGCTACCGGGCGCGAGTTGCCCGTGCGAATGAGTCCGTAGCCGGTACCGCGCAATGACGGGTCGATGCCAAGAATTGTCTGCGGTACGCGCAGGGAGCGTCGCATGGCCGGCGTCATCGCCGCGGCGTCGCGGGGCGTCTTGCCATCCAGGCGCGCTTTCATCCGCTCGAATTGTTGCAGGCTGATTCCCACGCCAAAAGGTTGCCACCGATGGCGATGCGGCAAAAGCAAAAACGCCGTGGCACAAAAACACGGGCGTGACGTCTGTGCCTCTCCGCTTATTTTCCCCAGGCGTTCGGGCTGGTCAGTGATTCTGGTTCTGCTTGTTGGCGCCGTTGTTATTGCCATTGTTCGGCGCGCCGGACGGAACATTGGCCGGAGTGTGTGGCTGCACCTGGCTTGGCGCCGGCCCGGGCGACGGGGCCGGCTGGTTGTTAAAATGCACCTGGGGCTCGCTATTATTTGGATGCGCGTCCAAATGCGGTGGTTCCGAGGGGACCAAAGGATGAGGCTGCGCTGGCAATGCCCCACGCTGCAGGATGCCTTCGTTGGGCGTCATCACTCCCGGGTGGCCAGGCTGTCTTTGAAACGGTGTGCGGGCAGACTCGGTTTGATGGCCGCCCAAGGTTGTGCCAGGCTGTGTGCCCATCCCGCTCTGGCCGGTATTTTCGCGATGGAGGGTCGTCCCCGCGCTGCTCTGGTTGTTGTGGATTTCCGGACCGTGGCGAAGCTGGCCATTGCCGCTTGCGGCGGCGCCGGGGTTGAAATTGAGGCCGGCATGATCGTTTAGCGCGGAATTATTATATGCCGCCGCTGGACGCAAGGTCCGTTGGAAGCCCTCCCCGCGCCAGCCCTGGCGGCCGGCGTTGGGCAGCGTGCTAAGCTGCGCCGGTTCAATCACCCGATGCGCCGCACTGGCAATACGTTCCACCCCAATGCCGCGATTGACGATGGTATGGTTGTTAACGCTGTAATTATTGACCACTCTGGTCTGCCGGAAGACCTGCGCGGCGTGCTGCTGAGGTACGCGGAAGGAACGCGGATGCCGGTCGCAAAAATGGCCTGATGCCACGAACACAAAGCAATCGGGCTCCAGTCCAAAATCGAATTCCAGTCCCACCTGCGCGCCCCGGTAAAGGAATCCGATGCCCGGGGTGAAAATGGCAAATGGCGGTAATGGCGCCCAACCACAGTATTGCTCGTCGGATCGCCAAATCACCCACGAAGGCGCCCACACGGTGTCCGGGCACCAGCACCAGCCGATCCGCGGGCTGCGGAACCAGCGGCCGTAATGGAAGGTCACACCCCACGCGTAATCCGAATCCCAATACCAACCGTAATCCGTATAGACCCAACTGCCGCGGTCGCAGTATGGGCTCCAGCTTGAATCATAGACCACCGTGGTTGGTCGCCAACATCGGCCGTAGCCCTCCACAGTTACCCATGAACCGTACGGCGCCAAGGTGTCATTGAACGAATCCAGGGTCACGTCCGGTGATGGCGGCGCAACATCCGGGGAGCTGGGAGTGCCGTCGTCCGGCGCCGGAACGGGTGCCGGCGTGGGTTCGGGGACGGGTGCCGGTGTGGGTGTCACCGAGGCGGCATACAATGCCTTGTCGCGATCCAACATCGCGTTGATGAGGTCGTTGGGCGCGCCCACGTCTTTCAGAAACAGGATTTCATCCGTATCCAGGTTGAACGCGCTTTGCGAATTAAGAATGAAGCTCCTGATGGTAGAGGTATCCACGCCGGCCTGCAGCAATTTGACCACCTCCGCCAGCGGGCTGCCCGGCACGATTTCGGCTGGAAGCGCGCTGCTGGCGGTGGAGGGCGGGGTTGGCTGCCCCGGCGCCTGGGGGACTAGGCCGATGGTTGCCGCCACCGCCGTAGCCAAGGCAATCAACGTTTTTGAAAATGGATAAAAGAGGGGCTTCATAAGATCAGTATCATGGTTTGTTCAAGCCAACTATTAATAGACCCGGAAGTTGCGCCGAACGTTCACCCGCTCATCGCAGGTGGTTGAAGTTTAGCATATTATAGCAGTGGGGATCAGTGGAAAGCGTGTGCCTGGTTTTATTTCTCGCCACAAGCGAGGGCTGTTCTAGCTTTTTCCTATTCCATGAAGGCCGATGGGAATAATGTGATGTACGACCGGGATGGAGTGCCTCGGTCCCCTGACTCCCATTCTTCCTCTGCTTCCCATTCCCTCCCGATAATCTCCCCCGGTTACTGCGTCCGCCCAAACTTCTTCTCCAGCTCCCGGTAATTCATCTCAATCAGGGTTGGACGCCCGTGCGGGCAGGTGTAGGGCATGGCGCAGCGGCGCAGGTCCGCAACCAAATTATCCAGTTCCGGTCCGCCGAGCGGGTCGTTGGCCTTCACGGCGTGGCGGCAGACGGTCTTGGCCACAGTATGTTCGCCGAGGCGGGCGAGGTTCACCTCGCGGCCGGCGGCGCGGAGTTCGTCCACGAGATCCAGCACGAACCGGCGGGCCTCGGGCGCCTTCACGAAAGGCGGCAGCGCATCCAGCAGAAACGTGCGCTCGCCAAATTCGTTCAGGCCCACGCCCAGGCGCGTGAGCGCAGGCAGTTGTTCGCGCAGAAACTGGGCGTCGCGCGGCGGCAGTTCCACCGTTTCCGGCAGCAGCAATTTCTGCGAAGGCGCGGCGGTGTTGGACTCGATGCGGCTCATCATCTGCTCGAACAAAATCCGCTCGTGCGCCGCGTGCTGGTCCAGCAGCACAAGTCCCCGGTCGGATTCCAGCACCACATATAGTTTGCCGATGACGCCAACCATGCGCAGAGGTATCTCCAGCAGGGGGACGGCTGTGCCGGGCGGTGGCGGCGGCCGCAGTCCTGCGCCGCGTTCCGGCAGGGCAGTGGGCGGGGCGGGTGGAGGATGCAGGATGGAAGATGGAGGATGGAAAGTGGCGGAGGGCGCTTTGGCCTCCAAGGCGGCCGGTGTCGGGTCAGGTTCCATACCGGCTGCGCCGCGTTGGGGTGAGAAGCCCATGCGCAAGGGCGTCTGGTGCGGCGGCGGCAATTGCGATTCGGCGGCAGGTTTCAAGTTCTCCGGGAATTGCGGCAGGGCTGGTGATGCTGTTGCGGAAGTGGCCGGGGGCGCAACTGCCGCGGGAATGATCTCCGGCTGTTCAAACCGGGGTCCACCGGTCAGGTTGGTTCTGGTGGGTTCGGAATGGAAGGCCAGCAGGGCTTCACGCACGGCTTGCGCGGTGAATTTGCGGATTTCAAATTCGCGATGGAATTTCACCTCGCGCTTGGCGGGATGGATGTTCACGTCCACCGCCGCCGGATTCATTTCGAGGAACAGGCAGCAGACGGGATACCGGCCTTTCATCAGCGAGGTGTGGTAGCCCTCGATCAGCGCGTAGTTGAGGCCGCGATTCTCCACCGGCCGGCGGTTGACATAGGTGAACTGGCCGTCGCGCGTGGCCCGCGAGACGCCGGGCGAGCCAATCAAACCCCAAACGCGGAGCGCGGAATTCGGCGCGCTGACCGCCGGTTTTTCCGGCAGGGCGTTTTCAAATATATCGGACTCGTCCGGCACGGCTTCCGGCTCATCCAGCGAGGCGGCAAAGCTGACGGGGAGCAGTTTCTCGTCGCCCAGCAGCGCGCGAAATCGTTCGCGCAGGGCCTCGATGCGGCTGGAAATTGCCGCGCCGGAGGTTTGGGGGGGCAATTGCCAGACCGGGCGGGTGTCCTTGACGAACGTGAAGGCCACTTCCGGGCAGGCCAGCGCCGCCAGGGTGAGATAGTGCTGGATGTGCGCCGCCTCGGTTTCCTCCGCGCGCAAGAATTTCCGGCGCGCGGGCAGATTGTAGAAGAGCTGGCGCACCTCGATGCACGTGCCGGTGGCGCTGCCGGCGGCTTTCACCTCGGCGATCGTGCCGCCATTGACCAGGATTTGCGTGCCTTCGATGCTTGCTGCTTCAACCTGCTGGCGGTCCGGGCCGCCGGGACCGCCTGAAGTTTGAGCTTCAACCGCGCGTTCGCGCGTGGTCAGTGTGAAGCGGCTGACGCTGGCGATGCTGGGCAGCGCCTCGCCGCGAAACCCCATGGTGGCGATGGATGCCAGATCCTCGGCGCGCTGAATTTTGCTCGTGGCGTGGCGTTCCAGCGAGAGCAGCGCGTCGTCGCGGCTCATGCCGGTGCCGTCGTCGGTCACCCGGATAAGGCTGCGGCCGCCCGCCCCGATTTCCACGACGACCTTGCGCGCTCCGGCGTCGAGCGCATTTTCGACGAGTTCCTTTACGACGCTGGCCGGCCGTTCCACCACCTCGCCGGCGGCGATTTGGTTGGCGACCTGCTCGGATAGGAGTTTGATGCGATTCATGCGTGCGGTGCGGAAGCGTGGAAGCGTTGGCGCGTGGAGGCAATATGCATCGCCCCTATTTTCGCTTCAAGGCTGCCTGGCTTCAACGAAATTATTTCACCAGCGGCAGGGTGAAGGAAAATACCGCGCCGCGTCCGGGTTCGCTGCGCGCATTGATTTTTCCACCGTGATCCTCGACGATCTTCTTGCAAATGGACAGCCCGAGACCCGTGCCATGGGTTTTGCCGTGCGTGGCGAAAGGCTGAAAGAGCCGGCCCGCCACTTCGGGCGCAATGCCCGGGCCAGTGTCTTCGATTTCGGTGACCAGTTCCCCGGCACTGGAGTGGAACCGCAAAAAAATGGCGCCGCCGTCGAGCATCACATCGGTGGCGTTATGCAGGAGATTGAAAAAAACGCGGCCCAGGCGGCGCGGATCAAAGCGCACCAAAACCGACGGCGGCTCCTGCTCCATTTCGATCCGGGCGCCCTTCAATTCCGCCTCGGCCCGCAAATCGCCGAGGAGCTCCTGTACGAAGGCCCGGTAATCGCCGGGCTTGAGCTCGGCCTCCTGGCGCTGGCCTTGGGTGAATATCAAGAGGTCGCCTACCATGTCGGTGATGCGCTCGATTTGCTTGCGGATGCGCACGTGGGCCTTGGCGCGTTGTTCGGGGCTGACCTCGGGCAGGGCCGCCAACTCGGATGACAGGCTGATGATGCTGAGCGGATTCTTGAGGTCATGCACAATGGCCTGCGCAAACCGGCCAACGACTGCCAAGCTTTCGGTCTGGACCAGTTCTTGGACATAATGCCGGTTAAATTCGCGCAAGCGATGGCTGATTTGTTGAAGCAGGGCGAAGGCCAGTCCGGGCGACCGCTCGATGAACGTCAGCATTTCGCCGCGTTGCAGAAAAAAAACTTCCGTCGCTTCTGCGGCGGTGGCGGTGGCGGAGCGCGGACGATGTTCAATCACCGCCATCTCCCCGAAAATCTCGCCCGGGCCGAGCCGCGAAAAAACGCGCCGCCCGTCATTGCCGGCGGAGATCTCTACCAAGCCGGACTTGACGAAATACACGCCGTCGCCGGGCGCGCCTTCCTGGAAAATCTCCTGACCGGCGGCGAATTGGCGCTCTTGAGAGATAAAGCGCAGCGCTTGCAGCTCATTGCGGTCCAACAGGCGGAACAGCGGGATGGTTTCCAAGGTCATCACGGCTTCACTTTAGGCCAAAACCCGTCCGCGTAAAGGCGAGAATCTCGGGGCCAAGCGGGCGAACGCAAAAAGGCGACCCAGACTCGTTCCTCCCTGAGGCTGGCCAGCCAAGCAGGAAAGCGTGGCGACGAGCCGTCCCCACCCCGTTTGGCTCGGGCCGGGAGGCGCGAATTGACCCGGAGGCAGCCCGCGGCGGCGTTGGCAGCCGGTTTTAGCAGTCGTGTGACCGTCCATCAGGGTGTGGCCAAAACGCAACCGGGCAAGCGCCTGCGTCCTGGTTGTCCGGGCGGGGTCAACTGTGCCGCAATGAGGTAATTTCTTCTCAAAAAACGCGGAAAAATTCACAGAAAGATTGACGGAAAGTCACCGGTCTGTAACACTGCCTCTTTCGGGTAGCAGCACGTTTCTTCAGCGGGGTTCCCCACCCCCACCTCCTTGGCGTCTGCTGCCCGGATTTTCTTAACTGTCCTACTTTCCAGCACATGGTTCGCAGCGTGCGCGAACTTTTTCCTTCTCGTCGTCCTCCTCGTCCTCGAAGTTTCCGGTTTTCGCTTTCGAGGACGACGACGATTTGGTCGCGGCGTCGGTGTTGTGTTGGACTGTGGTTAAATGGATGCGGTGCATTATCAGCAAAACCCACGCCGCAAATTTTCCAAAGCAAAACTTGACGCCGCCGTCTGAATTTCCTATTTTCACGCTCCCCTTCACGGGGGTGTAGCTCAATTGGTTAGAGCGCTGCCCTGTCACGGCAGAGGTTACGGGTTCGAGCCCCGCCACTCCCGCCATTTTTTCATAGCGGATGATCGGCCAGTCAATCCGGTCGCAAGTTTTTCAAAAAGCCGGCGAATGTTACTCCCTGCCCCTGCCCTCTCGCCGCCGCCGACGTGAGGAGGTTCTGATTGAGACCGGGGTGAGCTCAGACGTTCAATCCATATATGTGATTATGTGGGACTGACGAGTTTAAAAAGGCTGTTGATTCCGATCGCTTCCAATACCAGCGGGCTGGATTTTCTTAATGCCTTTCGCCCCATTCACGGGCTAACGTAATTTTTCACGGCCGGCGTGAGGGGTGGAAGTTTGCCGTAATTCTGAAAGTTCCAGTCAAAGGCCCAATGGGGCGTGGGGGCGGTGTAATACTCTCCAGTTTCCCGCCAACAGTTGGTGGCGTACCGGCTGGAGCACAGCACGACAATGGAACCGTTGTAGGTCAATGTTTGGCTGCTCCAATTTTCAAGCATCCGCAGGGAATTTTCCACGCCGCCGCTGTAATCTCCGTTCATGCCCGGGCTGCCGGTGTCTGCCACCTGTCCGTTCTTCCTCGTAACCACGGATGCCACGGATAAAAAGTCTTTAATCCGTGTCATCCGCGGTCAATTTTCATTTTGCCCGTTGAACGCGGCAAATATTTATTTAAATAAACCTTAAGTAACGCGCGCAAACGGGCGATGCCTCAAGCAGACAGCGTTCTTTGGATATAACAACAATTTGCCGCCCTGTTCGTGGTTGGCATCGAGCCAGTTGCGATAAGGCACGGGCCTATGAAAACGAACCACCGCATGCGATTGCGCCATCGAAACCAACTCGTCCAGCAGTTTGGCCAGGCCAAGCTGATCAAACGAGCCAACGGCCTGCATGAATTGATCGGCGGTTCAGTTGCAGACCTTGCGGACGCCGAGGAATGGGCCTCGCTGTTTGCGCATGAGATTGTGTTCACGCATTATCCTCGTGAAGCGGCAGCTCCCTGTCCTTCACGCAAGTTTTCATTCTGCTCCCGGCTCCAACCTGTGTGAATTGGGGTGGACGGCGGGAGGGCCGGGTCGCGATTTCTCGCAGCCCGAGATCATGGCTCAACCCTTGGGCAACCGCTAACGGCATCAAATCGCGAACCCTCGCGAAAAATGAAATGCCATTCGTGTATTTCGTGGATTTCGCGGTTTGAATTCATGCTTGACGAGGATTGGGTTCCCAGAATGGTCCCCAGAAAGTCCCCAGAAAAGCGGTTGTAATTGCGACCCTTTCCATGTCATGCTCCATCACATGTCCCGCTTGTTTCTTGCCATCATGGCTGCCCTGGGATGCGCGGCTGCGGCGACCCTTACGGCAGCACAACCCGGCGAACTACTCTGGAGCAACCCATTGGCCGTGGTGACTGATCTGGCCGCCAGCGAAGGTTCGGGTGCGATTCTGCCTGAGTCGGAGCGGGGAAGCGCTTTGTTCTTTTGGGTGACCAACGCAAACGAATCCGCCAGCCGGTCTTTTGCGCTTCCCCTCGAGCGGCTGCGCGGCCGTTTTGTTTTCGTTGGCGCGGACGTCAAAGCTGAGTCGGTCAGCGCCAAACTCAATTCCTGGAATGGCATCAAAATCATGGTGCGGATTGATACCCCCGCCGGTCCACTCTGGCCGCAACCGGAGATTCCGGCGGGATCGTTCAATTGGCAGAGGTTTTCCGATCGCCTGCTGGTGCCTAGGAACGCTACAGCCGCGACGCTGGTACTGGGTATGGAAAAGGTGTCCGGCAAAGCGTGGCTGGCGGATGTCCGCATTGTTTTGAGCAGAGAAGCGGGCAATTTGCCGGCCGTGGCCGAAAATTCGCCAATTTTTCGCGGGCACACTTCGCCCCGGCTGCGCGGGGCGATGGTGGCTCCCGACACGCTTTCGGAATCAGATTTGCGCGTCCTGGCGAGCGGGTGGGGCGCAAATCTGGTGCGGTGGCAATTGATTCGCAATGGCCGGCCGCCCACGGCAACGGGGCTTGACGATTACGATCACTGGCTGGAAAAGCAATTGAATCAGTTGGATCGCGGATTAACCTGGGCCGCGAAGCTGGGGGTTAAGGTGGTGGTTGATTTGCATTCACCGCCCGGAGGGAAATCGCTTTCCGGCGGATATGAAGCGGCCATCGGTCCGATTTGGACTGATCCGAAAGCCCAGAATAGGTTCATTGCGGTATGGCGGAAAATTGCCGCGCGCTACCAAGGTGACCAGCGGATTTGGGGTTATGACTTGCTGAACGAGCCGGTGGACAAGGACGTCGCCGAAGGCTGCGACGATTGGCAAAGTCTCGCCTTGCGTGCCGGTCAAGCGGTGCGGAGCATTGATCCGGCCAGCACCTTGATTATCGAGCCGCCGGACTGGGGTTCGGCTTCGGGCTTCGTCGGCTTTCAACCCATCGGCCTCTCCAATGTAGTTTACAGCTTTCATATTTACGATCCCCACAAGTTCACGCACCAGGGGGTGTATGGTCCAACGCAGCCGATAACCTATCCCGGAATGATTGACGGCAGGATGTGGGGCAAGAAAGCCATTGAAGGGACGATTGAACCGGCCACGATTTTTGCCAAGCGCTACCGCGTCCAGTTGTATGTGGGCGAATTCAGCGTGATTCGCTGGGCGCCAGGCGGGGACAAGTATTTGTCTGATTTGATCGAGGTGATGGAAAACCACGGCTGGGACTGGAGCTATCACGCCTTTCGCGAATGGGATGGCTGGAGTGTTGAACATGGTTCCGATCCGGCTGATCACACACGAAGCGACCAGCCCACGGCCAGAAAACAAGTGTTACTGAAATGGCTGAACCAAAATAAAGCGGAAGCGGAAAAAGCGCACAGGCAAGGCCAAAATGAATAGGACTGTCTTCAGGAAAAGGGTTCCTCGGTGTTGGTAATGGTTAAACAAAACCAAGTCTTTCCGGTCGTCGCGCAGCAACCGTGGAAATTAGCCAGACACGCCAATGTTTGGTGATGGAAATGAAAAAATTCGTCCTGGAGGGACGATGGAAAGGGCGGGCAATCACCTTCCACCGTCCTTCCCCTGAACCCGGAAAATATCCAACATCCAACATCGAACGCCCAACATCCAGAGAAGACGCGGAAGCGAAGGCATTGGATGTTCGATGTTGGATGTTCTTCGCCCTATTCACGGCTAACGTAGTTTTTCACGGCTGGCGTAAGAGGTGGAAGTTTCCCGTAATTCTGGAAGTTCAAGTCAAAGGCCCAATGGCGCGTGGGGGCGGTGTAATACTCTCCAGTTTGCCGCCAACAGTTGGTGGCGTACTGGCTGGAGAACAGCACCACAATGGAACCGTTGTAGGTCAATGTTTGGCTGCTCCAATTTTCGAGCATCCGTAGGGAATTTTCCACGCCGCCGCTGTAGTCCCCGTTCATGCCCAAGTCACCGCTGGCGGTTGGATTGCTTTGCACAATGCCTTCCAGCACGGCGGCGTTGACGGTGGTGGATGAAGCGGACGGACCGCCAATAGTTTTGCTGGAGCTGGTATAGTCAATCCAACTGGGGGAAAGGATGGTGACGGCGTCGGCCATGAGTGCTGCGGGGACAGTATAAGTCGTGGCGCCGTTGGTGCAGTATTTGCCCAACGCCGAACCGTTGAACGTCTGCGTGTTGTAATTGCCCAACACATACATGGGAAACGGTGTGGCCACCGAGAGGCCGGCTGGTGAGGTGGAATTGCCTGGGTTGGGCAATTGCGCCCCGTTGACCAGCCGAATCGCCGGCAGTTGCGACGTGGTCAAGGGCACGCCTGTATAAACATAGATGGAATCAAGGTGATGGCCAGTGTGAAGCAGTTTGGTCGGGTCGGGATTCACTCCCAACGGATCCGAACCGCCGTTTCGCGCGGTGTTGGTGATCCAGAGGCTGAAAGTGGTGAGGTTGATCTGGAGCGCTTGAACCTTCTTGGCCGGCCCGGAGCCGTTATTCCAACCTTCGCGCCAGTCATAAAAGGTGACATTGGTAATCCAAGAGAAACCGGCGTAAGCAATGTTTGTGGTTTGTGTGGATGGCAGGTAATTCGTAGCGCCACCTGTTTTGAGCTTGTAAAAATCATACGGCAATGGCGTCAGCGAATTATCCTGAAGGTAAACGATATAATTCGTCCCAACCGGCAGGGCGCTGCCGGCATTGGTGCCGGAGGCGAAATTGGTGATGACGAGGTCGCAACTGTTGGCCAGATATGCCGAGCCGTTGGCAGAGTATGCCGCCGCCGAGCCCAGAGCGTATGCCGCTGGCGGCAGGTCCAGCAGGCTCCGCATGGTGGCGGGATCGCTATTGGTGCCAAAACCTGCGAGCGCGAGCGGAGGCGCGTGTGACGTTGGCTGGCCCGCCATGACGAACGAGGCGGGGCCAGAACCCATGTAATCCGCGGAGAATGGATTCGCTGCTTGCACGGCATTGGTGCCGGCGGCGGTGACGGCGGAGAAAAAAGTGCAGTATGTGGAACCCTCCCAGATGTTCTGGTTGCAAAAGACGGGGCCATAGACATTGAAGGCCGCCGCACTCATGATTTCCAAATTGAGATTGTAGAAGATGGCAAATTGGTAGATTGGCAGGAGGGGCGCCACTCGGAAGAACTGTTGCGGATAGGCATTCGTGACCGTTGTGGTTCCGGATTCCGTGACCGCGTTCGGGAGGTCGGTCCACGCGACTGGTGGCGATAGATTCGTCGTCGCTTGCAACGTCAACATGCCGTAATAGCCCGGCCAATAGGGCACAGAGTTGCCGCTGGTCATTTGCAGTGTCAACGGGGATTGCGCCGGCGCGGCAGTCTGCCAAAGCCCCGCCGCGACGAGCAGCCAGAAGCATATTTTCACAATTAAATGGATTTACGTGAACCCAAGTTCATTATCTTGAATTCTGAAGTGGTGGTCAAGCTTTACAGGTTTGGGGTTCAGAGGAATGGCAATTCCGGTCAAACATCCGCCAAAAAGTGATTAGAAGATTTTTCGGAAATGGGCCAAGGTTAAGCCGCAACTATGAAAAAACTCGCACTTCTCGCAATTACGGCGGCGTTCGCGCTCGCTTTCACCACCAACGCTTTTGCCGCCGACGGTAAAACGGTTTATGCCGATAGCTGTGCCAAATGCCACGGCGACGATGGCAAAGGCCAGACCAAGATGGGCCAAAAACTTCAGGCGCGGGATTATTCCGACGCCAAAGTGCAGGACTCCGTCACCGACGACCAGGCCTTCAAGTCCATCAAGGAAGGTATGAAGAAAGACGACAAGACGCTGATGAAACCGTCCGAACTTTCGGATGAAGACATCAAGGCGTCCGTTGCCTACCTGCGCACGCTGAAGAAATAACCCGGCGCATTGCGCTGGAAACACGATTTCGACGCCCCGCCGCCATGTTTGTTTGGTTCATGACTGGTTCATGATTGGTTCATGGTTGGGTTCGGTGGGGCGTCGTTTCTTTTCTTAATGGCACGGGCGGGACGCCCGTGCCACTAAGCTTCACCACTACCACTTCAAGGCCGGCAGCCGGCGGGCGACTTCCTCCGCGTTGGCGCGGCTGTTGAAGGCGCTGATGCGGAAATAGCCTTCACCCTTGGACCCGAAACCGCTGCCGGGCGTAATGACCACGTTGGCTTCGTTTAGAATCTGGTCGAAGGCCTGCCAGCTCGTGACGTTCTTGGGGGTGCGCACCCAGATATAAGGTGCATTGACACCGCCGAAGACTTTCAGGCCGGCCGCGAGCGCGCCTTGCCGCAACACCTCCGCGTTGCCGAGATAATGCCGGATCAGCCCGGCGATCTGGGCCTTCCCTTCCGGTGAGTACAGC
>Ga0316232_1003111_pt1 | contig 15791 bp, 11 predicted proteins | sample TBHtaG_FD_206006 | JGI IMG/M metagenome (GOLD analysis project Ga0316232, IMG submission 206006) | Freshwater microbial communities from Trout Bog Lake, Wisconsin, USA - TBH18025_13 | ecosystem: Environmental > Aquatic > Freshwater > Lake > Hypolimnion/Profundal zone | place: USA: Wisconsin... | reverse complement strand
ACCCCATCGCGTCAATCGTCACGGTTAGCCCTGAGAGCGTCAGCATCGCCAGCAGTCGCGGGATAGCCGTGATCTCGTTGCTCTTGCAATCCGTGGCCAGTTGTCCCAGCACCACTTGGTTCTTGGCCACGAACGCACTGACCAGGTGAACCGGCGTCTTGCTCCAGGAACGCCTCCAACTTCGCCGTAGCGTCTTGCCGTCCACGGCCACCAACAGTCCCCCAGCGTTCTGGATCAGCTTCCCAGTGAATTCCTCGAACGCCTTCTCGAAGGCCAGCGGATCCAGCAAGCCGAACACACGATCAAAGGTATCGTGCGACGGGATGCCGTGAGGCAGTTCCAGAAACGTATACAGCCATTCCCGATTGCCACATCCCCAGGCCTCCACACCCGCCCAGCCTTCGCTGCCGCACAGCACCGCCAGGATGGCCACGCTCAATACGTCGCTGAGCAGGTGACGCGCGTTGGCCGCACGTGGATCGTCGATGCCACGAAAGAAGCGCAGAATCTCCTCGGTCGCTTGTCCGTTCATACCCAAGCTCCTCTCTTACACAAAAGGTTGTAGTTCTGCCAAGCTTCGCGTCCGAAAGGACAAACCCTACACTATGCGCCATCGGCGCGCAAGGCGCAAACTTATGCTATTCCATGGATGCGGCCCCAAATGCGATTGCCCTGCCTGCTCCCCCATGTGCCCTTTCTTCTTAACCTGGTTATTATACGCTGTCTTGCGTCAGCCCGGATAACCCGAACAGGAGTCTTTCCATGATCGTTACCCATATCTCCTTCAAATGCCGCGACCGCCAGGCCATGGAACAATTCTACACCACCCATTTCGGTTTCCGACGTGCCCGCGTGTTCAACGCCGGAAAACCCAATGAGTTGTTATTACTCAAACTCGCTTCCACCCGGCTAGAACTCTCTCAGGCCCCCGCCGGCGCAACCGCCTGCGGCCCCGAACCAGCTGTCGGTTACGCTCACCTGGCTTTTGAGGTCGAATGTCTCGAGACTATCATCGCGGCCTTGCACGCGGCCAACATCCCCGCCGGACCCATACGGGACTGCGCCGCCGCCCTTCCCGGCATGCGCGTCTGCTTCTTAAAGGACCCCGATGGCAACAATGTCGAGCTCATGCAGGGCTACAGCGACCAGTTATAAGTGCCCACCCCGCTTGGTCTGGCCGCTGTCTTGCAACCCCGTATGATCCTACTATCCGTCGCCTGGTAATTGACTTCCACTGCAGAGCATCGCCATGAAACTCTACATGGAAACCTTCGGCTGCCAGATGAACGAGCTTGACAGCCAGCTCGTCCTTGGCCAGTTCCGCGCCCTGGGATACCAGAGTATCGACAACCGCGACGATGCCGACGTCATTCTCTTCAACACATGCTCCGTCCGCGAACACGCCGAGCAAAAGGTCTGGTCTCGCCTCGGCCAGTTGCGCGATCGCAAGAAAACCAGGCCCGGACAGATCATCGCCGTCATCGGCTGCATGGCCGAACGCGATGGCGCGGCCCTCTTCCAACGCTATCCCCACGTCGATGTCCTCTGCGGCCCCGGCGAGCTCGACAAACTCACCGCCCTGGTCCACAACGCCATCATCGCCAACGCCAACTACCACGGCGGCAAACGCACCCGCCAGGTCGCCCTCATTGGCTCCACCGCCCGCCGGTCCGGCACCCACGATGCCGCCGAAGATAAACTCGAACTTCTGGACCTCTCCCGCAGTATCGGGCCTGCCGATGACCTTTCCCAGGCTTACGTCCGTATCACCCGTGGCTGCAATAAGTTCTGCACATATTGCGTCGTCCCCTTCACCCGCGGACCCGAGGTTCATCGCCCCCCCCAGAATATCATCGACGAAGTCAAACGCCTGGCCGACGCCGGCGTGCGCGAGGTCACCCTTCTGGGTCAGACCATCAACCACTACGCCTTCCAGAACCCCGATGGCCATGCCACCACCTTCGCCCAGCTTCTCTATCAGGTCCACGAGGCTACTCCTCATCTGCCGCGCCTGCGTTTCGTCACCAGCTTCCCCCGAGATTATTCTGATGACGCACTGGCCGTCATGCGCGATTGCCCGCGCATCTGTCACTATCTGCACATCCCTGCCCAGAGCGGCTCCGATCGCATCCTCAAGCTCATGAATCGCGGCTATACCTCCGCCCAGTATTACGACCTTATCGACCGGGCCCGCGATTACATGCCGGACATCTCCCTCGCCAGTGACTTCATCGTCGGCTTCCCTACCGAAACCGATGAAGATTACGACCTCACTGCGGCCATGGTCCGCCGTTGCCGCTTCAAGAACAGCTTCATTTTTAAGTATTCCCCCCGCCCCGGCACCGCCGCCAGCAAGCATCTGCCCGACGATGTCCCTGATCCCGACAAACGCCGTCGCAACAACGACCTCCTGGCCATCCAGCACCAGGTCTCGCTGGCCGAAAACCGCGGCATGATCGGCAAAACCGTCCAAGTCATCGTCGAGGGTCAAAGCAAGCTCCTGGCCCGCCCCCCCGCCGCGCCCGCCCAGGTCGAATTGCTCTGGGAAGAACATACATGCGGCAACCCCGCAATCGCCGTAGACAAGGTCCAGCTTGTCGGCCGCACTCGCGGCGACCAGGTTGTCGTCTTCGACGGCCCCCCTGGCCTTCGCGGCCAACTCCTCGACGTGCGCATCGTGGATGCTCAGAGTATGACCCTCTTCGCCAACCTCCTCTAAAACCACCTTGGTAAGGTTGAAAACCGTCCGCGGCATGCCAGCCACCGTCAACACCGGCAAGTCTGGAACTTACACTTTTGCCAACCTCGCCCCAGGCTTCTACCAGATCAGTGAAACCCCTCCCGCCGGCTACACCCACTCCGCCCCCTCCGGCGGCGTTTACACCCTGACCGTCCTCGCCGGCCAGACACTGCTGAACCAGAGCTTTGGCAACAAGGCGTCTTAGCCCGTCACTCCCGCCAGAAGAATACTTCCTCGCAGAAACCACTCAAGAACAGCCTATGGGTCGGTTCTTAGATGCTCCGCCTAGCGCACCAGCAACAGGACAATGGTCAGCGCCAGGCCATTATGCACCCCGTGGGCAATCACCGAAGCCATCAGCGAGCCGCGCCACTCGCGCAAGGCGGCCAGAATCACCGCAATGCCGGCCAGAACGGGAATGGTGGTCCAGCCCTGGGGATGAATCACCGCGAACAGCAGGGCGATCAGCGCTGCCGCCGGGACAAAACCCCAACGCGGCCGCAGATAATGGTAGAGGATGCCGCGAAACATCGTCTCCTCGACGACCGGGGCATAGACGCACGCCAACAGGTAGATCCCCACCGTGTTCCACACACCGCCATACAAGTGATCCATGATCGGATGGGCCGGAGGCACGGTGGCTAATCGGTTCAGGAATAAAGTGATGACGGCCGCTATGGCCAGTAGGGGAATCCCCGCCATATACCCCATCAAAGCACAGCCCGTCTCGCCGGGAATTCCCCGGCCGCGCCGCCAGCCGATGCCTTGCCGTATCTGGCCCCAGCCAACTCCGCGCAGGCGCAGGTATATAAACGGCAAGGGCATCAAACAGGCCATCACCACCGCCGTGGCCAGCAGTCCGGCTCGGGGAAACAACAGTCTTGCCAGCGGCCCTACGACCGGGAAGCTCAGCACATATAACGCAAATCCCTCGACGAACAGGCCGCTGGTATCGCCGGCCAGCGGTCCCGGCGGCACATACTCGCTCCGCAGCGTGCCCTGAACCCATTTCACCGCCATGACGATGAACACCAAGACCCCGCCTGCCAGTGCCGCCAACGCCGCAATGCCAACCACTATCGCCATCACCAGGGTTCGCCATGCCAACGCCATGACCTGGCGACGAACCGGATCATCATCCCCCAGGCCGTGGCTGGCCCCCAGCCGGGCAAACCACGCTTCCGCACCGTCGCTAAGCCGCAGTCGCTGGCGGGCTTTAGCCACCGCCGCATCGTCTGTGTCCTTGGCATAGATCGCTTCCAGATCCCTGGCCTTTTCACGCCATTTCGGCTCGGTCAGTATCGGGGCAAGCTCCCGCAGTCGGCCCACGGCTGCCTCGGGGCCGGCGATCTCAGCCAGCACCGGCACCGTCCAAAACTGCTCCGACGGCGTCTTTGCCGCACGCTGTAATGCCTGCTGCAGCGGCCGGTCCGCTGCCACCGGACCGGCCGCTGACGGCCTGCCGGCTAAATTCAGCAATCGCGTCGTCCCCACCAGATAACGGACGGTAACGCAGAACCCAATGCCCGGCGCCTCCGCCTCGTGCTGCATCTTCCTAATTGGAGCCGTGTACTGCCAGTTGGTCCAGAAGATCATCGCCACTACCGACACAATCACCACCCAGGCCAGCAACTGACCCAGTCTATTGCGAACCGGCTGCGGTAGCGGCGGCGGCAGTGGTAACGGCATTGTCAGCGTCATGCGTGCAATGATACACCAGTCACCGCCGCGACGCGATTGTGCAGAATCGCAGACCAGGACTGCTCTCAGCCGCAAATTCCACTATACAGTCGCCGGTTGGTGATGCCGCCTGTAACACGCTACGATAACGTCTGGTGTTCAGCGCGAGTGGCCCACTGCCATTCTCAAGCAACGTGGAAGCAGGCAGGCGAGCTTAAACTGTCAGCTTGATCAGTTCTATCCCAAAGGTCTGCGGCCGTGGATAAGGCGGACAACAATTACCACCAGAGCCACCACCAGCAGAAGGTGTAGAAAAAGCTGACCAAATTATGGTTCCAGTAGTCATCTTATTATAGCACACTTGCGAAAACAGGAAGTGTCATGTTGGCTGCAACTGGCCAAAAACGCCGTTTGGCCCGGCCTTTGTCCATACGCAGCCTCACCGTTGCCGCACGCACATTGAAAATCAATATCATGTGTGCAATGCGTTGCAATACAATTGCTTGTGAAAGCATCATCGGAATAGTGCAGCCTGAATGCGAAAGGAATTACGTTTACAACGAGGGACTGTGGGACTGGCTGACAATCGCCGCAATAGCCCTCTGAAAACGTTCAAGATCGATGGGCTTGGTCAGATGGTCGGCGAAGCCGGCGTCGCGGCATTGCTTGATGTCGGTCTCCTGGCCGTACCCAGTCATCGCGAGGGCGGGAAAAGTAAAAGCACGGGAACGCAGCGTCTGCAGGAGGTCCAGACCACTGCCATCAGGAAGGCCAAGATCACTGATGAGGAGATCGAAACCATGGCCAGCTGCCAGTTGCAGCGCGGTGGCGACATCGGGGGCCACATCGACCCTGTGACCACTCATACGCAGAAAACGGGCCAGGACGCTGGCTGTGTCAGCATGGTCCTCGACCAAGAGGATGCGGAGGCAGACGGTGGAAACCGGTGCCGCTAAGGCGACCGGAGGCGCAGGGTCAGGCGCATGCGCTGATGTTGGCGAACGCAGCGGCATACGAACCCTGAAGGTTGCGCCGCGGCCTTTGCCAGGGCTAGAGGCGTGGATGGTGCCACCGTGGAGTTCTACAAGGGCTTTACTGATGGTCAAGCCCAGGCCCAGACCGCCGAACTGACGAGTAATGGCCCGGTCGGCCTGCTCGAAAGCATTGAAAATGCGCTCGAGGTTCGCCGGTTCTATGCCATCGCCGCTGTCAGTGACCTCAGCAACGACAAAATCACCGTCGCGGCAGCAGCGCACGCCGACGCAACCACCAACGGGAGTAAACTTTATGGCATTCTTGAGAAGATTCCAGAAAACCTGTTGCAAACGGACGGCATCGGCGTCTATCAAATATGGCCCATCGGAAACACCAATCACAAACTCCAACTTGCGGGCCTGGATATCGGGCAGACAAACTTCCACGGCATGGCGAATAACATCGGCCAGGTCAATCGGACGTCGGTGCAGTTCAATTTTGCCTCGTTCGATACGCGTCACATCCAACATGTCATCAATGAGACGCGCCTCCAACTCAACGTTGCGCCAGATGACGTCCAAGAGTTCGCGGGTTTCGGGATCACCAAATCGGGGATCATGGCGAAGAATGGAGACGGTGACCATCACCGGATTGAGGGGATTGCGCAGTTCGTGGCTGAGGACGGCCAGAAAATTGTCCTTGGCTTTGCTGGCAGACTCGGCGGCAAACCTGGCCTTTTCGGCACTTATCCGCGCGGCTTTGAGTTGCCGTTCGGCAAGTTTGCGGTCCTCGATATCCATGCAAGTGCCGAACCAAGCCAAAGGTTTACCTTGCTGATCTTTACGCAGCGTGGCCTGCACCGAATGCCAGCGATAGGCGCCATCACAGGCACGACGAATGCGATATTCGCTGGAGTAGTCCTGGCCGGAGCGCAAAGACCGGTCCCAAAGGTCTTCAACCCGTTGAGCATCGGCTGGATGAATGATCTTCAACCAATCATGCCCGCGTAACTGGTCATGGGTCAGGCCGGTATATTCGTACAAGGCACGATTATTATCGGTAATGGCGCCTTGAGCGTCAGCGACCCAAATCAGTGCAGGAATCGACTCCACCAGGGAACGATAGCGGGTTTCGCTGATAGCCAAGTCGGCCTCGGCGCGGGCACGGGCCTGGCGCAGGCGCAGCGAACAAATCCCGTAAGCGAGGTCACCAGCCAACTCGGTGAGCAGGACAATTTCTTCGCCGGAGAAAGCGGACGGTTGCGAGGAATAGATAGTAATAGCGCCAAAAGGAGTTCCATCCTTAATGAGGGGAATGCCAATGGACGAAGCAAAACCGCATCGTGACGCCTCTTGGCGCCATGGTTCAAAACGCGGGTCGGTCAGCATGTTGTTGTATATGCTGACTTTTCCGGTGCGAATCGCCGTGCCGGTCGGGCCACGGCCACGGTCAGTATCCGCCCAAGTAACATTGACGGAACGTAAGTAGCCATTCTCACGACCAGCGTGGGCAATGACCTGCACTGTCCGGGCTTCGTCGTTAAGGGCATAACCGACCCAAGCCATGGCGTGACCGCAGTCGCGGGTCATGCTGACGCAGATGCTACGGGCGTACTCGGCTTCACTATCAGCGCGCAGAATAGCCTGATTGCTCAATATCATGGCCCGCAAGGTGCGGTTGAGCTTGCTCAACTCTTCCTGCCGCAGTTTGCGCTCGGTGACATCCTGGGCCATGATGATCACCGCCTCTACATTCCCATCCGCATCGTGAAGCGGAACTTCCGTGACGTTCCACCAAGTCTGCCCTTGAAGGGTGGCCTCGTGATCGTGGCACTCCACCACCATGCCTCTGTCGAACACCTGCCGCACTGATCTTTCCAACAGATCCGCCACAACGGGGGGAAACACTTGGCCGATTGTACGTCCGACGACGGAAGATGCGGAATCGCCCACGATGGCCTGATAAGCCGGGTTGGCCAGAAGATGACGAAGACCCCGGTCGACCACGGCTACACCCATGGGCACGCTGTCGATAAGCCGGCGGGTAAACTCGGCTCTGGTTAGCATGGACTGGGCGCGCACAGGCTCAGTACCATTGGCGCCGACCGTGGCATCGACGAAACCACTGGAAATGGCGGCAATGGTTTGTTCAACTTCCTCATGCCGACGCCGCAACGATTGCTTCTGGACGCAGAGGCGTTCCCGTTCGCCATCAGGGTTGCCAGGCTTTCCCGGTCTTTCGGCCATAATGCCTCTTTTTTCAGAATATGCGCCTACCTTGGCAACGCGCGTACAAACCCCGTACGGCAAGCGCCCGTCCACTTGGGCTGGCCGCTAGGTAAACTTCAGGACGATGGTGCCGGAATTGGCGCCGCTGGACCAGGTGCCGCTGAGCGTCTTAACATGCCGCCTTACCGAATAGGCGGCGTTGACCTTGGTCACGGTTCCATAAAGATTACCGACACATTTCAACGTGACGGAATTACCGGATATTTTGCCGGTACACGTGCCGCCGTATCCGGCCACCGAGCCAGTGCCGGCCAGTACGCCGCGACGATTTTGTTTGGTGATATCGACCACCACTGGCGCCTGGCCTTGAGTGCTAGCGTCGGTGGCTATGCCGGTCCATATACCTATGATTGATCGCGTGGCGGCCACGGCGGGCAGGGCGATCGCCGCAACAGCGGGCGGTAACTGGGCAAGGCCAACATTCGTACTCAGCAATTGTCGGTTTTCCAGAGCTTCCAATACAGAGATTTGGCAAGAACGGGTCATGGTGTGTACCTCCGTGATAATGAGAATTTCCACCAGTCAAACAACATGCATGCCCACCATAATGGCCAGACCACCTTCAGGGAGTCAACGGTCTTTTTATAGATAATCCACCACGCTCTGCCTGAAACCGCTAACAGATCATGCTTGCATCTGAAACTCGCAAGAATGCGACACTCCTCCACCTATATATTCCGTACCATAGGCCTCGTCGTCACTTTTGGCGATGTGGCCTTTATATCCAGTGGCTGACCAGAAATGAAATGTGCCACAGAATCTAATTATTAATTGCAATCACGACGGGAACGGGGCGGGTTTCGGATGCCGCTTTAAGGGAGGGGACTGGGGCGACCCAGACATCCCCGTTGCCCAGCATGACGCCGTCACTGCGGGCGTAGAGGTGGGTGGGGATGGCGGCAGTGAGACGTGAGAGAAATTCCTTGCGGAAGATAATGTCAAAATTACGGGCGAGGTCTGTGGGCCGGGCCAGGGTCTTCTTTTTGCCGAGCACGTTGACGGTGATGGGAAAATGGACCATCCCGGCGACGGCGTCGGTGTCATGACGAAGGACAGCCGCACGGAAACGCGCCATAAAGGCGTCGACCGTGGCGTCGTTCTCAAAGCCGGCCACGCCGTAGCGGCCGTCACTACCATGACGTGCGGCAACGTATGAAAGGCCCAGGTAGAAAGGGACCGCACCGGAGCCATCGGGTTTGGACCAAGTACCGGCGATAACCTGGCGGCTCAGATCGCCAGTGAAGTGTCCGCGCGGATCGAGGGTGGGAAACATGCCACGGAAAACGCCGGTGGCATTACCTTCGGAATCAAACTGGCGAAGAACAATCGCTCGATCGTTGATTTCGGCCTCCACACGCTGATCGTGGAGGTTGCGAGAGTCGAAGGAGGCACCCGAAGCCCTGCGTCCATAGTCGTCAAAACGAAGGGTCAAGCCAATCGTCAGAGCCTTGTCCAGGTCGCCCAGATACTCGTGCCATTGTGTGGTGCCGACGTCGGTAAGGGCATGGGGGGATGTCTGAGTGGATGACGTTGCCCCACGATTAGCAGCGGAGGACGCAGTGGAACGTTCGCCACAGAACCTGACAGCCGTCATGGCTGCCAGGCACAAAACCAGGAGTATGGTGGCAATCGCAGGTTTCATGAAATAGGTTCAGTATTTAAACTGTCATCTTATGGGATCATCGGCATGGGACGGGATAAAGCTGAAGGGGGAAGGAAACGGGCAACGGCACCGCTGGAGATCGTTGAGCCAGTTGGCCATCGAATGAAAAGCGGCGGCGATGACGCCGCACTCCAAAAAAAGTCGTCGCAAAGCCACCGACTGCCGTAGCCAAAGCGGAACACGAAAGGCTCCGAGCTACCGTGCCGAAGCGCTGATGAGACTTGGCATCGTCGCCGGAAGCGCCGCCGGAGTACGGGCCATACGCTCGATGGCAAGTTGAGCCTGGCGGAAATAGTCGATGGCCTCGCCGAGGACGCGCGCGGCCTCCTGGGGAGCGTGGAAACCCATGGAGTTCTCGGCGGCAATGAAATCCAGCCGCCATTGCGCCTGCCGGTGAAGTTCGGCAATCGCCGTCAAGGAAGGCTCGGCGGCAACGTGGGCAGCCCACATGGCGTTGAGATTGGAATTGACCACGGCCGTAATTTTTTTGACCTGGGCATCGGAAGTTAGCCTGGCGTAATCGGCATCCTGACGCAAAGACTGCATCGCCCTGGATTCGGCGACGGGACGATTGATAACATCGAAAGGCACACGCAGGGTCTTCATGGCATCGAGCATGGCCACAAGAGCCCCTCCCGCTCGCTGCAGAAGGGCGAAATTGCGGTCCTGGATGGATTTCACGCGATTCTTCAGATCTTCCTCCGGATAGCGGTGGCAGACCTGGCAGGAACGGCTGACGTTCAGCAGCGGCGAACGCACCCAATGATCGGAAATCTTCATGGCCCCCTGCCGCTGGTAAGGCATGTGGCAATCGGCGCAGGCCACTCCGCTTTTGGCGTGAACGCCCTGGTTCCAGACCTCGAACTCGGGATGCTTGGCCTTGATGAGTTCGGCCCCGGTCTCGGCATGGTTCCAATCATAAAAACGATGGCCATCGGGAAACTTGAAAGCGTCGTAATAGCTGGCAATTTCCTCGACCTTCAGGCCGTTGTTCCAGGGGATGAACAAGGTGACTTTGGGTCCGCAGTAGTAGTTGACATGGCATTGGGCACAGACGTAGGTCCGCATCTCCTGGCGGCTGGCATCGCGGTTGACGTCGAAATCCTTTATGCCCTCGTGGAGTTTGAGGGCGCGGATGGCGCTGATGAAGGCCGGGCGGTTGACGCGCAATTGCATAGTCGCCGGATCGTGGCAGTCCACGCATGAAACAGGATGGGCGCCATCCACATGACTAAGGACCTGTTGCGATCCCTCCAGCGTCGGGTTCATCGAGCCGGTAGTCTGGACCTGCTCCAAAGCGTCCTGATAGCTGAGGGAACACATTACCTCGAAACCCTTTTGAATATCGCCGCCTCCCAGACGCCGATACGTGGGAACGACGGAACTGTGGCAATTAAGGCACGAGCCTTTTTGCGGAACATCGGTCACCCGACGGGTGCGTTCCTGATCCATCAACATGTGGGCATGCCCGCGGCGATCATGATAGTCCAGGGAAAACGCGTAACCGGCAAACATGCGGGTCAGGAATGGGAAAGTCCGGGATTTCTGGACGGGATCCTCATCGCTGCCTCCGAAGGCTGTCCGGGTGGCTTCCATGGTTCGGTTGTAGCCGTCGAACTCGCGGGGAAAGTTTTTGCCCCAGGGCGCTGGATCGGTGGTGTCGGAATCGACGCGAACGATCTGGAGCCAGGGGTTTTTGGCTTCCTGCTTGCGCTGATAGATGTTCAACAGCAGGGCCAACAGCAGGCCGGAAACGACGGCCACGACGCAAACCACCACCACAAAACGCATCAATGAGCCGACTTGCAAGCGGCGAGCTTCGGGTGCGGAAGCGGAGAGCATGCTGGGAAAGGAGTTGGAAACCATGGGAAACCTCGTCAATTAACCGGTCCGTGTCCGACGCTGGCGTGACAATGTACGCAGCGTACGGCGTCCCGGTCGGTGGTGCTGCCGGCGACAATATTGCTCACCAGGTCGCCATGACAGGCCAGGCAGCTGTCCTGGAGAATCTGCGAATTGCCAGGCTTGATCATGATCGGTTCATGAAAGTCCTGGAACGTAAATCCTTTGGAATGGTGGTAGCCGTTGGAGGCTTTGGCCATGAGCTTGGGGAAAATAGTATGCGGTAAGTGGCAATCCACGCATCTGACGACAGCCCGGTGGGAGCTTTTGCCCCAGGAATCGTACTGATCGTTCATGATGTGGCAGTTGGAGCAAGTCCTGGGATTGCTGCTGAAATAGGAGAGGCCCTGGGCATATTGAAATGTGAATCCGCCGACACCAATCATCAGGCCGAGAAGGACAGCTATGGTCAGGGTCGATCTTGACATGTTCAGGAACACAAACCAAGAATACACCGGGCCAAGCCGATGAGCCAGTGGCGAACAACCGCTACTGAAGAAAATACTGTCTTTGTACTCTACGCTGGCAACAGCTTCCTCGCATTGAGCCTCATCGCCTCCTTGAATCCTTCGTCGCCTCGGATACCGTAGGCAAACGACACTATGCCCGTAGCTTTCGTCATAGGTCGCGCCGGCTCTGGAAAGACCCAGCACTGTTTCCAGGCTATCGTCGATTCCCTCCGCTCTGCCCCCATAGGCGATCCCATCTACTGGATCCTCCCCCGTCAGGCCACCTTCGCCGCCGAGCGTCTCCTCACCTGCGCCAGTTCTCTTGGCGGATTCTGCCGCGCCCGCGTGCTCTCCTTCGACCAACTCGCCCACGAAATTCTCGCCGAGCAGGGCGGCAACGCCATCCCCCAGGTCACCGGTTTAGGCCGACAGATGATCATCGGCCACATCCTCCGCCAAAGCCAGAAGGACCTGCTATACTTCGGATCCGTGGCCCGCCAGGCCGGCCTGGCCACCATTCTCGATGCCACCTTTGCCGAACTTGAACGCAATGGCCGCGACCCCTCTCACCTAGCCACCCTGGAACAATCCCTTTTGGCACTCCCGCCTTCTTCTCCTGCCTCCAACCCTGAACTGACAACTCCCGACCTCCTCAACGCTTCCCTTCGCGACAAAATTCACGACCTGCATTTGATCTACAGTGCCTACAGCGCCTACCTTGGCCAGGACCGCCTCGACCCTCATCGCCGCTTACTCCAGGTCCTGTCCAGCCTGGAGGATTCCCGGCTCTTCCAGCGTGCCACCGTATACATTGATGGCTTCGACCGCTTCACCGAATACGAACGGCGGATGATCGCCCGCCTTGGCAAGACCTGCCGCCATGTCCAGGTCACTCTCCAACTCAGTCCCAACAGCCCGGTGCTGCGAGAGCCAGACCTTTTCCCCGATGAACTGAGCCTCTTCCACCCCGTTGAAACCGCCTTTCGCCGCCTTTACTTCACTCTCAAACTCGAAGGCGTAGTCGTCGATTGGCCTGCCACCATCCTCCTCCAAACCTATCGCTTTCACGCTCCCGAACTGGCAAGAGTCGAAGAGCACCTCTTTGAGGGCCACCATCCCCAGGCCCAGCAGGGTTGCTGCCATGCCCTAATGCTCGTAGAAGCTCCCGACCGCCACGCTGAGGTTGATGCCGCCGCCCGACACATCCGTGCCCTGCTCGCCCAGGGCCTGCGCATGCGCGACATCACGTTGCTGGTGCGCGACCTTGACGACTACCACTGGCTCATCGACGCCTCCTTTGGCGAGCATGGCATCGCCTTCTTCGCCGACCGCCGCCGCCAAGCCGCCCACCATCCCCTTATGCAATTTGTCCGGGCGTTGCTTCTGATTGCCCAGCAAACTTATCCCACTAACTGGGTGTTGACCATGCTCAAGAGCGGATTGAGCGGCCTGGACGATAGCGCTGCCGACACCCTGGAAATGTACGTCCAGCGTTACCGCATCCGCGGCAGTCAATGGGCCAGCCCCGAGCCATGGTCGTTTCATCGGTCCCCAATCGAATCGGCCACCGAAGCTCAGGAGGAAGGCCTTCCCAGCCAGACCATTTCCGACGGCGACTGCGCCGAATCCGCGCGACGTCGCCTTATCGACATCCTCTATCCCTTCGTAAAAGAGTTCTCCGGCGGCGCCGCCCTGCCAGTGCGCCAGATCGTCACCGCCCTTTTCCGGACACTCCAGCGTTTCAACGTGCCGGCCACGCTCGCAAAATGGATGGAATCAGCCGTTGCCGCCGGTTTCCACGAGCAGCGCGGCGAGCACGAACGCATCTGGTCGGAAATGATCGCCCTTTTCGATGAACTTAGCGAACTTCTCGGCGACCAGTGCGTTGACATGGCTTCTTTCATAGAAATCATCGAGGCTGGCCTGGAAAAGTTTGATCTGGCCCTTACGCCCCCCACCGTAGATCAGGTTCTGGTTGGCCAGGTCGATCGCACCATCGCCGGCAACCCCAAGGCCGTGTTGCTTCTTGGCCTCAACGACGGCATCTTCCCCCGCCCTCACCAGGAGGATTCGATATTCTCCGATGCCGAACGCCGCGAGTTGGAGCGTCGCGACGTATCCCTCGACGAGGCCAGCGACCGCCGGCTGCTGGATGAAAACTTCCTCGGCTACCTGGCATTCACTCGCGCCAGCCACAGCCTCTATGTCAGCCGCTGCCTTTGCGACGCCGATGGCAAGCCCCTGGGCCCATCTCCATTCTGGCGGCGTCTGGGGCGGTTGTTCCCCTCCCTAAAACCTCGTATCCTCTGCCGCGACCACTATGACCATCCCAGCACCATCGGCACGCCCCGGCAGTTGCTGACTTCCGTGATGCATTGGGCAAGGGAAGGCCAGGACGAAGCCCACAGGCAGAAGGGGGAAAATGAAACCCCTTCTCCTGCCCTCCTCAGCCGTGGCGAACCGGGAGAAACTGAATACCCTGCCCTGTCCTCCACTAACGACCACTCCGCCGCTTCTTCCGCCTTGCCTTTCTCCACGCCCTGGCCGGCTCTCTATGGTTTTCTTGCGACCCGCACCGATGATGATGCCATCTCCCGCATGCTGAGCCTCGCCTGGCCCGCCCTGAGCTACGCCAATACCGCATCTCTCGCACCTGAGATCGCCGTCCAACTCTTCAAGAACCCACTCGAAGCCACGGTCTGGCAATTCGAAACCTTCGCCGCCTGCCCATTCCAGCATTTTCTGGCCTTGGGTCTCAAGCTGCAGAAACCTCAAGAAGAAGATGTGTCGGGCCTGGACACCAGCAGCATCTATCGCCGCGTAATGGACCGCCTCACTGTCCGCATGCTCCGCCAGGGCCAGGCTTGGAGCAGCCTCGATAACGCCGCTCAGGCCCAGTGGATCGAGCAGTTCAGCAATGAAATCGCCCAGGAACTGCGCGGTCAGATCATGCTCAGCAACGCCCGCAACCGCTACCTGCTGGAACGCATCCGCAAGACGCTCGCCGACGTGGTCGCCTCGCAGCGTGCTGTCGCCGCCCGTGGCCGTTTCATTCCCGCCTTTGGCCGCGTTTCTTTCGGCGACGCCTCGTCAGGCCTCGGGGCCCTCAATGTCGCCACCGCTTCCGGCCGCCAGGTGTGCCTCAAAGGATCCATCGACCGCATCGACATGCTCCCCGACGGATCCGCCGTGGCCATCGATTATAAACTGAACGCCGCTCGCCTGCCTATGGACGCGGTCTATTACGGCCTGAACCTCCGCCTGCTGTGCCACCTGCTGGTGCTTAAGGACGCCGGCAATGTTCTCACCGGTAAAGCGCTGACCCCCGTGGCCGCCTTCTGCGTCCACATGCTCCGCACCATGCAGGATGTCGACGATCCCGCCGATGCTGCCTCTCCGGAGGACGAGTGCTATCAACTCAAGGCCCAGCCGCGCGGCATTTTCGATGCCCGCGTCATCGCTGATTTCGACCGGGACCTCGCCCAGACCTCCGGCAAATCTGCCGTCATCTCCGTCACCATCAAGAAAAATGGCGCCCTCGGCGCCAAGAATTCGTCCGACGCCGCCGATGCCTCGGAATTTTCTGCCCTGCTCCAGCACACGCGCCGGCGGCTGGGTCAGTTGGCGGACGCCATCCTCGAGGGCCAAGCCGCTGTCCACCCTTACATGCTCGGTCGGCACACCCCCTGCCCCAAGTGTCCCTTCCTGGCTGTCTGCCGTTTTGAGCCCGCCGTCCATAACAACTACCGGTTCCTCCAACCTTTGTGCCGCCAGGACGTTCTGGAGAAGGTTGTGCAGGAGGCATCCGCCGACAATCCTAAAGGACCACCCTGCGATGGCCGCTGAACCCGGCACAAAATGGACCGAGGCGCAACTGGCGGGCATACAAACCACTGGCTGCAATCTCTTGTTGTCCGCGGCTGCCGGCTCCGGCAAGACCGCGGTGCTGGCCGAACGCTGCGCCTATCTGGTCTGCGACGCCCCCGATCCCTGCGGCGTCGATGAATTGCTGGTTGTCACCTACACCGAAGCCGCCGCCGCAGAAATGAAGTCACGCATCGAACAGGCCCTGCGCAAACGCCTGGACAATCTGC
>Ga0316232_1003104_pt1 | contig 15829 bp, 9 predicted proteins | sample TBHtaG_FD_206006 | JGI IMG/M metagenome (GOLD analysis project Ga0316232, IMG submission 206006) | Freshwater microbial communities from Trout Bog Lake, Wisconsin, USA - TBH18025_13 | ecosystem: Environmental > Aquatic > Freshwater > Lake > Hypolimnion/Profundal zone | place: USA: Wisconsin... | reverse complement strand
TGATGCATATCTCTGTTTTCAAAATCTCAAAGAACGATTGTTAGATGTCTTACAAAATGTAGGTAGAAAATACGACATTATATTTTAACCATTACTTATTTTACCTTTATAAAAGAAAAAAGTTACAAAAATGTTTTTAAACGGTTAAAATATCTTTCCAAAGTAATTTTAAAATCATTATTATTGAGGAATAAATTAATAGCGATCTTGGTCCCTAATTATTCAGTATACCAATCACAATCCCTGAAAAAATAGTTGAATATGTTTAAATTAATAAAACATCCATTTTTTAGTAGCCATACTACCTCAAAAAATGCATGGTTAGCTTTTATCATTTTAATCCTTGGATTGATCCTGACTGGTATTGCTACATTTTTTACTCATCGGGAAATTGAATCTGACGCGAATCAGGAATTTGGCTCAATTTGTAATGAAATAAAGATCAGAACAGCGAATCGTCTTCATGAATGCGAAAAGCTGCTTCGAACTGGTTCCGCTTTTATAACAGCCTCAGATACTGTAAGTCGTGAAGCATGGAAGACATTTTATGAATCTTCAAATTATCAAAAAAATTTGCCGGGGGCTGGGGGTCTTGGATATTCAATACTAATTCCTAAGAATAAGCTGCGAAAACACATAGAACAGATCAGAAAGGAAGGATTTCCAGATTACTTGATTAAACCTGTCGGAGAAAGGGATCTTTATACTTCAATTATTTATATTGAACCTTTTAAAGGCCATAACCACCTCTCTTTTGGATATGATATGTTTTCAGAGCCAACCCGGCGGAAAGCGATGGAACTTGCCCGGGATTCTGATTTTGCGGTCCTTTCAGGAAACTTATCAAACTTTCAACAGTCGGAAAAAGATCAGCATGTAGGTATTTTAATGGTAGTGCCGGTTTACCGCAAAGGGATGCCAATCCATACCAAAGAGCAACGGCAAGCAGCTATCAAAGGTTGGGTATTTAGTCCATATCGCATGTATACTTTATTACCTGGTATACTGGGGCGTTGGGACCTGGAGCAGGAAAACAAAATTCATCTGCATATCTTTGATGAGCGTATTTCAGACTCTTTATTACTTTATGATAGTATCAAGGAAAATACTCAGGTCGATAGTACCAGCCAGACCAGAAAAATTACCCTTTCAATCCGGCTTAACGGTGGGCAATGGTTATTGCGCTTTACGCAATCGAGCCCTCAACTTCCCTTTTTCGTGAATTCCGAAATCCTTGTCGCTCTTAGTGGCATTCTTATAAGTATCTTGTTGTATCTTTTGTTATTATCATTTCTTAACACACGTTTTAGAGCCACGAAAATAGCCGAGAAATTGACCTTCAGACTCAAAAAAAGCAGAAAATGGTTACGTGAAGTCCTGGAAAACTCACAGGATGCTTCCTATAAGCGAAATCTTGAAAAAGACAACTACAATTATCTAAGTCCGGTATTTGAAAAGCTTTCAGGTTATTCGACAGACGAAATGAAGGCACTACCATTTGAAACTTTTCTGGAATTAATACATCCTGAAGATTTAGAGGAAGTCAGAAAAATAGTTGGCGAATCCTTATCACCCCAGGGAGGAAATGCATTCCAGGTTGATTATCGGTTTAAACACAAAAATGGAGAGTATCGCTGGTTTCGGGATAAATTCACTGTAATGCGAAATGCAAACAATAAACCGTTGACACGAATAGGAAGTATCAGTGATATTACCCCGAGAAAGATTGCCGCACAATCATTACGTAATAGTGAAGAAAAATACCGTTCTATTTTTGAAACTATACAGGACGTTTTTTATCAGGTTGATCTTCATGGAAATATTTTAGAAATCAGCCCATCTGTGGTAAATTATACGGACTATTCAAGAGATGAGCTCATCGGAACTTCAGTACGGGATCTTTATGTAAACCTAAATGACAGGGATAACGTGATTATAGCTTTGTCAAGCAATGGTGAGGTCATAGACTATGAATTAAAGATTAAGACTAAAAAAGGGATTATTAAAGATACATCGGTAAATGCCAAAATAATCTACGATAAAAATGGCAATCCAAACCATATTGTTGGATTAATCCGTGATATTAGTGAACGAAAACAAAAGGAAGTCGAACTTAGAAAGAGCGAAGAGAACTATCGGAATATCTACAATAATGCCCTTGAGGGAATGTTCAGAACCAGCATAGACGGGAGGACTTTACAGGCAAATCATGCCCTGGCCTTAATGATGGGTTTTGAGACCCCGGAAGAGGCAATAACCAGTGTAAATGAATTGAACCATCAGATATGGGTTGACCCGTTTGAGCGCAACCGGTATTTTACCTTACTAAAAGAACAAGGTATCGTCCGCGGCTTTGAATGCCAGTGTAGGCGAAAGGATGGTAGTATCTTTTGGGTTGCTTTTAATGCAAAGATAATTCGCGGAAATGATGGGAAGGATCTTTTCGTGGATGGATATGTCCAGGATATTACAGAGCGAAGGAAAGCAGATCAAGCACTACGGGAGAGTGAAGAACGCCATCATACCATTTTACGAACCGCGATGGACGGGTTCTGGATTACTGATATGACCGGACGTTTTTTGGAAGTTAACGAAACCTATTGTCGCATGATTGGATATACGATGCAGGAATTATTATCCATGGCTATTTCTGATATCGAAGGCAATGAATCGGAGCATGAAGTAAGTTCCCATATAGAGCAGATTATATCTCAGGGAGAGAATATTTTCGAAACTAAACATCGCCGAAAAGACGGGAGCTTACTTGAGGTTCAAATAAGTGTTCAATACCAGCACTTCGATGAAGGCAGGCTGATCACCTTTGTACACGACATTACAAACAGGAAAAATGCTGAAAAAGAGCAAAAAAAGATCCAGTCATTGCTTACTAATTCACAGAGGCTATCCAATTTAGGCAGCTGGGAAACCGAATTGTCGACCGGTAACCTATTATGGACAGAGGAGATGTACCGGATCCTTGGTTTTCCTTTAAATTTGCCGATTAATCTTGATATGGCAGTCACCGTTTTCCCGCCGGATGAACTGAAACGCTTTAATGAGGCCATTACAAACGCCTTGAATGGAAATCCTTACAATATTGATTACACTATCCGACGACATAATGATGGACAGAGGCGCATCATCCACGACGAAGGTGAAATTTCATTTGATAACGCAGGTAAAGCTGTCCGGATGTTTGGGACTACACAAGATATTACCGAGCGTAAAGAGTCCGAAAAAAGATTGAAATTACTCAGCACTTCCATTGAGCAAAGTCCTGTAAGTGTTGTAATCACAGACAAGGAAGGTAATATTGAATATGTCAACCCAAGATTTTCAGAGGTAACAGGTTATTCATTGGCTGAGGCTTTAGGAAAGAATCCACGTATTTTAAAATCGGACAACCAAGAAAAAGAATTTTACCAGAATCTTTGGAACACTATATTATCGGGAAATGTTTGGCATGGAGAGTTTTGCAATAAAAAGAAAAATGGGGAATACTACTGGGAAAGAGCTGCAATTTCTCCAATTGTTGATAAAGGTGGTCATATTTCTTTTTTCGTGGCAGTAAAGGAAGATATTACTGAAATGAAGAAAATATTGGAAGATTTAATCAAAGCCAAAGAGAGGGCCGAAGAGAGCGATAACCTTAAGACCTCTTTTCTGAACAATATCTCCCATGAAATCAGAACCCCGTTTAATAGTATTTTGGGATTTTTATCCCTTCTTCAATTCGAAGATACTACCCAATCTGAACGAGACGAATATATTGACAATATTAACGGTAGTGCTAATCGGTTAATGAATACGATCAATGACATCGTCGAAATAGCCCAGGTTCAATCAGGTCAAATGATTCTTACCATTACAACAATTAATATCAGAAGTCTGATAAGCGATCTCGTTTCCCGCTTCAAACCCCAGTCAGAGTTTAAAGGGCTGGTATTTGATCTAAAAGATGAATTACCCTCCTCACTTGACCTTTTGCAAACAGATCCCGTAAAACTAAGTACAATCCTAAATCATTTGATTGGAAATGCAATAAAATTCACCAAATCAGGATCAATAAATCTTTCAGTTTGTGCAACTGGTGCATACCTGGAGTTCTGTGTCAGAGATACAGGAGTTGGTATTACTGAAAATAAACAACAATCCATATTCAAAAGATTTACTCAGGCAGACAATTCTAATACCAGACAATTTGAAGGATCAGGACTGGGACTTTCTATATCAGAAGCTTATACGGAAATTCTTCATGGGAAGCTTTGGTTGGAAAGTGTGGAAGGAATAGGTTCCTCTTTTTACCTCACAATACCATTCACTTCTTCGCAGATAGAAAAAAAGTTGGATTCTGATATTTTATCTCAAGATGAAAAAGAAGCCAGAACTGGAAAACTAAAGATTCTGATTGTTGAAGATGATGAATCATCGGCAAAATACATCTCTATAGTGATTAACTCATTTGCAAATGACCTATTTATTGCTAAATCAGGAATTGAAGCTGTAGAATACTGTCGCACTAACCCGGACATAGATTTAGTATTTATGGATATTAGAATGCCCGACATGGATGGTTATGAAGCGACAAAGCAATTGAGACAATTTAATTCAGAGGTTATTATAATTGCCCAAACAGCTCACGCACTTGCGGGGGACATGGAAAAAGCGATAGCTGTTGGTTGTAATGATTATATCCCAAAACCGGTTAAGAAGGATATATTAGTGGGTCTAATTCAAAAATACTTTGGTTATGTAATATAATGTGCACCGTCTCAAAATGCACCCTCACGGCCGGATTGAAATCGTCATTAATCAAAGATAATTTAACTGCGTGTATTATCATCATCCAGTTCGAGGGATGAATTAATAAGTTCATTGAACTGATCAATGTATTTCCAGTATAGCGCAGATTCTTGATACGACAAACTCATCTGGCCAGATTTCTCTAGCTTAAAGTATATTTCAAAGAAATCAGTAGGAATCTTTTCGAGAGTATAAAATATTTTGTGTAAACAGGTTAAATATCATTTTAGAATAGTTTACATCTGTTTCCAAAAATAGTCATAAATTGGTGTAAGATAATACCCCAATTCTGGATTGGCATATCCCATTTTTGTTCAATATTTACAATTGCCAGATAAACAGATTTTTGCACTGCATTATCATCGACAAACTGCACTTTAGTTTTTGTGTATTTTCTTATCCCTCTGTTAAGGTTTTCTATAGTATTGGTGGTGTATATTATCTTTCTGATTTCCAGTGGGTAGTTAAAATATTGGGTTAGGTTTTCCCAATTATTACGCCAGGACAATATGGCGTATTTGTATTTTGAACCCCATTTTCGTTCCATTTCAGACAGGGCATTTTCAGCAAATTCGATATTGGTTGCGGTATAAATATTTTTCAGGTCGGAGCAGAACTCTTTTCTGTCTTTCCATACGACAAACTTGCAGCTGTTCCTTATTTGGTGAACGATACAGAGCTGTGTTATGGCATTGGGGAATACCCCTTTGATAGCTTGGGTAAAACCAGTTAGATTATCGGTACAGGCAACCAGGATATCCTCTACGCCACGGGCTTTCAGATCGGTAAGTACGGTGAGCCAGAATGAGGCAGATTCGTTTTCAGCGATCCACATGCCAAGAACCTCTTTTAAACCATTGTTTTTTAGGCCGATAATGATGAATATACACTTGTTAATGTACTTTCCGTTTTGTTTTACTTTCAGCATGATGCCATCCATCCAGACGGTCAGATAGACCTGTTCAAGTGGACGGTTCTGCCATTCTTTGACATGCTCTATGATGCGGTTGGTAACGTTTGAGATGGTACCTTCGCTCACATCTACCCCGTAAATGTCTTTTACTTGTGAGCTAATATCGGAAGTGGTCATCCCACGGCTGTACATGCCCGTTATGGCTTCTTCCAGTTTATCACTCATGCGCTGGCCCTTGGGAATGAGCCGTGGCTCAAACTCGCCATTTCTGTCTCGTGGGATGTTAAGAACCATATCCCCAAGGTTGTCGGTCTTGACTTTTTTACTGAACGAACCATTTCTGCTATTTCCGCTACCGTAGCCGTCTTTACTGTACTTTTCGTAGCCCAGATGGGCTTCCAGTTCGGCTTGAAGCATCTCTTCGACCCCTTGTTTGAAAAGATCATTGAAAAACGAATGAAATTCTTCCTTACTCTTGAACTGCTTAAAGAAATCTTTTGGAATTGTGTCACTTGCACTCATAATAGTTGATTTTAGTTGTTAAAGTTAATACTGCCCTGCTTCATTTCGCTTCGGCTACGCCTGCGCTTCATTTCGCAGGGCAGTATTGATCATCTCTTATTATTTGTGTTTACACAATCTTTTTTATACTAACATCTTTTCTAACCGTCCAGAATCAATATCAATTGATTCCCGCTCCTGAGTATTTTGATTTTTTTCATCAAGAGAATTTTCAATTTCATTTGGCCCAGTATCTGGATTAATATACTGGTTTAATATATTTGAGTTAATATATGTATTAATTGGGTTCTTTCAGGAACTACCCCCTAGTCGTTTAGGAACTACCCCCTAGTCGTTTAGGAACTACCCCCTAGTCGTTTAGGAACTACCCCCTGGTCGTTTAGGAACTACCCCCTGGTCGTTCGGGAACTATCCCTTGGTTCTCCACGGAAGTACCCTCAGGTTGCTCCAGCACTTTCTCTGGGTTCTCAATGGCAGTATTCTTAAAAGATTCTGGAACTTCCTCTGGGTTCTCTGAGGTAATATCCCCAGGTTGTTCTGGAATTTCTTCCGGCATTTGGGATGGACGACCTTTAGATTGACTGGAAACCTTAATATAGTCATCGTAACTTTCACAATTAATCAGAGGGGTTATAACTCTCCCAACACATTGTCCTTTATGGAATATGACTTCGGTCTGGATGTACCCGTTCTACTTTAAGTATGATATTCGTTTTGAAGCCGCAGATCTTTCAGTCCCAAGAAGATTTGCAAAAAAATCATTCGAGGCGAAACAACCACTTGGTAACTTATTTAGATAGTAAATCTCAGCGAGTAATACTTTATTCGGCCAATCTAAATTTTTATTATTCATCAATTCAATTGGAATCCATATCCCTTTTCTACGGTCATCATTTTTCATTTTTTGTGTAAATAAAAACCCCAATCGTTTCCGCGCGTCTGACTTCGCGTATTACGAAAGGGGTTTCAATATTTTAGGTGGTATAACGTCAGACGCCACAATTTTTATAAAACATAATCAATTTCGGTGAAAAAGTAAATCGTATCTTATAAAAAAAATAAAATTTAGGAGTCTAATTCGGGCCGGTGTAAAACAATATTTCGTACGATAACCTCGTCTGATTTCAGACGAGGTTGCAGAACAATCCTCCCAACAGAAGATTCGATTTGTATTGTGTAAATAAGAATTTAACGCCTTTGAATTGAGCGTATTTACCAAATTCCCGATAGAATAAAAACAGGATCAAGCCAAGGAATCAAGGATTAACATTAAATCAAAAAAACGACTGATTATTCCTCCCATAGAGTTGTCGTTTAATATTTTAACTTCTGTGATATCACAAGAAGTTCGTCATTAGTTTTACTTCTCAATATTCCGAGAAAGGTTTGTCCGTTAGTTTTTGTCGTAAAATGGAATATGATTTTCATTTCATTAAAATCCTGATTCTGGACTATAATTTGGTTTGTTTTTGTGTTTTAGTGTGCAGCAGCGGGAAAGACCTTGCGTTTTTCCGATCGGTGAGAATATACCGGAGATTATGTCCAGCTTAAAGGTTAAGGTGTTTCGCGAGAAATTCTGAAAGAGTTTTCAAGCAATTGGAAGTTACAACTGGAGTAGGATGACAATTTGGTTCCAAAAAGGTCGGTGGAATTACGACTGACCTTTTGATTTTAACCCTATAACCAATTCGTTTAAAATTGGAAATTTCGACGGTTGCACAATGAGTTGAATGAATTAAAGCTTTCCAACGGTCCGCGCAAATTCAAGCGCAGCAAACCTTTTTGCATTTTGCACAATGACCCTACTTAAGGGAAGAGAGAATCTTCTTCAGTACAAAACTTCTCAATAAGTCGGAAGAACATGACCCCAACTTATACTTTGGGAGTTAGTATAAGGTCCCATTTCCCAGGAATCACTGACTACCAACGCCTTATGATTAATTCCTTTCATTCATAAAGATTTAGCTTATACTTAGCGTTCATGTGGCTGCAAATTATAAGGTCCAGCCGTATGTTAGCCAAACATTTTAAATCAAATGTCATGAGCTTAAAATATTCACGAACCACGACCTCCGCACTTGATTGGGAAGATTTCAAGTCATTAATAGCAAAACTGGAACGGGATGAAAATTTCAAATATTGCCTATTGATTGCAATCGGTGTCTTCACCGGCCTTCGAATCTCCGATCTCCTCCAACTACGATTCAGCCAGTTCGATAAAACCGATATCCTGACGATCATCGAAAAGAAAACCAAAAAGACCCGCCGAATTAAGATCAACAAAGATTTAAAATCTATTATTGAGAGGTTCAAGATCAAGATGGGGGTCAAAGATCCGGATCAGTTCATCTTTTTGAATAGATATGGAATTAAACCCATCGATAAATCGTGGGTTAATGTGCAACTCAAATCCATCTTTAAAAAGTATGGAATTATCGTGGAAGGAAATGTTTCTTCACACCAATTTAGAAAGACTCTCGGTAACCGGGTTCTTAGATTGAATAACTACTCGGAAGAATCTGTAATCCTGTTGATGACCCTATTTAACCATGGATCACCTTCGCTCACAAAGAGATATCTCGGCATAAGGGAACGGGAGGTTATGGATGTTTATGATTCTTTGAGGTTGTGAGAGGATCAGTGTGATCGTTTAACAAACATGCTCCACACAAATCGACGAGCAGAATTTTCAGAATCGAAATATGAGTCTGGCCTAACCAAATCATGTGGGTCAACTTGGCGAAGTTCATCAATGATTGGCTAAAGTTAGGGTTTGATGACCTGACTGATTTCGTCAAGGTAATTCTGGTAATTCCTTACAAAAACAATTGCTTCCATTCTGATAATTATTTGAAGTAAGGTATAACCGTTCCAAGTTAAATTGAGCTATCGGATTGGTCTTAGCCATTATGGCGTATTCCTGTATTATATTTTCATACAAGACATCCAAAGGTTGATGGATATTTTGTGAAACATACAAAGCAAAACTATCATTCGATTCATCAATGAGATTCCGATTAAAAACATAAAACCCCCAAGAAAAAGCCTCTTGAAATTCACTGATGAACATTCCGCTCTAAAAATCATTGAGTTCGTTTTGTTTAATGAATTGGTCGGCATGACACCAAATGAAAATATTTTCGCTCTTTTCCGAAAGTAAGTCAGAAAAGGAGCTGTCAATAATGTAGGGACCTGCATCCGCAAATTGATTTACCGAAAGTAATCCGTGGGGAGTACCGTGGTCTAACATTATAACCCTGTCATGATTTTTTATGAGTTCCCTTAGTTTAACCTTGCTTATACCACCACTTATAACCGTTTTATTTGAGAATGAAGTATAAATTGGCTTAAGGAAATCTGTAGTCTGGTCTTTTGGATGAATTATTAAATATCTCATAGTGAGGTAATAATAAGCCTTAATTGTGAAACTGCGATGTGATTCCGTGAAACGATCTTACCTCTTCAGAAAATAATTTATGGGAATTTCCGGGAACATTTCTTCCCGGGTTAACCAAATAATGTTGTTTGGCTTCGTTGAATTATTGTTTGATCTTCAGGAAAATCAAGATCATGCCCGGAGTAAAAATGGAGGTGATTATGCTTGGCTCAATTATCGAGAAAGCCAAACAAGATGTTTACATTTTGACGGGTTGATGAAGAATGGTGTGTCAATCTGAATCGAAATATTGAGTGTTTGGTTTTACTGAAATGAGATTACTTAAAGATTGTTTTCGATATAATCATACAGGTCAACTACCTTGTAAAAATTTTCCAAAAGGTTAGATAATTCGAGGTTCCCCACTACAATGAAGAAAAAGCCTGTAAAACTAATCTTACAGGCTTTTTTGCTTTCTGAACACTCATCTGGTCAGTTCGCAGGGCTACTTTTTCCTGATCAGCCACACTTCGGAGACCAGCGTACCCCATCCTCCCGCGTTCCGCCATTGCTCAACACTTACCCTATCGCCCACGGCCACATCGCTTGCCTTCTCGAAACGGATGGTGAGTTCTCCGGTAGCTGTCGATCCAGCAGGGATATCAAAAGTGAAGAAATCGCTCATCTTAAAAGGGAGCTCCACATTTTTTGCGATGGGAATGTCGTTGGCATAAATTGACTCGCTTTTCTGGTTCATCATGGGTGCATAACGATCCTGGTACCAGGGCCTGACGAGTGTCACGCGCAGTTTGTAAGCTGCATGTTGATCAAGATTGTCATAATGGAGTGTCACCCCTTGTTTTTCATTTTGGGTATAGTGCATCGCCCTTTGCGAAAGGCGGTTTCCTTCATCCAGCATACCAGTAACGTAAGGTTGGCCGTGGTCGTAAGGATAGCCGAAAACAACATGCGGAGCAATATTGGCCGTTCCAAGATTGTCATAGAAGCCACCTTCACCCGGATTTTCGTAATCGACAATCATCCGGAGAAGTTCATCGCGTTCTTTGCCTTTTGCTGCCCTGGCCCTTTCTAACTGACGTTTCGTCCAACCTAACCCGATAAAATCATGCTGCAAGGTAAAAAAACCGTCGTTGCGTACGCCAAAATTGGCATTGCTCTGCTCTCCCGCCACTTTAGCCTCCTGGTAAAGGGATTTCATCTCGACCGTCTCTTGAAGGTCGAAACGGGTCAGGGCCTCATCGATGGCTTTCAGGGTTGTTTTATCCCGTATGGCGTCGGCGATATCTTTTTCAATCCGCTTTTGCAGTTCCATTTGCCGGGTAACACTCAGCTGGGTGTACCGGTCGAGCGTTGCTTTTTGCATGTACATACACCATAACCAGTCGATTTTCATGACATTTTCGGGGATTAATTTCCCGGCCTGTTTCACCAGATCGTAGCATTCTTTCACACAGGTTTTCTCGGGGAGTGGTGTGCCCGGTTTTTCAATGATGCTCTCTTCGGCCAGAAGCAGGGCTTTGGCCATCAGCGAGGCTGCTTCCGGACCAAAAATTGTTGTGCAATATTCATGGATGATATCGTCGAGCGGTGTACGCGGCGCCCAGAGCAAACGTTGCCACATCCATTGTTGAAAATGGTCGTGATAGCCGTCTGAATGGGTAATATCCCCCACGCCGTATGGCAACAGATCATTGAAGATGCGGTAGTAATTGCGCGGGCTCGTAAACCAGGAACGCCGGTTAAATACCTGAGTCAGATATTGGTCGGGACGGCGTTGTAAGATGTCGTTGCACCAGTGAGGAGGAAGGTTTCCGTCGCGGTCGGCGCGTGGCCACATTTGTACGAGAGCATGCTGCGCATATTTCCAATGGGTGATCTCGTTGTAATAGACAAGCTTTTGCTGAGGGGGCAGCTGATGAAGCAACTCTTTGGGATACATGTTGTAAGGGCCGAATCCCGGGTAGTGGAACAGGTCCATACGGTGGGTCTGACGGTGGCCGGGCTGCCATGAATTGGCATCTGAACCCGGGCCATATCCCCATGCCCAGAGCCAGGTGCGCGGTTTTTCCTGAAGATAGGCCAAAATGGCTAAATCATCGGCATTATCAAATTTCTGGTTGGTGAAATAAATGCGCGTTTCGGGATGATACTTGTGAATAACCGCAGCCAAATCTTCACATAACATTATGAATGTGAAGCCGTAAGGCTTGCATCGGTCACATTCGCACCCGCCCCCGTCGCCGCCGAAGAACTTCACGAAATCATAGGATTCGGGCCCGCTGAACTCTTTTTCGCACTGATCAATCATGTAATGGCGGGCAGCCGGCACCGAAGGGCAGATATACCCCTCACGCCCGATCGACTCTTTCCCTTCCCACTCTTTTGGAACCTTACCTCCGGCGGTGTTGGGACCAAAATCTTTTTGTGACATCAAACCGTACGATTTCAGAAAAGTAGTCGTCAATCCTTTGCTTACCTGGAAAGTATTCGCACCGGCCAAAGCATAATCCATGGCAGCACGTTGCACATCCTTGTCGGTCCAGGGTCGCACTTTTGCAATATTGATGGATACATCGCTTTGTCCGACCTGCGTTCCTCTCACCTCGAAGGCCGGAGCCGTGCATATCTCCAGATGATCGGGGAAATGCATTTTACCATTACGGATCACTGCCTGACGAAGAATCTCCCCAACGGCATATAAACAACCCCGCTGATCTATCCCGGCTGCGATCAAAAGATTCTGTTTTTCCTCTTTTTTTAGCAGAAACCCCTCTGCTCCCGGTTCTAAATCGGTCAACGGCGGAACGTGCTGTTTTTTAAAGCATGCAGAGATTTCCGTATGATTCTGTGGCATTCCCAGGCAAATCAACAGATGATCAGCTTGATCACTGGCAGGGGTGCCTTCCGGAGTCAGCTTTACATCCTTCAATCCTGCCTCTATGAGCCTGTCGGCCAGGAGATTGAAGATGTTCATCTCAACGGTTCCCGCCTTTGCGGAATGTTGAATGGTCACTGACTTGTAGTCGGCGGCCATTAAAACAACCGGGGATATTGCTGCAAGGAGGAAAAGTACCCCCATTTTCGATCTCCATAAAAGCCCTTTAAGGCGATCTAATAATCCGGGAAGAAGATTAAATTGCATGATAATTAATTTATCATTAATACTGAGTCAGTCTTGATTTGGAGCCCGAAAGATAGTTATTTTAGGGATTCGTCTAGTCAGGATGATGATAGAAGATTGATAGCAAATAATCCACTTTCAAAAGAGATAAGGCTGCAGAGAATTCTGGTCCTTTCTCTTATAGTTATTGTTTTATTTGCCAGAATTTAATTTTCATGATGTCGACGTTTTTGGAGTATTACATAGGATTTCAATTATTTATATTGTTTGCGGCATCCTATTTATTTTCAGCGATTGGAAAACCAATCTTTATTGTTTCCTGGGAATATTAGTTGTTTATTGGATTACCCTTAACTTCATTCCAGTTGACGGAAATCCGGCAGGCACAATGGAACCAGGGATAAATTTTACCGCATGGTTTGACAGGCTGTTCATTCCATTAAAAATTCTTGGTTATAATGGGTGGAACACAGAATGACCATATAGTACTTTTTCCTCTATCGCAACTGGGTTAGCGGGCCTTTTAACAGGACAACTTATAAGTAAAAAAAGAATTACTGAAAACACTGTTATATTATTAATTATTTCAGGAGTGTCCTTTGTACTCCTTGGGAGTATCTGGGACTGGCAATTCCCCATCAACAAAAAACTTTGGACAAGTTCATATGTTCTTTATACAACTGGTTGGGCAATACTTTTCCTCTGAATTTCGCTTTGGTGCATCGATATCAATGGCTTTAAAAACAATATCTTTACCCGAATAGGGATCATTTTGGCAGCAACGCAATTGCAGTATACGTAATGGGAGATATTTTTAGTGCTATCCATAAATTTACGGGTCTACCTGAATTACTTTGTGAAGGCCTTTGGGATTTAGAAATGGATTACAGGTTTATTTCACTAGTCTGGTCAATAATTGTTTAAGCTTATGTTTTTTTGCGGCATACATAATGTTCAGGAGAAAAATATTTCTTAAGATTTAAATCCTGCTGTTTTTACCCTGAATAACGAATAGAATCTTGATGTTCGGTCCATCGACAGACTAATTTACCATAATTCCCGTTGGGTAACGCTGCCAGTAAAATGATTCCTTTCAAAACAACTTAAACTTAATTAATAGTTATTCGCGTTCAAATATTCATTCTAAGGTTAAAAAAACAATGCTATTTGATTAAAAAAGCCGAAGTTATTCCTCTCTGAATTAGATTGCTTTGAAAAGAACAAACCAATTTTATACCGTTGAGAATAGTGGGTCTTTCCAACGGAATCTACAGGAATTATCTATCATGCAGTTTAATGCTATGGGGAGAGCAATTAAATAAGGTTGAAATGATCAGCCTATTTACAATGACATTTCTATTCTTCAAGAGATAAGGTCTGCTATTATTTGAACTGGTTCACTACCGCATAGGTCAAAATCAGAGGATGAACAGTTAACCCAAAATTGGGGAATAATATATAGAAATAAACGACCAAAAATTAAAACTAAAATGTATAAAAACAGCCATTTAAAACCTTTTTTCATTATCGGGTTGTGTCATCTGCTTTTTCAGGTAAACTCATTTGGACAACCGAAATGGAGTGAATCAAAAATCTTTGAGAAGAAACTGATCAGTGTTATTCAATCAAGATATATAGACACCCGCGGAGTTCCTTCTCATGATCAATTTCTTAAAAAAAACGGATTATTCCCTTTAAATAAAAAAACCGAATTGAAACCCTATTTTAAGGTTAGTGTTTCGATTGACGATGTGCTGGGCAGAGATCAGAATTTTAATAGCCGTAAATCGGCCAAATTGTTAAATCCTGAATTTTTCGTTGAAACGACAACAACTCATAACTCGCCCTTTGTGTCTTTGCCAATTTGGGACGGACGGGTATACGAAGATAAAGACAGCCTGATTGTCGGCGGATACTCTGCTAAATTTAACGAACGCCCGGTTGGTCTGATAGACAGCTATGGCAACTTTGCTAAAAGCCTAAGCGGACCGAAAATGAAAGAATTTTCAATTCTTCAGATTCCCTCAGAACAAATTATTTTTGACCCATTTGAATGGAGACTGTTTCGATTAGACCCTTCCAACGGAAAAACCATCAAGAATAGTTCAAAAAGTTTTCTTCCGGTTGCAATTTTTGACAAACAAGGTAATTGTATAAAAAACATCGAATTTAATATTGAACAAAACACAGCCAATTCAGCACTTATCCTATACGGAATAATCGGAGACAAAAAAGTTGAAATAGCAAAATGCAACCTGACCAATCCTCTAATCGCTGAAAGACTGACCGGTTACCAGCCTGCATTGATTGAAGGTTGCATACAACCTGCCCATGGCAAAGTAATTACTTTTACCCTCGAAGGCCAGTATTCAGAAAACATATCAGTAAATGAAGCCGGACTTTGCCTGAATTGTAATGTCAGCGAATCAACCACCGGCAAGGCACCAAAATTCAATCGGGTCAAAATTGATGGCGACTTCAGCGACTGGCAAAATATTGTCGGAGTTTCTGATCCCGAAGGCGACTACCTTAATTATCTGTTTAAAAACCCGGATACAGATCTTCTCGAATTCAAAGTAACCAACGACGAGAAGTATTTATACATTTATTCCAGAGTGGCCGGAGCACACGGAAGAACTGGCAAAAACGGAAGGTATTACTGGTATGCTTACATTGATGTTGACGCGAATCCGTTCACTGGTTATCCCCCAACAAGAGACGACAATTGTTATTATGGTATTTCAACTGGTGATGATGCCGAAGTCCAATTTGAATTTGTAGGTAACAAGTTCGTAAAAACCTTTTTTGGATTTGCCGGAGCTGGCGCCGAAAAGGAAGCGCTCGATGGCTCATTAAAACTTGGTTCATCGTATTATTCTTCAAAAGCAATGGATGGAAGTAAACGAGATCGTTACAAAATTGAATATGTAAACCGTGAAAATATACGTCACATCACCCACGACAACACCGAAGGAACTAGTAAAGACATCGTCATGGCCTTGTCTCCGGATGGTTCTGAGGTCGAAGTTCGAGTTGAAATGGCCGGTTTCCTGAAAGATAAATCGGGGAAAAG
>Ga0316232_1003097_pt1 | contig 15845 bp, 13 predicted proteins | sample TBHtaG_FD_206006 | JGI IMG/M metagenome (GOLD analysis project Ga0316232, IMG submission 206006) | Freshwater microbial communities from Trout Bog Lake, Wisconsin, USA - TBH18025_13 | ecosystem: Environmental > Aquatic > Freshwater > Lake > Hypolimnion/Profundal zone | place: USA: Wisconsin... | reverse complement strand
AGGAAATCATGAAAAATGTGCGTGTCGTGCCGTTGCGGGTGCGCGACGGCGACGAGGCGAGCTGCCTGAACCTGAACCGCGCGCAACAACCGCGCCTGCTCGGCGTAGCCACGGAGGAATTCGAGCGGCGCGGCTCGTTTGGCGGCGATTGGTCGTTGTTGAACAAGCCCTCAGCCGACGGCGCTGTGCCGGTGATCGGCGACGAGCAGACGGTCACCTGGGCGCTGGGCCGAAAACTCGGAGACACTTTGCCTGTCACGGATGAGCGCGGGCAGTCATTCCCGCTCCGGATCGTCGCGGTACTGCCGGGTTCGATCCTCCAGGGCGGCCTCGTCATGGCGGAGAAAAATTTTGTCGGAAGATTTCCGTCTGCCGCCGGCTACCGGATTTTTTTGGTGGACGCGCCAAATGCCCGTGCCACTGCGGTGGCGGAAGAATTGTCGCGCGGGCTGCGGAACCGCGGGCTGGAAGTCGTGCCAGCCTGGCGGCGGCTGGCGGAATTCCAGGCGGTCGAGAACACCTACCTCGGCATTTTCCAGGCGCTCGGCGGGCTGGGGCTTCTGCTCGGAACCGCCGGGCTTGGTATCGTGGTTTTGCGAAGCGTGCTCGAACGGCGCGGCGAGCTGGCGCTCATGCAGGCGGTCGGATTCGACCGCCGCACTCTGCGGCTGCTGGTGTTGAGCGAGCACTGGCTGCTGATCGCGCTCGGGCTGTTCATCGGGACCGGCGCGGCGGTCGTGGCAGTTTTGCCGGAGGGAGCCGCGTTGCCAGCCGGCCTTCTGACCGCGACGCTGGCCGGGCTGGTAGCGGGCGGCTTCGGCTTTTGCTGGCTGGCCGCACGGATGGCGCTGCGCGGCTCGCTGCTTCCGGCTCTGCGCAATGAATAGGAGAAGCACTGAAGACAAAGGCCCAGCGCTTTCTCCGGGGTTCTTGACTTTTTGGCACGGCCCCTGCTTTCACATGGATCAAAGGGAGCAGTCCGGCCGGAGGGCAGACAGTCAAAGGCAAGGGGGATATTTTTGGCGACGGGCCGGCCGGGCTGCATGCTTTCGCCGTTGGCTTCTACCCGAAAAGCCCTTTCTTTTTCGTTAGCACCACCTCGCGAGTCAGCGCCTCGAAGCGCAAACGGTCGCGGGCGTTGGCGATGGCCTGTTCTTTGGAAATGGCCCGCGAGAGATACAGGCCGGACAGATCCTCGTCGATCGTGTGCATGCCGTCCTTGGCCCCGATCTCGATCAGCCCGACCATTTGCTCCCAGCGCCGCTCGCGGATGCAGGCCTGCACGCCCGGGTTGGCCACGAGGGTTTCGGTGGCGAGCACCCGCCCGGAGCCGTCTTCCTTGGGGATCAGCCTTTGGGAAATTACCGCCTGGAGCGCGTTGGCCAACTGGGCCACGATCTGCGGCTGCTGCTCGCCGGAAAAAGCGTCCACCATCCGGTCGATCGCCTTCGGCGCGTCGATCGTATGCAGGGTCGCGATGACAAGATGCCCGGTCTCGGCCGCGGTGATCGCCGCGCCGATCGTTTCCGGATCCCGCATCTCACCGACAAGGATGACGTCCGGGTCCTGGCGGAGCGTGTGGCGGAGCGCCTCGCCAAACGACTTTGTGTCGCTGCCGATTTCCCGCTGCTTCACCACGCTCCGCGAGTTTTGAAAAATGTATTCCACCGGGTCCTCGATCGTCACGATCACGCCGCTGAGCTGGCGGCTGATATGCTGGATCATCGAGGCCATCGTGGTGCTCTTTCCAGAGCCCGTGATTCCCGTCACGAGGACCAGCCCCCGCTGGAGGGCGCAGATTTCAAATATGCTTTCCCGGTGCCCGAGCTGGCCGAGTTCCGGGATCACGTTCGGGATGTATCGGAACGCGGCCTCGAGCGCGCCCCGGCTGTAGTGGGCGTTTCCGCGAAAGCGGCCGATCCCCTCGACCTGGAGGGCAAAGTCCAGCTCCCATTCCTCTTCGAGCCTTGCGCGCTGGGCCTCGGTCAGGATGCCGGTGATCAGCTCGCGGCAGCATTGCACCGTCACCGCACGGTCCTCGAGGGCGGCAAGGCTTCCGTTGACGCGCACCATCGGAGGAGCGTCGGCGCAGAGGTGCAGGTCGGAGGCGCCTGTAGCCACCGCACGGGAAAGCAGATCCACCAAATCAAACGGGTTCGTTTCCATAATTTATCTCCTGGTCGCCTGCATCGAAGAACTGATCCCGCGCAGGGTGCGCGTGAATTCCTGCGGGTTGTCTGCATTTTCCAAAGCCACGGCCTCGGCCACGATGCCATCGCGGACGAGTTTCAGGAGCGAATCCGCAAACGAGCGGGCGCTCCGGGGATCTCCGCGCGAGATAAAATCCTGGAGCTCGTTCATCCGGCCCTCCGCGATGAGTCTCCGGGACGACGCCTCGTTTGAAAAATATTCGGTGAGCAAGGCGCGTCCACCTGCGACCGCGGGCAGAAGCCTCTGGCAGAGGATGCCGTGAAGCTGCGCCGAGAGGGTCATCCGCACCGACTCCCGCTCGTCGGGGGGGAAAAGCAGCTCGATCCGTGCCACGACATCCGAACACCCGGAGGCATGGACGGTCCCGAAAACCAGGTGCCCGGTCTCCGCCGCCTGGATCGCCGTGATCGCCGAGGCCGCGTCGCGGATTTCTCCCAGAAAAATAATGTCCGGATTCTGCCGCAGCGAACGCCGGAGCCCTTCCGCAAACGACGGCGTGTCGATGCCGACCTCCCGCTGCGTGAAAAACGACATCTTGCCCGTGAAAAGAAATTCGACCGGATCCTCGATCGTGACGATGTGGCGGGCCGCCGTCGCGTTGACCCAATCCAGCACGGACGCCATCGTGGTGGATTTTCCCGATCCGGTGGGCCCGCAGACAATCACGATGCCGGACGGTCTTGCAGCCCATTCCCTGAGAAGTTCGCACGGGAGGCCGAGCGTTTCCATGGCGGGGATTTGGTTCTGAATCCGCCGGAGCACCGCTCCCCTCACTCCGAGTTGCTTGAGCAGGTTGACGCGAAAACGTATCCCCTCCTCCGTGGTCAGGCTGGCGTCCCGGTCGAGCTCGCCGCCCTCCGCCCCGCACGCGGTCCACAGGGCCGCCAAGTCTTGCTCGCTCGGAAGCTCGGATTCAACGGGAGCCAGTGCACCATTGATGCGAAGAACCGCCGGGTGACCGGCGCGCAGAATGACATCCGAGGCCCCGTTCGTCACGGCCGCACGGAGAATTTCATCGAGCAACGGGGAGATCATGCTTTGTTGTTAGCGGACACGGGTTATTCCGTCGAGCCGGATTGAATTTTTCCCCAGGCCTCGAGCGCGGAGAGCGAGCCGAAATCCGCGAACAACTGGAGCAGTCCCTGCTGCTGGCGGGATGTGCGCATGAGTTGGGGAGCGACCGAGCCGACGAGCCACTCGGAGGCTTTTCTCAGGCTCCCGCTGGGAGTCCCCCCACGCAACGCTTTCGTTTCCTCGCGCGCCTTTTCGAGCGGCAACGAGGGAAAGAACGCGTTGACGAGAAGATCGCGGACGCGGTCGGGTCCAACCAAGGCAATCTCCCCGTCGAGTTTGGCTGCGGAAAGGTTCCAGTGCCGTGACCAATACGGGTGGGCCAGGGATTCGAAGAATTCCTCGAACCCCTGTTTTCCTCCCGAACGGATGCCGGCGAGCAATCGGGGAAAGTGGGCCGCTGCGGCCGCGAGCGCCCCCAGCCTCCTGTGCGGGTGGTTCGAGGGCCGGATGCCGGAAAATTTCCAGAGGCTGTGCGGCAGGACAAGGCGGGCCATGCTGTCGCGGATCCCCCACCATTTTTCCCAGAGCGGTTTGAGGTAGTCCTTGGTGGCGGGATCGGCTTCGTCAAATGCCGTCGGCTGGAGGAAACCCGCGAGACCGAAAAGCCGGGCTTCCCCATCTGGGCCGGCGGCCGCCCGCAGGCCGGTGCGCTGGGCCGCAAGGAGAAAAGGGATGCTATTGTTTTTGTAGCCGAATCCGGTTGCGAGCGAGTGGAAGAGAGCGGTTTCGGGGCCGTGAAGCGTCACCGCTCTCGCGTGGGCGGCATGCTTCATCCGCAGACGGAACTCCGCCGCCTCCTCGATCATCACCATCGCGGCATCGAGGTCCACAGATCCGGGGACATGGCGGAGAGCCGGAAGCGGGTGAGATTCGATTTGCAGATGCGCCTGAGGAACTTCGCGGAAATCCGACGTGCGCGCAAAGGCAGCCGGTGATGTCTGGTGCACGAAAAGCTGGAGCCGGACTCCGCAGTAAGCGGGGTTCGTGGCATGTCCGTGGCGTTCCCAATCGCGGGCATCCATATCCACCTCGATATCCCCGGCGCATTCCTCCTCATCGCCGAAGCGGAGCCGTGCTCCCTTGAAATCCGGTCCCGCCTCGCGGTTCCATTGGCCGAAATGCAGGACCTCCACAACCCGTGCGCCCGCCGTCGCCCAACGCGTGCCATACTCGCCGGCAAACAACCTTGCCTGGATCTCGATCTCGGACTTCAGCCCGGTCGAAGATTCGTTCACAGCACCGCCGAGGCGCACGCGTTCATAGTCGTTCATGGTCGCAGTTCGGGAATCGGAGGAGGCGGCGGCGGGGTGGCTACCGGAGTTGGTTCCGGCGTGGCTGCGGGGCTTGCAGCGGGAAGGATTGCTGCCGGTGAAGATTCGGGCACCGGGCCGGAGAGGCTAATCGGCCCCATCGGCGAAACGGGTGCCGGGCCGGTCTCGAATTGAGTGAACAGCTCTTTTCGCGGTCCCGGCGGCAGCCCGGCAGCCGACTCGCGCGCCAAGACCGACGCAGCCCCTCTCAAGTCGAGCGACTGGAGGGAGACGACAGTTTCGAGATCGAGCCGGATCCGCACCGCGGGGTCGGTTGCGAGAATCTTTGCCGCATCAAAGCTCGCGATGGCATCCGACCAGCGCTTCGCATCCATCTGAGCCGCTCCGAGCGCCTCGAGAAAAAGACTGTTGCCCGTTTGCTTGGCCGCCTGCTGAAACGCGTCTCCGGCCTGGAGGACATTGCCTGAAGCTTGGAGCACAATATCGCGGTATCTCTGCCAGACGTCGGGTGCGGAAGATAACTCAACCGTGCGCCATGCCGCATAGGGGCGGTAGAGCGGGTCGCCGACGACCACCCCCATCCACGAAAGCGCCCTCTGGGACATCCACCCGCTCTCGGCAAGGGTGAACCCCGCCATGAGCCGGTCTTGGAAAATGTCGAGATTCGCCGTGAGGGACAAATACGGCTCGTAAACATTTCCGAGCGTGGCGGCGGCCCCGTGCGCCAAGAGCGGCCCGCACCAATACGTGGTGGTGCTCAATAATGTCGCCGCGCTGAAGGAATGGAGGTGCACGGCGATCGCTCCGCGGCGGAAGCGAAACGATTTTTCCGCGAACGGCCCATCGATCGAACCCGCATACCAACCGAAATACACCGCCGCGTCCGTCACCGGATACCCCTCGGGAAAAGTCGGCGGGTTGTTGTCGTAAATAACCGGCAGCCCCTGCTCCCGCATGGAGACGACGAGATTGGCCATCCACTGGTCTCCCTCGGCATAGCCTCCGCTGGTGATGCCTCGCCCATCGACGTAGGACCAGCCGTAGAGGCCCACGCGCTCGGTGGCGATGGCATCGTCGATCATCGCCCTCACAATGGACGGAGTCGGGCCGTCCAGCCTCGCCGGCAGCAGCAGGCCGGGATAAACCGGATCCTCGAGAATCGGCGTGAACCGCCGGAAATACGGGTTGGGAAAAATCCCGGCCGGGCTCGGCAGCGGCATTCCCAGCGTTGTCAGTTCGCTGTCCACCGAGGCCTCGTTCCGCGCCGCGATCTCCGGGGGGAGCCCCCGCACAATATCCGCCGGCGGGATCGACGGGTCCGGCGCGATCTTCAACGGCATCCCCCGCATGATGGCCACAAAGCGGATCGTCGAGGAGGTGACGACAGCCGCCCCCGCTGAATCCCGTCCCATTTTCCACCACCCCTTGGAGCGAAAAAGTTTGCGCAGGGGAGCCGCGATCGCCGATTCGTAGTCGCTCCGGTGGATCTCCTCCCTGTCCGGACAATCCAGTCCCACAACCTGCGCCGCCGGAATGTTTCTCCGGCCCGCATAATACTCCGCGAGGCTCTTGGAATCCGGATCTTTGGCGTTGTAGAGGACGATCGTTGCCCCGGAGTCGCGCCCGCCTGCCTGCGCCGAGCAAAGTCCTCCGGCAAAAGCCATAAGTCCTATAAGTCCTATACGACCCATTTGTCCCAACTTAAACCGTGATTCTGAGCCCATCATAGGAAAGCCGGATATTTTCCGGCAGCGCCGCCTCGGTCTCCACATGACCCAATTCGTGGCACATGTGGATGAAGAAAGTTTTTTTCGGCCGGATCTGGCCGACCACATCCATCGCCTGCGAGACCGTGAGATGGGTCGAGTGGGCGGCATGGCGGAGGGCATCGATCACAAGAACATCGACGCCCCTCGCGGCCTCGACGGCCTCCGGCGGGACCGCCTGGCAGTCCGTCATGTAAGCCAGAAGCCTCCGGTCGCCCCGCTGGAAGATCAACCCGTTCGTGATCGCGCGCCCATGCGGGAGTTCCACGGGGACGAGGGTTGTCTTCCCCAGTTCAAACGGCCCCCTGATCACGTTCGGCTCCGGCCGCACGTAGTTCCGGATTTTCCGGCCCTCCTCGAAAGCATATTGGAAGACTCGCGCGAGATCTTTCAGCGTCCGCTCCGCGCCATAGACCGGCATGCTTTTGTCTTCGATTTCGCAGAACCTCCGGAGATCGTCAAACCCGAGGATGTGGTCGCAGTGCGAGTGGGTATAGACCGCGGCGTCGAGGCGCGAGACCCCCTCCCGCAGGCACTGGGTGCGGAAATCCGGCGGCGTGTCCACGCAGAAAACCGTCTCCGGCGTCCGGACGAGGATCGCGGTCCGGAGACGTTTGTCGCGATGATCCGGCGAATGGCAGACCCGGCAGTTGCAGCCGATCACGGGGATTCCATGCGATGTGCCCGTCCCTAAAAATGTGATATCCAACTCGCCCATCGCTTTGCTTTCGTGGGCGAGAGTGGCATACTCCGCGCATGTCCGCAACGCTGGCCTCACTGCGAATCAGAAATCTTGCCCTGGTCGAGGATCTTCTGTGGGAACCCCGCGGCGGATTTGTCGTGATCACCGGAGAGACCGGGGCGGGAAAGTCGATCCTCGTCGGCGGGGTCAAACTCCTCCTCGGCGAACGCGCCGACAAATCCGTGATCCGCTCCGGCTGCGAGTCCTGCACGGTCGAGGGAGTTTTCCTTCTCGAAAAATCCTCTCCGCTCCACGCGGTCCTCGACGAGGGCGGGGTCGAACCGTGCGAGCAGGGCCGCCTCATCATCCGCCGCACGCTCACCACCAGCGGATCCGGAAAACAATTCGCGAACGGCTCCCCCTGCACCCTCGCCCTCCTGCGGCAGATCGGCGACCTGCTGATGGACCTCCACGGCCCCCACGACCACCAGAGCCTGTTTTCAAAAGACCAGCAGCTTCTGCTCGTGGATGGCTTTGCCGGTGCGGGCCCGCTCCGGCTCGCCTACTCCGCCGCGCGGAAGGAATGGATGCGGTTGGCCGGCGAGAAACAGCGCCTCACCGAGGATGCGGCGGCACTGGCCCGCGAACTCGATCTCCTCACCCACCAGACACAAGAAATCGGGCTCGCGGCGCTCCAAGCGGGTGAAGAGGAGCCGCTTCTCGCCCGGCAGAAAGCCTCCGCGAACGGGCAGCGAATTTCCGAGATCTGCGCGGAGCTCACGGCTCTTGCCTCGGAATCGGACGATTCCCTCACATCGCGGCTCGGCGATGTCAACCGGATCGCGAAAGAACTCCACCGCCTCGATCCCCAAGGTGGCGGGCTCGAAAAATCCGCCGCCGGGCTGTTCGAGAGCCTGCAGGATTTCGCCCGCGAGGTGGACCGGTATGCCGCTGCGATCGAGACCGATCCTGCGGAGCTTTCAAAAATCGAGTCCCGCCTGGATGTCATCCAATCCCTCAAGCGCAAATACGGGGCTACCGTCGAGGATGTCATCGCGTTCGGCGAAAAAGCCTCCGCCCGCCTTGCCGACCTTCGCAACCGCGAAGAACGCGGGGCCGGGCTCGACGGCGAGATCGCCCGCGCCTCAACAGCCATGAACTCCGCCGCCGAAAAACTCGCGGGCGCCCGCCGGTCCGCCGCCCCGAAACTCACGGCCCTGGTGAAGCGCCACCTCGCCGACCTCGGGTTTTCCAAATCCGGGTTCTCGATCTCGCTCGATCCCCTCGACGAGCCCGGTCCGCTCGGCCGCGAGTCCGCCGAGTTTCTCTTCTCGCCGAATCCGGGCGAACCCGAGCGGCCGTTGCGCGCGATCGCATCGAGCGGAGAAATCTCGCGCGTGATGCTCGCGATCAAAACCGCCCTCGCCGCGCAGGACAGCGTGCCGGTCCTCATCTTCGACGAGATCGACGCGAACGTCGGCGGGGAAATCGGCGCGAAGGTCGGCGCGAAAATGAAAGATCTCGGAGGCTCGCACCAGGTCTTCTGCATCACCCACCTCCCGCAGGTCGCCGCCCTCGCCGCATCGCACTTCATCGTCGCCAAAGACACATCGGGCAAACGCACCAGCACCAGTCTCGCGGAGGCCGAAGGCCCCGCCCGCGAAACCGAAATCGCCCGCATGCTCGGCGGAAATGCCAGCTCCGCCCTGTCTCATGCCAGGGCACTGCTAAAGGAGCGGTAGCGTCCGCGAAGCCGCGGAGCACAGCATCATGCGGCGCGACCTCACCTCATCAACCGCACCCACACCTCGCCGGGAAAGCCTCGCCGCTTTTCTCTTGGATTCGGCGGGACGGTCTGCCAATGTTTCCCCATGCAAAGCACCCGCCTCTGGCTCATGTTTCCGGCGCGACTGATCACGCGCCCGGTCCTCTGGGAACTCGCAAAGGAATTTCCGGTGGTGACGAACATCCGGCAGGCGAGCGTGACGGAGGAGATCGGGCTGGTCTCTCTCGAACTCGACGGGGAAAGGGAGGACATCAAGAAAGCCATCGCGTGGCTCGAGGAGCAGGGCATCAAGGTCGAACCGGTCGAGATCAACACGATCGAGGGATGAGTTGCCGAAAGAGCGCCCTTGCAAGCGCGGCCGGGACCATTATTGTGGCTGCTTTCTTATGCACCTGAATCTCGGGGGTATCCCACGTCCTGTCCGGCGGAACATTTTTTCAACTGCGGCGCTGCTAGCCTGCATATCGGCCCTGGTGGCGGCTCCGGCGGCCCTCGCGCAGGAAGTGGTCGTCGTGCCGGCGAAGACCAGCCTCTGGCAGATCGCGCTGTCCGGCGGGTATGTGATGATCCCGCTGGCCGCGCTCTCGATCCTCGCGGTGATGCTGGTCCTCGTCTATCTGGTGACCCTTCGCCGGGGGGCGGTCGTGACCGCGCGGTTCATGCAGACCGCGGAGGCGCTCATCCGCAAAAAAGATTACCTCGGGCTCCTGGCGGTCTCGAACCGCCACAACGAAGCCGTGGCGCGGATCGTCCAGCGGACGCTCGATTTCCTGACGAAGAACCCGCGCGCAACCCTCGCGGAAGCTCGCGAAATCGCGCAGGCCGAGGGCATGCGCCTCGCCGGGTCATTAAACCAGCAGATCACCTACTTGGCGGATATCGGCACGATCGCGCCGATGCTGGGGCTCTTCGGCACGGTGCTGGGAATGATCAAGTCGTTTACTGCGGTCGCGAGCGATATCGCCGCCTCGAGGCCCATGCTCCTCGCGCACGGCGTCTCGGAAGCCCTCGTGACGACCGCCGCCGGGCTGCTGGTGGGAATTCCCGCCATGGCGGCGTATTCGTTTTTCCGCGGGCGCGTCCAGGCGCGGATCTCGGATCTCGAGGCGGCCACAACCCAGTTGATCGCGCTGCTGGGCGTGGATTCGCCCAGCCGTCGGGAATGAGGGCGCGGCTCGCGGCAGTTTTATTTTTCACCGGATTGCTCTCGGTCTCCGGCCAGCCTGTCTCTGGTGAGCCCGAAGTGCGCAGGGCGCTGCCCGTGAACACGCCCGCTCCGACGGAAAATCCCGAATGGATGGAAGGAGTCAGGCCGTCCACCACGCCGGTTCCAGTCGCCAGGGCGGTTGCAGTGAGAACTCCCGCTCCCCAGCCGTCCGAATCCCCCACCCCGGCCGAACAGCCGTTCCGGCCCACGGGCCGGGTCGAGGTCGCCCCGGCTCCCCAGCCGGATGAAAACGGGACCATCCGGATCGCCCCGTCGTCCGCCCCGGCAGCCGACCATTCCCGCGAGCAGTTGGACCTTGCCAACAGTCTTTACTCGCGGAAAATGTATGACCTCGCGGTCCCGGAATACGAAAAGTTCCTGATTTCATCTGGGGCGGGAGGCGGGCGGGACACCGCGCTGTTCCGCCTTGCCGAATGCCACCGCATGCTGGGCAACATCCCTGCGGCCCGCACGGGTTACGAGAAACTGGCGATGGAGTTTCAGAAGGGGGAATTCGCCGGGGCTGGCGCCTACCGCTTGGGCGAATTCCTGTTCGGCGAAAAAAACTACGAGGCCGCAAACACCCAGTTCCAGACCGCGGCGCGCGAGTCCAAAGACGGCGAAGTCCGCCTGACCGCGCTGTATTTTTCCGCCCGGAGCCTCGACTACCTCAAACGGGACAAGGAAGCCCGCGATGCCTACAAGGCTGTGCTGGCGGTGGAGGGGAAGAATCCCTACCGCGAGCATGCGCTCATGGCGGCCGCCGACATCGACGCCCGCGGCGGGGACAAAGAAGCCGCCCTGGCCGCTTTCGAGGAGCTGGGAAAATCCGGCAAGACCACGATGGCTGCGGAAGCTGCCGTGAAAGCCGCGGCGCTGGCCTCGGATCTCGGTCAAAAAGAGAAAGCCGTCACCCTGTTTGAAAAGGCGGCGAACAACCCGGAGGGCGGAGACTGGAAGCCGGTGGCGATCATCGGAGCCATGCGGCTCCGTTACCAGGCGTCTTCCTACAAAGCGGTGGTGGACATGGCCGCCGCCGTGGACCAACTTCCCGCGGAGACCCGCCCTGAGGCGCTCCAGATCCTCGCGGCTTCCTACCGGCAGCTCGGGAACAACCTGGATGCCCGCCGGATTTACGACCGGATCCTCAAAGAATATCCCGACTCCGCGCCTTCCGGCGACGCGCGTTTCCAGCGGCTGGTCAGCCTCTATGCGCTGAAGGACAAAAATCTCGCCGCCGAAGTGGACGCGTTCCTGGAGAAGAGCACGAACCCGAAGGAACGCACGCAGGCGCTGCTTCTGAAAGCGGAGACATTGTTCAAGCAGGGCGACTACGCCGGCGCGGGCAAGGTCTATGAAGGGCTGCTCGCCCGGGAACTCGCAGACGACCTCCGCGCCGACGCGCTCTACAAACACGCCTGGTGCCTGGCCGCCACGGGCGACCACCCCGGCGCCGCCTCGGCCTACTCCGAATTCCTCGCGAAATTTCCCGCCCACAAACTCGCCGTCACGGCGCTCGCACAGCGGGCGCTCTCGAAGCAGGAGAGCAAGGCGTTCGACTCGGCGATCGAGGACTTCGATGCCATCGCCGCCAAGTATCCGGGGACGAAGGAACACGAGCTCGCCCTGCAGCAGAAGGCCCTGATTTTCGGGCAGCAAAAAAAATACGCCGAGATGTCGCAGACGTTTGAAAAGCTGCTCGCCGAATTCCCCAAAAGCGCCGCCGCCGCCCAAGCGAATTTCTGGCTCGGGTGGGCGGCGTTCGAGCAGAAAGGCTACAAGGCCGCGATCCCCAAGCTGGAAACCGCCCGCACCCAAGACGCCGCACAATACGGGGAGCGGGCGTCGCTGCGGATCATCCTGTCGTATTATTACATGGAGGACCGGGAATCCGTGGCCCGGGAAGCGGCCAATTACAAAGGAGGAAATCTCCCCGCCGAGATCACCCTCTGGCTGGCCTCCCGCCTCGTGGACGAGGGCAACTACGCCAAAGCGGAATCCCTCCTGCTGCCGCTTGCCAGCAACCCGGCAGCCCTCACCCCCGACGCGTGGATCAACCTCGGCGAGTCGGAAATCCGCCTCGGGAAATTCAAAGAGGCGCGCGGCCCGACCGACAGATTCCTCGCGACCGCACGCGACCCGGCCACCCGCGCGCGCGGGCTCATGGCCAGCGCGCAAATCCACCTGGGGATGAAAAATCCCGCGGAGGCCGGCACCGTTGTCGAGGAGGTCCTGCTCCTCCAGCCGGAAGGCCGCCTCAACGCGGAAGCGCGGATTTTGCAAGGGGACATCCTGCTCGCCCAGGGCAACGCCGATGCCGCGGCGCGCGCCTACATGACCGTCGCCGTGCTCCTCGACGACCCCGCGATCACCCCGCGCGCCCTCCAGAAAGCGGCGGATGCCTACCAGCGTGCCAACAACCGGTTCGAGGCGGAAAAAGCCCTTGCACAACTCCGGCAAAAATATCCAGATTTCCAGAAGTCTCCCAAATCGCCGAAAACCAAATCATGAAAACCGCAGTCATTGTCCTCCTCGCCGCAACCGCCGCATGGGCGGGCGAGATCAAGCTCCACGATCAACCGCTGCCCGAGGTCAAAGCCTCCATCCAGATTCCCGAAGGTTGGACATCGTCCACAGAGAGCGACGAAGGGGTTTTTGTTTACCACCTCGGAAAAGGCGGCCACGCGGGCGATGCGGACCCCTTGGCCATCACGCTCAGCGTCACCACAAAGGTTCCGGAACGCACCGCCCAGTCCCCCTCCCAATATGCCTCGGCTCTCATCGACATGTCCCAGGACGAAGGCCCGAACTCCGCCATCCAAAAAGCCCAGCTCGACGGTCTCCAGTCGCTCCGCTCGGAATACCACTTCGAGAGCGACAAGGGGAAAATGCGCGCCGTCAACATCGCGGTCCCGAACGACAAAACAGGCACGCTCTATTTCTTCGCCTGGCAGGCGCCGATGGACGAGCCGGCCGAGGCGGAGGCGATCCGGGACAAAGTCGTGGCCTCGGTGAAATTCGATCCCGCGTTCTAAGCCGCCCCATGAGGAACCTGCTGCGCTTTCTGGTTTTTGTCGCCGCCGCCGCCTGCGCGGTCGGCTTTCTCTATTTCTGGAAGATGGTTGCCCCACCCGGCCAGGCCCCCCCGGCCGCCGTCCAGCCGCCGGCCCAGGGGCGGCTCGGGGAGATGGATCGCGAATTCACCTCGCTCGTCGGGAACGTCCTTCCCTCCGTGGTAAGCATCAGCGCGATTCCGGCGGAGACCATCGACCCGAGAGCGAACCTCCTGCGCGGCCTGCTCGGCGCCGGGCCGGGAACCCTCCCCCCCCAACTCGGAGCCGGCGCGATTGTTTCGAAGGAAGGCTACATTGTCACGAACGTGCATGTGATCGATCGTGCCGGCGCGGTCGAGGTCCACCTGAACGATGGCCGCACGCTCCCCGCGAAGTTCGTGGGGGCAGACCGGCTCGCGGATGTGGCGGTGCTCAAAATCGACGGGGGCGATCTCCAGCCGCTGGCTTTCGGAGACTCAGACGAGGTGCGGATCGGGCAGATGGTCATCGCTGTCGGAAACCCGTTCGGCCTGCAGGAAACCGTCACCAAGGGAATCATCAGCGGCAAGGCCCGCCGGGTGAGCGAGGCGGCCAACGAGTTTTTTCAGACCGACGCCCCGATCAACCCTGGAAATTCCGGAGGTCCGCTCGTGGATCTCAACGGCCGGATTATCGGCCTCAACAACGCCATGCTGCAAAACACGTCCGGCATCGGGTTCGCCATCCCGTCCAACACGGTCCGTAGAATCTTCGACAACATCCGGGAATACGGGCATGTGATCCATCCGTGGTTCGGTGTCGTCATGCAGCCGATCACGCCGGCTGTGGCCGCCCAACTCGGTCTCCCGGACACCAAGGGGGCACTGATTCAGGCGACCATGGACAACGCCCCGGCAGCCCGATCGGGTTTGAAGCCGGGGGATGTCATCCTTTCGTATAACGGGCGCCCGATCGTCGATTGGAAGGACCTCCGCAACAGGGTCGCCGAGACGGAACCCGTCCGCGAAGTGACCATCGGCATCCTCCGCGAAGGCCGGAACCTCAAGATCCCCGTCAAAATCGAAAAACAGCCCGGTGAATAGGGCTTTGTTTTTTTTCCAAAACCGGTAAATTGTTTGGCTCGTGACTCCGTCCACACAAGCCTCACCTCCGATTCCCCGGCAGCCGATTGGAGCGACATTCGCCGTTGCCGTTGGCGTCCTGGGATTTTTCCTCGTCCTCCAGTTCCTCGCCGTCCTGTGGATTTGGCTGCCGAAGCTCCGGGAAAAAGTCGTCGAGAGCGCGACCGTGGCCAGCGTTCATCCCGCGGCAGAAAGCCAGGTTTCCCCGGTGCAAACAGGCGGCACCACCGCACCCGAACGCCCTCAGCCCGACCCGGCTCTCGTTCAAAAAATCAACCGCCTGGTCACGGATTCCGACCGGGCCTACCGGGTGGGAGATTTTGAGACCGCGCTAAAAGGGATCAATGAGGCGGCCGACTTGCTCCCTGACGACCCGGGAATTCTCCTCCGCCGCGCCCGTCTCCTCGAAAGCATGCAGCAACCCGCCGATGCCGCGGCCGACTACGCGCGCGTCGCCGCTCTCCCGGGCCTCTCGGCCGAACTACGCACCCAGGCCGAACGCAAGCTCACCCAGCTCGGCGGCAGCGTCTCGGGAAATCCGGCCGCCAGTTCCGCCGCCAACCAAGGGGACGAAGCCCCTCCGGGTAGCGGGTCGGATGTGCGGGACGACACCGGCCTGCAGCCCGGCTCCAGCCTCGGAGTCGTGGACGCCAGGCTGCGCGACGGGAGCCCCGGAACCAAAGTCCTGCGCATAGCCATCAAGGCCCGGCATGGAATCACCGTGGACGCCAGACAGATGAAACTGCACGTCTTCTTTTACGAAAAAGACGAGGCGGGCGACATCCAGTTGACGGAATCAAAAGTTGTCTCCCAATGGATCAGCCCGCCGATCGACTGGAAAAACGACGAGCCGGAACTCCTCGATGTGACTTACATTCTGCCCGACAGCAATCTCCCCGGCAGCGCCGCCTCGAACGGCTCGCCCGGAAGGACTTTCGTGGGCTATATCGTCGGCATTTATTACAACGGCGAACTTCAGGACACGCGGGCCGACCCGGGGAATCTGGCCAAGAAGTTCCCTCTTCCTCTTTATCTCAAACAGGAATCCCAATGAAAATTCTGCTCGTGGATGGTGGGCCCGGAGTGGCCGAGGCGCTGGCTCAATCTCTCCAGACCCTCGGATGGCCGGGGGTCGGTGCCGCGACCAACTCCGACGAAGCGGTGGAGTGGATCAACCGAGAAGGAGGCTGCGACGTTCTTGTCACAGAGGTTTTTCTGCAGCCTGCGGACGGATTCACTCTCCGGGAAACTATCCAGCCTCATCTGCCCGAGATGAAAACCATTTTCACCTCGATTTACGATGCCTCCGCCTATACCGAAAGGATGGCAGGGCGTGAATTTCTCCAAGCACCTCTGACTCACGGCGTGCTGGACGCGGCGCTGCGCAAACTCACATCGGCATCTCCCGCAGCCATCCCCGTGCCATCCGCCTCGCCGCAGCCGACACCCGTCGCCGCTTCGCCACGGCCGACACCCGTTGCCGCTTCCCCGCAGCCGACACCCGTCGCCGCTTCCCCGCAGCCGACACCCGTCGCCGCTTCGCCCCAGCCGACACCCGTTGCCGCTTCCCCGCAGCCGACACCCGTCGCCGCATCACCACGGCCAACACCCGTTGCCGCTTCGCCCCGGCCGACACCCGTCGCCGCTTCCCCGCAGCCGACACCCGTTGCCGCT
>Ga0316232_1003092_pt1 | contig 15854 bp, 21 predicted proteins | sample TBHtaG_FD_206006 | JGI IMG/M metagenome (GOLD analysis project Ga0316232, IMG submission 206006) | Freshwater microbial communities from Trout Bog Lake, Wisconsin, USA - TBH18025_13 | ecosystem: Environmental > Aquatic > Freshwater > Lake > Hypolimnion/Profundal zone | place: USA: Wisconsin... | reverse complement strand
TCGGGGCTCACCACCGGGACCCGAACAACGACCCTGGCTTCTGCGGTGTGTTCCTCAAGCATCGGAGGCTCCCGTGCTGACCGAAAACTCGGCTTGGGCGGCACGTTGCTCCTCAGGGCGCTAGAGAGCCATCCGAACAATTTGTGATCACGCAGGTGAATTGTGCCGCTTCACAGTGTTGGCCGATTGCTGCGTCAACGGCCGTTCTGCTGTTCGGGTAGGCCGCGCTCTTTCAAGTAACTGTACACGCGCGGTGTACAGATCCGAAGATTACGGCAGACTTGTACACGCTGGGTGTAAGAAGATGGGCGGTTGACTGCCGTTAAACCCGCAATATATGACCGCAGCAACTGGGTGGGCGGCTTGTAGGAATGGCGCAGCGCTTCATGAGCGCCGACTGTACAGTCACGCCTATAGAACATGCCGCTCTCAGTTCTTTTAAGGGCAGGGATCGCACGCGATGAAAAAAGCAGCCACAGACGCCAAGGACAGCCGCCGCCAGGTTAGGCAAGGTGCTCAGCAACTGGGTGGGTTGAGCGCTGGCGCACCCAACATTGAACAGCGGTGGAATGGGCTATTGGAACATCAGCCGAAGGACTTTCTTGACGGAATAGAAGGGCGCGGCTTCTCAAAATTGCTTGGTACAGTGCACGCGACTCGTATGCGAGTCGAAACAATTTTAATGCTATATAGGGGAAGAACTACTGAACAGAACGAATTGGAGGTCTATTCGAATAAATTGCAGGCCCATGCGACAGTCAACGCTATCCTTGAGGTCCATAAGTCTATCGATGATTTACAGACCATCGTAGAAGCGTTGTATGATGTCCACGCTCCTGGGAAGAGGGCACCTACGTTACAAGATAGTAGATACTTCGCTGAACCAGAAGACCTCGACAGTCTGGAAGATGAGGGCTGATGCGCTGGGGCCTACATTTCATAACGCGGACGGTGGAGTAAGCGCCTGCACACTCGCTCGCCCGAACAGCAGTTGTAACGCTGTAAACAGCTCAATCTGCGCCCAGGGTCATCGCAAGCTCTTCCGTGCAGACACTCGCCTGCGATGAGATATCGCGCCCATGACACAAGTTCGATTGCGCTCGAACGAGGCAATCAAACTTGCTCGCGGGTTTTGCCGAGATTAGGCGAAGTCTGCTGCTGATCAGGCAGGAGGTGAAACCGCCGCGCGATAGTCCCTAGAAAGCCAACGGGCCCCCGTCGCCAAACGGGGGCCCGTCGAGAACCTGGGCCTTAAGAGGACCGGTCCACCACCTCCTCAAGAGCCATGCGGCACCTATGGTGTCAAGTCGGAGCGCCAACTCCGGCAACAGGATCGGCTTGCTCGGTCTCTGGAGCGCGGCCCGTAAGGGACCGCAAGGATGGTGTTCGACCATATGCGTGCCGCGATCGTCGCGGCGGCGCCGGACAAGCTCGCCGCTGTAGCGTCGGCCATGGCGCAGGCCTACGGCGCCGGCGGCCTGACCGATGCCGAGTACGAGCAGCTGGACGGGCTGCTGGCCACCCGCCGGCGCGTGGCCCCGGCCGCGCCGGTGCGGATGCAGACGCTGGCCACGGCCTGGGCGCAGCTGATGCCAGCTGCTGCCCCTGCCCCGGAAGGGCAGGGGACAGCGTCTGCCCGCCTGGGCTCGCCTACGGAGGTTTGCTGCACCGTGCAGCAAACCTCCACCTGGGCGCATCACCGTACGGGATCGCGCCCACGGAGCGCGGAGAGCGCGGCCCGGCGCCGGCGCTGGGCCGCGGCCGGCTTCCTGCCGCCCAAGCTGGCGGCCGGGTTCACCCTGGGCGAGCAGGCAGTGCTGGCCGTGGTGGGCAAGCACATCGCGGCCCGGGGTGCCTGCACGTTGGCGGTGGGCGCCATCGCGGCCCTGGCCGGTGTCAGCGACACGACCGTGCGGCGCGCCCTACGCCAGGCGGCCATGGTGGGCCTGCTGACCATCGAGCTGCGGCGGATCACCGGGTTTCGGAACGACACGAACGTGCTGCGCCTGGCCAGCGCCGAATGGGCGGCCTGGCTGCGCCTGCGCCTGCCCCGCAGCGCCCGCGCCGACTTAGGGGGTGCCTGCCAAATTGTGCGCCCCACGGGGGTCGGCAGTTTTTCTAAGGGAAGCGCTGCCCGTTTCGGGGCCGGGGGAGGGCGAACGGCAGGTGCGAATCGCACCACGCGGGCAGCACTGCGCGCTGCAGACGCCTGACCCGGCCACCCGCTCGTCGGCGGCGGCGGCGAGCGGCCGGGCCAGGCTTTTGGGTGTTGGAGCTCAATCCGGGGCCGACGCGGCCAGCGGAACCGGCGAAGGGCTGCCGGGAGGCAGCGGGTAACCTCAGCGGTGTGGGCCAGCGAGAATCGTGCAGGGTGGTGGATCGGGCCAAGCTATGCTTGGTGGGTCTGGTGATGGACGACCAACCGAACGCGCCACCGACGCCGCGGCAGTACGTCGAGCAGATCGTGTTGCCCACGCTGCGCGAGTTCCTGACCGCATGCGACGATCGCCGGCGGGCCTACCTCGCGTGCCTCGTCATCTGCCACTGCGCCGACATCACCGGCTTAGCTGAGGCTGCCACCGCACCCGGCTTCGCGGCCTTGCGGGGACGGCCGCGCAGGCATGCCCTCAATGCCGCAACCAAGGCCGTTCAAGACGAGATGCGGCAGCGATGCGGTGGCATGTTCGACGTGGTGCAGGGGATCGCCAACGGGACCAAGCACCCCGGGCGGCTGCCGTTGTTGCCGTGGACTGAGCGCAACGTGAGGGCATTTGCATGGGGTGAGCCGGGCGCCGGCTGTGGGCAGGGACGTTGGGGCGGCCCCGGTCTTGCGCTTGATGTCGATGGCGGATTGCTGTGTCTGGACGAGTTCGCGCAACAGGTGCTCGGCGCGTATATCTGCGCCTATCCTATCCATCTCGGCAGCGTCGGCCTGTCGTTCATGGATTTTGGCCCGCACGTCCCTGGGCTCGCACTCGAGGGGACGTGGCTTGGGGAGATCCTTGCATGGGCACGCAGCAGGCCCGAGGTCGCTGAGGTGTGGTTGTTCGGCAGCCGCGCGAAGGGCACGGCACGGCCGGACAGCGATGTGGACCTAGGCATCGTACTGGTGCCGGGCAGCGCTGGTCATGACTGGCCGCTGGGCAACTGGATGTCGCCCAGCAACAGGTCGCGGGATGAGCTTCAGGGGTGCATCGGCCGGCACGTGAGCTTGGAGCTGTTTAGCCGCCCCGGCGAGGAGCAAAGCGAGGAGGAGGTGGCGGCGCGTGCGCCCGCGATCTTGCTGTGGACTAGGACCGCGGCAACGCGCACAGGCTCCTGATCCTTACCGCTACGGTAACTACGCCGGCCTACGTGCCGGGTCCCGCGGCGAAAGACAGGTGCGAGCATGACCGATGACGTGGCTGCCCTGCTCCTTGCTTTGGCCACCGAGAACGCCGAGCTGCGCCAGCAGCTCGCCACCGCCCAGGACATGCTGATGGAGACCGCCATTGACGCCGGGCAGCTGCACGCCCGCATTGAGAAGGTGCAGGACGAGCGCGATGCCTGGCGCGCCGAGGCTGGGCGGTTGGGTGCTCGGCCGCGCGCGGTCGGCTGACCCCAGGTGGGCCTATGGCGCGTTGGGGACGTATAGGCTGGTCCGGCCAGGAGGCGCTCATGGAAGCGATGCTCGCTCACGCTGATGCGCTGGCGCGGCGGGACCGGTGGCTGATCCCCGCCATGATGCTGGGTGGCCTCGCGGCCGGCGCCGCGCTGTTCGGGGCCGGTATGGCGGCGGGATCCTTGTTGTCGGCGCGCTGCCCAAGTCAGGCCGCTGCATCACCTCACCACTGAGCATCGGATGCGTATTGGTACCTGGAATGTCGAGTACGCTGCCGGCTCGGATAAAAATTCGCGGCGGCGCGCTGTGCTGCAGGAGCACGACTGTGACGTATGGGTACTCACGGAGACCCACGACGAGCTGACCCCTTCGGAGGGCCACGCGGGGGTACACAGCGCCCAGCGCCCAACCGGGCGGCTTGGGGGGCGTTGGACCTCGATCTGGACCCGCTACCCGGTGGTGCAGCAACTGGACGTAGTTGACCCGCGGCGCACCGTGGCTGCGATTGTAGAGGCGCCCACGGGCCTACTGATCGTGTTCGGGACGGTTATGCCCTGGGCGAGCGACCGTGGCGACGCGGATCCGGGCACGCCGGTGCGTGGCTGGTCCGAGTTGCACCGAGTTGTCCTCCAGCAAGGGCAGGAATGGGCCGCGCTGCGGCAGCGGTATCCCGCGGCCGACCTATGTGTGGCCGGCGACCTGAATATGAACCTGGGTGGCAAGCACTACTACGGCACGGCCCAGAGCCGCCGGCTGCTGCGCGAGGCCATGGCCGCCTGTGGCCTGTTCTGCGCCACGGAGACCGAGCGTGTACCGGCCGGCAGGCTGGCACACCCACCGATTGATCACGTGCTGCTGCCCATGGCCTGGGAACCGCGTGCCGAGGTGGCTGCAGCCTGGGAGGGCAAGACAGGGCCGGACCCGCGGCTAAGCGACCATAGTGGGCTGGCGGTCGAAGTGGACCTTACGGCCGCGCCTTCGCCATCCTAAGCCCTGCCTTCCTGCGGTTGATCAGCAGGCCCAGCGCCCCCAGCTTGGGCACGATCGCCGCCAGGGCCTCGCGTAGGGCCTGCTCATCAGCCCACCCGCCGGCGGCCATCAGCACCGTGATCGGGTGCCGGCCACCGGCCGCCAGCGGCGCTAGGGTGGCGGCCATCTTGCTCGAGGTGCCCAGGGCTCCGGCCGGCCCGAGCAGCAGCAGCCCGGCGATGTCTACACTGAAAACCTCGCCGGGCGCGGGCCGGTAGGCCCGCTGCACGCTGGCCTGCAGCTGCCGGGCGGCCGCGGCGTTCCGGGCCTCGGCCTCGGCCTTGGCCTTCCGGCGGGCGACCTCCCGGGACGATGGCGGGTACACGATCGGCGGCGGCGGTTCCCGGGAGATGTAAGCGACGATCAAGTGCGGGTTTCCGGCCGGGGCCGCCTGGGCGGCCCGACCCAGCACCGATCGGCGTTCTGTAGCTATGGGCATTTCCGGTACCTATGGCGGTGCGAGCCAGTTGCTGTCGTAGCGGACAGTCGCATCTGCTTGCGACCCGACTCAGCCGCTCCTGCTTTTTCCCGTGCCTCCCGAAGGCAGCCGTACAGCTGCACTTCAAGCCGCAAGGCAAGCCTTCGCCACGCGCAGGTAGTTGCCCCCGAGAATGCCGGCTGTCTCATCGGGCGAGAAGCGTACGAGGAGGATGGCGGCCAGATCCGGCAGGCTCGTGTAGTCCGGCAACGCACTCGGGCCTACCAGTCCCATCATGTCTGAGCCGATCCCGACATGGGCCGGGCCGACGACATCCGCCATGCGGGCGATGCCCTCGGCCAGCGCATCAAGATCACGAAACAGGCTCGCCGGCGGCCAGATGCCGATGACGCCGCCCGTCTCCGCGACGACCCGGGCATGCTCCGGCGTGATGCGGCGCGTGCGGGGCGCGGGCTTGGTCGTGAGCGACGTGTGCGACAGGACGAGCGGCTTGCGCGCCACCTCGGCCGCCTGACGCACGAGAGCCTCGGTGCCGTGCGCCACGTCCACGATGACGCCAAGCGCCTCGCAATGCCGGATCACCTCAGCCCCGAAGGCGGTCAGGCCCCCGTGTACCGGCGGCTCGGTCTGTATGTCGCCGAGGGCGTTCACCCGGTAGTGGGTCAGTTGCAGATGGCGCAGGACAGCTCTTCGGTAGGCCACCTCCAAGCCGCTGAGGTCGCCTTCGAGGAAATCGGCACCCTCGGCTGCGACCAGCACCATCGGGGTCTCTGAGCGCGCAGCGTCGAGGTCGGCCGCAGTGCGGACGATCTTGAGACCCTGCTCGCGCACAAGCGCGTGCAACCGGATGAAGCTGCGCTCGGCATAGGCCGCGAGTTCCCCGGGCTCGGGATCGCGAAACGCCTTAATCCGCCCCTCCGGTGTAATTCGGTGCGTCGGGCTATCGGACACGATGGCGAGACATGCCGTGGCGAGCCCGCCGCGACGCATCGGTTCGGCCAGCGGCGCGAAGGGCGCATGGCCCTCATCCTGGCGCACGCGAAGGATGCGGCCGGCATGGCTGTGGCAATCGATGGTCGGCCGGGCTGCTAGAAAGTCTGCTGCGGCCGCCCGTTGAGCAACAGTCACCTCCGTCAGCGAGGAGCCTTGTGCGACGGCCTCGACAGGAAGACAGAGGAATGAGGCCGCTGCCACGAAACCGCGGCGGGATAGGTCGAATGGCGATCCGTGCGCCGGGTGGTGGACAACCGTCGTCGTATCGAGCCGGTAGCGCCATCCGCAGGGATCACCGTGGAGGCGGCGAAACACGCCGCGCAGGGTCACCTCTCGACCGTCCACGGGGACTGGCTCTACGGCTAGGACCTCGATGCAGATCGCGGGATCGCTCGGCAGGCAGCCGCCACAGCAGGCGGGCTCGAACGTCAGCAGGCAATAAACTGCGGCTGGCTTCTCCGCCGCGGTGACGGTCCAGCCGGTGATCGTGACCGGGACCCCATCGTACCGATCCGCCGATCCGTCGAAGATTGCTGTCCAGGAGAGTTGAAGATCGCGTCCGCGCGGTGGGTTGTCGGGCTTCGCCATCGCTTAGAAGATCCTGCCGAACAGGGGACGGGGGGCATCCAGTGCACTAGCGGGGGTAGTACTCATCGTGCAGCCGACGGACGCGCCGTCTGTTTGTACGAGGCGTAAAGGCGAAGCTCGACGCAAAATCCTGTGTGGCGGACGCCTTCGCCGATCTCGGCTAGAGGCCTCGCTTCTTGGACCGGGAACAATGGGGGCGGGGAAGTCGGCTTTCTTACGATAGCCGTCCGAAAGCAGACCGGCAGGATCCCACCCCAAGCGGACCTCGATGGGACAGCAGGAGCAAATGGCCGCCGCCAGGAAGGGCTAGAACCGGCGGCGGCCGGCCGATCCCACGCAACTGCGCAAGATCGGATCTCAATAAGAATTGCCAGCGCGCAGATCTTGACCAGTCATGAACGTTTCCGCCACGGGGCCTGGAGATCTACTTGCCGCTATCGGACTGCCGGCGTCGCCCTCTCGGAGCACCCCGCTACACTGACCAGCGCATCGCCCGTTGGCCAGTATCCCTTGAATTCAGGGGTCGTCCGTTTGCTCGTCGGCCGGCATCTCGCCCATGCCCCCGTAGGGGCCGAGCCACTCGCGCTGCGGCGCTGGGTCTGGGTTCAGCCGGACGTCGCGCGCCGGCTCGATCGGCACGCGCTCTGTGCGCACCTCCGGATCGGGTCTGGGGGCCAGCTCCCGCGCCTCCAAAGCGTCTAGAGCGGCAAGCACCGCCTGCGGGCTCGCCCCATGCTTCAAGGGTGACCACCCCGCCGGGCCGTCCGCGGTCAAGCATGGAAGCACCGCCTCGAACAGCGCCGGTGCCAGTTGCCCCACACTCCACGGGCGAAAGGTGATCTCGGCAAACCTGCGCTTGAGGATGGTTTCATGCAGGTAGGTTTGGCCCTGCAGTGTACCTACGCCATCGCTTCGGACTTTGATCTTCGCTTGATCTTCGTCGCCAAAAGGGCCGTTGCCGTGAGGATTGATCCACAGATCGACTTCACGGCGACTGATTTCGACCCGTGTTGAGCCCGGCACGTGCCGAAAGGCGTCCGCGGCCGGCAGTTCCACGCCCTTCCGAGCTGCAGCCTCCCGAGCCTGCTCGGCCTGTGCCCACATCCTGATCAGCATCCGCACGGAGGCCGTGATGGTGGGCATATCGGTGCGGAAGGCCTCCTCATACGCGGCCAGCGCCTGCTCGGCGGCGGCACGCAGCTCGTCCCGCTCGGCCGCCGCTGCAGCATCCGCAGCACCCTGCAGCAACGCCTTCAGCTCGGCGTTCAAACGGGTAACACGGCGCCCTGCGATGTCGGCCTCGGTTACAGCTTCTTCCCCCCGTCGCTTCGCGGCCACGGCCTCGGAAAGCTGGCCCGCGTCGGCCGCCCTCTCGTATGCTGCGGCTGCCGCTACTGCCTCGGCCTCGGCAGTTGCTAGATCCCTGCGGGCGTCGGCCAGTTCGGCTTCCACCTGGGCGGCACGCTTGACCTCGGGCGGGTCGGTCGCGATCGCAACCGCGGCGGGAACGGAGGGCACGATACCCTGCTTGGCGCGTCGTCCGATCATCGGGCCGCCCCCACGGATGCATTCACCTCGGCCACGACCTCGTCCCACGAGAAGCCCGAAGTGTTCCGGGCGGCGGCGGGCGCGAGCTGCTGGGCCGCCCCCGCCGAAGCGGGGCGGCTGGTATTGGCTCCGGGGACCGTAGCGTTCACCTCGGCCACGACCTCGTCCCACGAGAAGCTGGCGGCCTGAGAGGCTGCGGGGCTGGCGGTAGGCGCGGCGGACCCGCTGGTGGCCGAGGGCGTGCCCTCGGCGGTAGCGAGTGCGGCCGCAGCCACGGCGGTCTGTGCGGGCGACATGAGGGACGATCCTTGAATGGTGCGCCCCGCGGTGGGGCTCTTGCTGGACAGCTCGGCCAGGGCGCCTTCAAAGGTGCCCAGGGCGTCGATCAGGCCGAGTTCCAGCGCCTCGGCGCCCATGAACGTGCCGGCCTCGGTGCCGCGGATGGCCTTGGCGGTCAGGCCCGGGCGGCCGGCGGCCACCGTCTCCACGAACAGGTCGTAAAAGGTGTCCACCTCGGCCTGCAGCCGGTCGCGCACAGCAGCGGGCAACGCCTGGTAAGGGTTGCCGTCCACCTTACGGGCGCCGGCATGGATGAAGGTCGGCTTGATGCCCTCCTGGGCCAGCATCTCGCTGTAGTCGAAATGGGCCAGCACCACGCCGATGCTGCCGCTGATGCCGGTGGGCATCGAAATGATGCGGGTGGCAGCCGAGGCGATGGCGTAGGCGGCCGACGCGGCCATGCCGTTCACCACGGCCCACACGGGCTTGATCTGGGCCAGGCGCCGCACGGCCGCGGCCGCCTCGAAGGCGCCCACGGCCTCGCCCCCGGGGCTCTCCATGTCGAGGATCACACCGCGGGTGCGCGGATCGCGGCCGGCCACCTCAAGCTGGTACTTAAAGCCCTCGTACGAGATCACGCCCGAGGAGGCGCCCACGTACCCGCCCCTGTTTACCCACTCGCCCACCAGGGTGATGATCGCCACGCCCTCCCGGGTGCGCCGGAACGGCATCGGGGCGCCGTCGTCGTTGCGCGCCACGTCGCCGTAGAACCGGGAGGCCTGGGGCGAATGTACCGTGACCGTGCCGCCGGGGCCGGCCTGGACCGGGAACAGTGTGGTGCTGGTCTGGGCCGTGTCCTCGCCGCCGGATCCGCCGCCCAGCTGCAGGCCGCGATCCCCCAGCCGGGCCAGGAGCACACCACTGATGGTGTCGGCCGCCTGCGGGGTCAGCAGGAGCGGCCGGTTGTAGAACTGGCTGGCGATGCGGTGGACTGGGAACGCCATCAGCGCGCTCCCCGGCGATCGGTGGTGTGGTCCTGGGAGCCGTTGCCGCGCTCGATGGCGTCGGCAACGGCCTCCCGCACCACGCTGCTGACCGACTTGCCTTCCTTCCGGGCCACATCGGTCAGTGCGCGCTTCAAGTCACGCGGAACCCCCACGTGAAGATTTTCGGTGAGCAAGTTCCGCGAGGGGAGGTGTGCTGGGCGGTGATCCATGCCGCCAAGCTACCGGGCGATTACTGCGCCTGGTAGGCATCAGCTTTGCTCATCTTTAGCCGGATTTGACCTGTCGGCGCCGAATAGGCCTGCCACACTCCCTGGCAGCTCTTACACGATCCGTGAATACAACCCAACGTCCGTTCCGCAGCTCCCCGGGTTGAATGGCCAGGGGTGGCCGGTCTGGGTGCTCATCGGCATAGTCGAGACAGAAGCGGGTCAGCGCCTGCTCTGTCATCCCAAGCGCGTGTGCAGCCTGGGCCTTGCAATCGCGGCGCTCGGCGGCCGGGTCGGCCGTGAGGCCGCCCGCCCGCGCTGGCTGCCCGGCGCGCTCGGCCAGGAGCCGACCCATGATCTCGGTGTGCCGCACCATCTCGGCGGCCATGTCCGCGTCAATCGCCTCGGTAGATCGGCCCTGTGACGGGAAGGAGACCACGATGCTCATGGGCATCTGTCACTAGCATATTCTGCCAGCAAGATCAGTGTTTTGTGGGGCACTTCCTGGGGATGCTTTGGGGCCTTTTTGTGCGGTCAGGATGTCGCAAAAAGTTGGCCCAGCCGGAAAAGGAAAGTCGGTTTCGGTGGACCCTGGAAACGCGCGATCTAGGGGCTGCGTCGTCGGCGCGGCTGTTTCGCCCCGAATACGGTCCCTAAGCCTATCCGTAGGGTCTAGGTGGCACCCCGCACCTTGGAAACCCCGATGCGGGGCCAGAAACGGCCCGCTGTCGGCCGATCTATACTTGGGGCCTGCCGTGAGGCCGGGCGCCAGCTGTCGGCCGACACGCGCCAATTCTGTGCGGACTATAGGAGGCGGCCAAGGCGGCGGAAGATCGCCTGCTCTACCAGCTGCGCACCCTGGGCAAGGTGGCGCGCTGGCAACTCAAGATCATCGTTCACGATCTGTATAGTATGCGACGCACCGATGCTGAACCTATAGGCCCTCGTAACTCTTGATAAGCAATGGATGGCGCTGATCGAGGGTACTAACATGAATGAGCGCCGCGCAAAACTTCGCGCTGACACTGTAGTGCACGGCCGCGCCACCTTTGCGGGGGACGCCCACGGGGTGCGATGCACGGCCCTGAATTTTAGTCCTGCCGGCGCCTGTCTCATGTTCCCTGGCGGCACACCGGTACCGCGGTATTTCCAGCTGGCCCTTGGGCTGGAGCCTGCGGCGTCGGACGTGCGCGTGGTCTGGCGGCGCGCGGAGGTTGTTGGTGTCGCCTTCGTAGCGCCCAGGGCCGTACCGGACGTGCTGCCGGGGTAAAGAGAAGGCCCCGCGGCCAGAGCCAGCGGGGCCTTGAGCTCGATTGCCCCGGCGTCCCGCCGGCGGTCCTGGCCCACCGTACTGCAGCGGTGGGCGTCCAGGCGCTCCGCGGCAGCGCCTCGCAGGACCGAACAAGCAACGTAAGCTCCTGAGAGCCGGTAACTACCATACGGCTCCAAACATGCAAGGTTCACAGGGACGAACTGCACCTGGTCGCGTTTCAAAGACCCCCTTACACCCTCAGTGTACTTTCCGAACACAGCGCGACGCGGGATGCGTTCGCCCCTTCGATGCCAGCGCTGGCACCATGGGGCTGCAACTGCAGGATCTGGCGTAACCGAACATGCCAACACACGGCCGGGGAGGGGGCGGGTTCGCGTTCGCCCCCAAGGGCGAGTAGCGAATTCCCGCGCCCGGCCTCGCTGGCATCGCGCGGGGTGAGATGAACACCTGGCAAGGCTAGCACCCACGGATACGCCCCAGTGCCCAGATAGAGCGCGCGGTCGGTCGAGGGCCTGGGGCCTCGCCCGCCGCGCTTCCGGCACAAGTGCAGGTATCCTACTAGATCGGAGGCCTAGAGATTATACTAGAAAGGGCCCCTGCTATGGGGGCACCCCCCACCCCTAAGACGGGGACACCCCATGCCCCTGCAGCAGGGGCACCCCATACTTTCCAAGCCGCCTCGCACCTGCCCCTGCCACGGGGGCACCCACGAGCCCTGTCTTCGCTTCACAGCAACGTTCAGAACGGCGGGAAATCGTCCTCGGTGGTCCAGAACGAGACGGATGGAAACCAAAGTTGATAGCGGTTCGCTACGCCTTCGCGCTTGCTGCTTTCGACTTTGATAAAAGCAAGGTTTTTCAGCTGGCTTATGGCATCTTGCGCATTGTTGCGGGTGCCACCAAACTGCTCGACGAAGAAGTTATGTGATCTGATTGCATAGCCTGGGCAGGGTTTGCTTAGATCGCGATTAACAGCAGACGATAACTCGTGAGCGATTATGATGGCTCGCCTACTCAAGCTTTTATGTCGCCTTACCCTTCTTTCCCACTCTGTCTTTTCGTATAACCAGTCATTGCCAAGAATTTCCACTTTTCCGCTAAGAAATTCTCTTCTGCTTTTTGGCGTTCTCTGATTTGTCGTATTTGATGGAAATGATGTGTCAATCAGCGGATCGAGGCCTTTTGGTTCCGAAGTAGCATCCGCGGTGAAGGGCGATTTTACTGCACCCAACTTGTCGCTTGTCATGCTGCTGATCCCCCGCCGGATCCACAAGCCGGACGCCCGTCTCTGATCCACACTACACGCGCCACCGCCTTCTCAAGGCGCGCTAGCTCGGCCTCCGCATTCACCGCAGCGACCCCCATCCTTCGCAGCTTTACGGCGATCGGCCGGAACCGCTTGTCGAGCAGCATCACCCGGCACTGGCGGCCGTGGCGGTCGCGTAACGTGATGAAGGCCTGAGCGAGGTCCGCGATGAGTCGGGTGTCGCGGCTGGGCGGGAAGGGCAGCAGCACTGCGCTGCCGGCCGCCGGTGGGGCCAGCTGCTCGACGTGGGCCGGGACTAGCTCGCCCAAGAGGTTGCGCCGCTCAGGGCGGCGCTTCCTTGATGGTGGGGGCTCAGCGTCGGAAATACCGGTGAACAGCGGCAGGTCGGAGAGGTCCGTCATGATGCGGCCCGCTGTTCCATCAAGTCGCCGAGTGTCGGGCTATGGCCCAAAGTCTCTGGGTCTAAATCGTCCCGTAGTTCGGGTGGACCCAGCCGACGATCACGAATTCGTTCGATCTCCGCTATAAATGCTTTGCTTGTCTCCAAATACATCACCCACCGCTTTCGGTAGCCTACCGCTTTAAGAGCGTCGGCGCACTCACAACCGTACAAGGTCCAAAAATATTCTCCATCTCTATACAATAGGTCTCCATCTTTACATTCGGTGCATGCCTCCTGTGCACGCTCTACAGCATGCTGCTCGCATACACGTAACCAATGATCTTTTGTTGTGACACGCAACCGTTCTATCAGGTCTGCTGTACCGCCACCCGGACAGACTACCTTGAAGCGAGCATAACGGGCATCGCTCATACCGAAGGCCGCCTTAAACATGGCATCAAATTCGTGTTCGCGCATGATCGATCACCTTAAGCCGCTTGTTCTTGCATCTCGATCCATTTGAGGATCGTGCTTCTCCTAGCAGTCATCGTGCCTCCGAGCTTGAATGTCGGCAGGCCGTGCTTGTCGTTTGCGTGGTACACCCGCCGGCGATTGCTTTCGGACGTCTTCTCATCTTCGGTGTCGCCGTAGATGAACCGGGCGATCTCATCCGCGCCATGTAGAAGGTCTTCCGCCAGCTTCGCACGCGGTGTTGTTTCTTGCCCCGCCATCGGCCCTCTCCGTTAGAAGTGTAAGTTTGCGATACCTTACGCGAATGGATGGAGCAAGTGTGAACTTGCTCTTTTGTGTCGCCGCGAGTACGACGCCCTGGGACTGCGCGGGAACGGAAGCGAATGGCTAGCTATGCGGCGGTAGAGACCGCTCTGGCTCGTATGCACAGTGCCGACGCCGAAGCTCAGAAGGGAGCTTTCCGGGGCCGTATCAAGCATCTGCAGCGGCTTGGACTGCCGCTGGGCGAGAAGCCCGGCAAGGGCAAGCGGATTGACTATACGGATCAGCAGATCTGGCAGTTTGCGCTGGCTCTTGAGCTCTCACAATTTGGGATCGACCCAAGTGTCATTGCAAAGCTGATTATATATTTTTGGGATGATTCGTTTTACGATCGTCTTCTTTCGCAGTCTGTTGCTCGTATTCACGAAAGTTCAATTTTGACAATCCCGGTTTCTCTGATGTCAGCAGGTTGGATTCCACCGAACGAAAGCATGGATGGTCTAATTGCAATCACTTGGATAGACAGAAATTACACGATCGACACATTGGTAGGTGCTAAACGACCGAGAGTAATTGCTATCGATACATGGAGAATGTTGCGAGAAGTGCGAAGACATATGAAGGATATTGAGGGGCAGTGATTTGGCCACGATCAGAAAACGAACGCTTCCAAGTGGTAAGGTTGTCTGGCTGGCCGGCTACATCGACAGTGGCGGGAAGAGGCGGTTCAAGCAGTTCGATCGAAAGAGAGATGCTGACGCGCATCTAACAAAGGTGAAAGCCGAAGTTGCGGCCGGTACCCACGTGCCAGATCGCACTGCGAGCACTGTCGATGGTGCCTACGTTCTGTTGATCAGCGCCCTTGTGGCGGATAAGGCAGCAGGTGCCACGCTTCACAACTACCGTGTATACTTCCAGGGACACGTGAAGCCATTCCTCGGCTCCCGGCTACTGCCCAAGCTGCATCCGGCCGATGTGGGCGACTGGCTGGAACGCCTGTAGGCCGAAGGCCGCACCGACGACACCTGCCGGCGTGCCAGGATCGTGCTGGGGGCAATCTTCGATGAGGCGATCCGCCGGCGCCTCGCCTACGCCAATCCAGTGCGGTCGCTACGCAGCCGCCGGAAGACCCGCCGGGCCGAGATACGCGAGGTCGAGGAGACCGTGCGCATCCCCGAGCGCGACGTGGTGCGGGCGATGCTCGCCGCGGCGGCGGACACTGACGCGCTGTTCCTGATCGCGCGCGAGCAAACGGGCACGGGGCATCGCACCATTGAGGTGCAGCGCGTGCCGGCCGAGCACCCGATCAGGGCTGCGCGCGCCTTCCGCGCGCGGCACCCCGGGATCGAGGTCGAGACGTTCCGGCCCACACCCTGGCTGCGGCCGTTGCTGGCAACGATGGCGCTCGCCGGCCTGCGGATAGGAGAGGCCCGTGGGCTGGCCTGGGCGCGCGTCGAGCCGGAGCACCTGCAGGTGCGCGAGGGGGTGGACAGATACAACGTGCGCGACACGGTAAAGACGGCAGCGGCCCTACGTGGCGTGCCGATTGGCCCGCAGCTGGCGATGATCTTGGCGAACTGGCGGGCCGTGACGGGGGCGGCGGACGGCCTCGTGTTCCCATCCGAGGCCGGGACGCCGATCGGCTACCCGAATATCGTCAACCGGCAGCTGGCGCCCCTGCAGGTGACCCTGGGCATCGTGGCGGCGGACGGTTCCCCGCGTTGGACGGCGCACAGCTTCCGGCACTTCGCCGTATCCCTTTGGATCGATGAGGGGGCAAAGATTGGACAGGTGTCCGAGTGGGCCGGGCATGAGTCGCCCGAGTTCACTCAAAGGGTCTACGGGCACCTGTTCAAGGCTGGCCGGACGGACCGTCGTGCGATCACCGCGGGCGAGCTCTCGGTGCTCGGCGCGATCGAGCCTGCAACACCAACGCAACACGGCAACGACAACGCGCTGAAAAACAGCAGCGCAGCAACGGTTTAAGCGGCCGCTCTAGCCGCCTTCTAAGCGGCAGGTCGTAGGTTCGAGCCCTACCGGGGTCGCCAGACATCCACCCGCCCGGTCACTGACGGGGCGGGTTTTTTGTTGGAGCAGCGGCCTTCCCGCGTGCAACACGACAGAAGCTGGGCATCAGCTTCAGCCGCGATTACGCATCCCGGCCCTGTCCCCGAGGCCCGGGGAGTCCCGAGCGGTGCCAGCGCGTTCTGCTGAACCCGGGGGCTGACACGTCGGCCGCCGGATCTGGGCTACAGCAGTGGCAGCCCGCGTCAACCCGGGACACCCGGCTGGCAAGCCTGGTGACGGGTACCTAACCGACCCTGTCCATCATGCGGTTGGGCCGCGTTGCGTATCGGCCCATCGCTGGTGAGATCGGACGCTCCCCCGCCCCGTGAACAGATCGGGGCGGGGCCGAGCGGCCGAGGCCCAGCATTCGGCCGCGCAACCAAGCATAGCCGTGCGCGTTCTTGTGGAAGCTGCGCTGTTCGGCGCGTGAAGGCTTCCCCAATG
>Ga0316232_1003086_pt1 | contig 15873 bp, 17 predicted proteins | sample TBHtaG_FD_206006 | JGI IMG/M metagenome (GOLD analysis project Ga0316232, IMG submission 206006) | Freshwater microbial communities from Trout Bog Lake, Wisconsin, USA - TBH18025_13 | ecosystem: Environmental > Aquatic > Freshwater > Lake > Hypolimnion/Profundal zone | place: USA: Wisconsin... | reverse complement strand
TTACCGCTATTACCGGGAAATGGACAACATGCTGGCCGACAAGGAGCCCAACCGCGGTCACTTGGCGCTGGTCGAGCTTAGCCGGCTCGGGATTATCCGGGCGGTGGTCACCCAGAACATCGACGGTTTGCACCAGAGGGCAGGCTCCAAACGGGTATTTGAAGTTCACGGCAACCTGCAAAGTTGCCGCTGTATGGCCTGTAAAACCGAATATCCCTACCTGCTGCTCAGGAAAAAGCTCCGCAAGGAAGAGTTGCCGCTGTCTCCCTGCTGCCGGAAGGTTCTAAGACCCAGTGTCGTCTTGTTTGGCGATAAATTGGCCGCTGATTTCGCAGCTGCCAGGGAAGAGGCCCGCCGCAGTGATTTTGCCCTGGTCGTCGGCACCTCTTTGACGGTGTATCCAGCAGCCGAAATACCGCTGGCTGTGGGCCGGTTTGCGATCATCAACAGGGAAGAGACCGCCATGGATGATCACGCTGCTTTGAGGATCAGCGGACCCATCAGCCAAGTGTTAGTAACCTTGGTGGAGCAGGTTCGCAGAAGACGTAACGGCGTTATAGCTGAATAATATAACAATAGTAACATTGAAACACCGGAGCCTTGCTTCGGTGTTTTTGTATTGGTGGCGGCAAAATGACCTGATTGTCACCTTCAAATGGGGGAACATTTGCCAGCTAGTAAACATAATATAGACCAGAAGAATACAGCGAGGAGATGCCAAGATGAACAGACATCGCGAGCACTTGCTAGTGGCATCTGGCGTAATTGTGGCTGTTACGCTGTTGATTAACGACTTCCTGGTTCCGCTGGCAAACGGTGAAGAATTCATTAGTACCAGTTATGTTACCCCTTTGGGGCTGCTGGTTTTAGTAATAGCTTACGCGATCTATTTCAAATACCAATCCTCTGCCCAGAAGGAAAAATTGGCTGTTTACCGGCAGGCTTTGCGGCAGATTCCTTGCGGTATTGCGGTGCTAAAGCGGGATAAGTTGGTGGAAACTTGCGGCGCGGCCGACCTGTTCCGGATTTTTGGTCTGGCGAGCGGCGGGCAAAGCGGCGATGATACAGTGTCAAACGCGGCAGGTATTCTGATCCGTAGGGAAGAAAGGCGGGAATATGACGGAAAACAATATTATGCCGACCGATTGGTAATACCGCTGACAGGCTTGCCTGGCGGCTATATCGTTGAATTTCTACTGGATACCTCGAAGCAGGTGAGTGGTCTTCTGCAGCGGGAAAGCGAATATGTAAAGATGCTCAAGATCCTTGTCAATATGTTTGAAATCAAGGATCCATATAGCCATGGCCATTCAGAAGTAGTCAGTCATCTGACCCAGGAACTGGCCGAAGCGATGTGTCTGCCGGAGGCCGAAATGAAGACCATCAGCAAAGCGGCTTTGTTGCACGACATTGGAAAAATCATCATACCGCTGGAAATTCTGGGCAAAGCCGAGGAATTGACTGTAGCCGAACACGAGAAGATTCAAGCTCACGCCAAGGTGGGCGCCGATATTCTAAACGGCATGGAACTGTTCCAGGAAGAAGCGGTTATCGTCCGGCATCATCACGAACGCTTTGACGGCCGGGGTTATCCTGACAGGCTGTCCGGTCGGGATATTCCTATTGGTTCGAGAATCATCGCCGTTGTTGACGCCTTTGACGCGATGACCGCCGGTCGATCAATCAAGGGCAAAAGGGATATTGCTGCCACTTTCGCGGTTCTGGAGGCGGAGAAGGGAAGGCAATTCGATCCCGAAATAGTCGAGACCTTTATTGCCATGGTCAGGGCACAGCGGGCGACCCGGGAATAAAAAAAATGAAGGGCCCGGCGGCAGTTAAGTGTGACGCCGGTACCGCGAATACTTACAAGGATGCCGCCTCAGAAAGGCGTCCTTTTTTCATGTTGTTGTCCGAAGACCAGAAGGGTATGACAGTGAAAACGCAGAATCAGGACAAAGGAAAAGGGCAGGGGAGGAATCTTTGTTTAAGCAAGCGAACAATATCAGCGGCGCATTGCCGGGGATCTTGCTGGCAACAGCCGAAAATCAAGCAGCAGTAGTATCGGCAACGTCATTGTCGTGATTAAAGACCAACAGGCATTCAAATACAGTAATTATTGTAATAACAAAATAAGTATTTACAATAATTACATTATATACAACGTGCGGACATAAATGACGCGAGGTTTACATGAGGGGGGCGAGTCCTTTTGCTTGGTGGAATGTTGATTCAGGCGATGATGATTGAAGACTATGAAGAGATAATCAGTCTATGGACAGGCGCTCAAGGAGTGGGATTAAGTGACGCCGACTCCCGGGAAAATATCGCCATATATTTGGAGCGAAACAATGGGATGAGTTTTGTCGCAGTTGAGGACAGCAAGATTATCGGGGCAGTGCTTTGCGGCCACGACGGAAGAAGAGGCTATATGCATCATTTGGCGGTAAGCGAACCATACCGGGGGAAGGGGATCGGAAAAGCTCTTGTGCAGCGGTGTTTGACCGGACTGCAGGCGGAAGGCATCAAGAAATGCCACTTGTTTGTTTACACCGACAACGAATCCGGGTTGCGCTTTTGGAGTCATCTCGGCTTTGAGCCGAGAAACGGGTTAATCATTTTTTCCAAGGATAATTAGTGCCGGGACTAAGTCTGGTTGTTGTGATCAGAGTCGTACCAACTGAAGTATTGCTCGGCGTAGCTGCGTCCTGAAGCCAGTAACGCTGCCTTCATGGGATCAGTCAAGCCGAAATCCATGGTTTTCACCCCTAATGTATCAATATAGATAGTCCGCTCCCAGTCGCCGCTGTGCAAATGCCGGTCGTTCTGGCTTTCTAAAAGAGTATCAATGACCCGCCAGGTAAAGGAGAACAGGTCATTGACATCATGATGCGGCGGTTCGTTCTGATCGTGAAAAACCCCGATATCGGTTTTTGAGGTCAACCGGAAGCCAAGGGTCTCAAGATTGAAGACATAGGGACTGATGTCTATTCCGTTTGCCTGGAGGGCCTGATTGTGTTCATGATAGAAGTCAGGGATGGTGGAAAATTGATCGACATACTGCTGGCGGTCAAACAGTCTTATCGGGTATTTGTCCACAATGCCGCCATCGGTATAACAGTCGCCGCGGGAGCTCCTGGGCGCCACAAACATGAAGGGAATCGACATCGAGATGCGCACTGCATCAGCCACGCATAAATTAGGAGTATGCTCAAAGGAAAAGGCCTCGGAAAAACCGGTCGACAAATTGGTGCCGATAAAATACAGATCTTTAAAGTTTTTAGCTGCTTTTTGCGTCTGAAGTTCACTGAAGGTTGCGTTTGGAGTGCCTGATTTAGCTGCGATGATGTCCGACAACCAGTTTCGGCAATAGTCTCCTTTGTACCAACCGCATTGAGTTATCAATCTTTCGGTGTCCCGGATGACGCCCCAGGTATCATCAAGAAAGTTGCGAAAATCCAACCTGCTGAGTATTTCAACAATCTCGTCAGGGGCATAATTCAGGCCGACAAGCAGCCCGATTATAGCGCCGGCCGAAGTTCCGCCGACCCGGACAATGTCATTGAGTATACCATATTCTTTGAGGACTTCCAACGCCCCGGCATAAGCAATGCCCTTAACGCCCCCTCCTTCAAAAATCAGATTGCGAAACATGTATTGCATCCGATCCCCTCCCAAGGTCTGCTATTATTTTTATATGTCCTGTGCAGAGGAGACAGACCACTCCTGACGCTCTTGGGGGCCTGTTGTAATTTTTTGGAAGGAATATTCGCGCTTATGGCGAAACCAAAAGCAAGGGGCTCATGTAAATAAGCGGGTGGGGACATTCCGACGGATTGCGCCAGTTTAAGACAGACAATAACATTGTTATAGCGTGTTAAAGGAGGTATGTAAATGGGAAATCTGGAAGACAGCATTAAGATCAAAGCCAGGGAATTGGGATATGAGGCCTGCGGAATCATTGAAGCCGAAAACTTTGGCGAGTTCCTGACCCAACTGAACACGAGAAGCTCACTTTTTCCCCATTCCGGTCCGTTTTATGACCGCCTCAGGAGGCTGGCTGACCCCAGAGCCGGAATGGACTGGGCAAAATCGATTGTCGTGGGCCTGCGCCGTTACGACAAATATAAGATACCTGAAGGGCTGGAGGGGCTTATCGGCAAAGTATACCTGGTTGACGGCAGATTAAGTCATTCCCAAGAATATGCCGGTAACGCCGCGTTTGAGCATTTCCTGCAGGAACTCGGACTCCGGACGGCAGCCAACGCGGCTCCGGCTCGGTGGTCAGCCGTCAGGGCCGGATTGGGAAAATTCCGCAACAATAATTTCGTGTACACCCAGCAGGGATCGTGGAACTGGATTGATACCTGGGTTGTCGATAAGCAGCTGGAAGTTGAAAAACCCATCGACAATGCCAGGTTTGCCTGCCCGGAAGGGTGCGACAAATGTATCAAGGCCTGTCCCACGGCAGCCCTGTCTGCTCCCTTGACCATGGATGCCACCAGGTGTATAGCCTATCTGTCCTTTTCGCCAGGCTCCTTTCCGGCGGAAAACCTGCGGGACCCTATGGGAACCTGGATATATGGCTGTGATGCGTGCCAAAACGTCTGTCCGGCAAACGCCAGGACCTGGCAGGAGAATGAGGCTTATTTTCCCGATCCGCACCCTTTGCAAGATTTGATCACCCTGGAAGCGCTGTTTTTAATGGAAGAAGAAACATACTTGGCAAAGATCCAGCCGCGATTCTGGTATATCGGCAAAGACGCAGCCTGGCAGTGGAAATGCAACGTCATTCGGGCCATGGCGAACCAAGACTCGCTGAAGTATCAGCATTACTTTACCACGGCCTTGGCAGACCCGAACGAAAATGTGCGGAAGATGGCCGGCTGGGCTCTGGCTAAAGCCTGCCAATAATGGCGGCAGAGGCAAAATAAAGAGTACAAAATGGATGGTGACAAGTTGTGAATGAACCGATCACCGCGGTAATCAGAAAGCGATTCTCGTGCCGAACCTATCTGGATCAGCCCATTAAAGAAGACAAACAGCGAAAGCTGGCCGAATTCCTGGCTGCAAGCCAGACCGGGCCTCTTGGCACCCGGGCGCGCTTCACGCTTGTCGCTGCAACAGAATACGACCGTCAGTCGCTGAAGGGTCTCGGCACTTACGGGTTTATCCGTGGTGCGACAGGCTTTATCGTTGGTGCGGTTGAACAGGGTCCGAAGAACCTGGAAGACTTCGGTTATCTTATGGAGCAGGCCATTCTTTTTGCCACCGGCATCGGACTGGGGACCTGCTGGCTCGGAGGAGGCTTCACGAAAAGCAGTTTTGCCAGGAAGATTTCCGCGACCAGCGAGGAAGTGGTGCCCGCAGTGACGGCTATCGGCCATATAGCCGACGGCAGTATATCCGGAGATTGGGTTCGCCGGCGGGTCGGAGCCACTGGGCGGTACTCCATGGACCAATTGTTCTTTGATCAGAATTTCGGTCAGGCCATAACTCCCGATAAGGCCGGTGTCTACGCTGAGCTGCTGGAAATGGTCCGGTGGGCACCTTCAGCCTCGAACAAGCAGCCTTGGCGGATTGTTCGAAAAGAGGATAGGTGGCACTTCTATCTCCAGCGGACCAAGGGCTACGGTAAAGGAAGCCTGATATTCCGGCTGTTGCGGCTCGCAGACCTTCAACGGGTGGACATGGGTATCGCCATGTGCCACTTCGAGCTGGCTGCCCGGGAACTCGGACTGTCAGGCCGTTGGGTGGCCGACGAGCCCGATATTGGGGGGCTGGGTGACAACACTGAGTACACAGTCAGCTGGGTCCCGGCAGCAGGAAGTTAATGCAATACGCCCAATAGCGCCCCTTGACACACCGTACATAATAACAGCCGCGTCTTTTTAAAAGACGCGGCTGTTTCAGGCTGTCTGGCATCTAGCCGTCGACATGAATCTGAAGGTTTTTGAATAAAATTTCGGCTGTTTCCAGACGCCTTTTCGTTTTGGCTGATTCCCTGACCGCGATGGCGGTGATCAAAAAATCCGCCAGAAAGATCGGTGCGACGATGGAATTGTGAAACGCCAGACTGCGGAAGGAACAAGGCAGTACAAGGTCAGAAAGCGGTGCCAGTGGGGACTGATAACCGTCAGTAATCGCAATAACCTTGGGACCGAAGTCTTTCATTACCTTCACCAGTTCCACCGCTTGTTTGGCATAACGGGGGAAGGTAATGGCGATGACCAGGTCGGATTGCAGGATATTCATGATATCATCGATATTGTCGCCAGAGTCGGCTTTTAACAGCCGGCAATTCCCCAAAACCTGGTTAAGGCCGTGATGCAGGTGATAGGCTACCGCAAAACTGCTGCGCATCCCCACGATATAGATGTTGGAAGCCCCCTGAATCATGCTCAGGCAAGTCTCCAGGGCGCCGTCGTTCAGGAAGTTGACTGTAGCCTCAATGTTGTTCAGCTGGGTGTCAGCGCAGTCCAGGAAGAGGTCATCGCGGACGATATCTTTGATATTGATTTCCAGACGCGTGGGCGGAGCCACCCTGTCCCGGAGCAATTCCTGCAGGTCTTTTTGGAATTCGGCGTAGCCTGAATACCCAAGACCGAAAGTGAAGCGCATGACGGTGGTGGTGCTGGTTCCGGCGGCGGCGGACAACTGGTCAAGCGTGAAAAAGGACGCATCAACCGGGTTCTTTAAGATGTAGTCGGCGACCCGGAGCTGACTCGGTGTCAACCGTGAGGTCTCTTGCTTCAAAAGGTTCAGTACGTTTTCTTTCATCAAAATCACCTTGCAAAATGTATTATTTTCTTCACTCTATCACAACAAAGGAAAATTTACAACAAAACGGCTTTACATTCTTTCGCCAGGTAGATAAAATGAAAATATGCAGCAAATGAAGAGCATTTGCACCAATTGTTTCACCTAAGTCTACGGCGCTGCCGCGAAGGAGAAGAGAATATGAAAGATGTGAAGCCTGAAGCGTTTTCAGCAGAGTTTCTGGCCAAGTTACGGGAGCGGTTTTGGTTTGTCGATCAAGACCCGATCACCGGCAGAAGGGTGTTTTTTGAAAATGCGGGCGGGTCACTACGACTCAAAGCTGTGACTGAGCAGGACCAATTGATTATCTCGTTGCCTGACAGCGCGTCCCGGCCGAATAAAACGGCCCGCTGGCTCGGGGAGATGGTCGAACAGGGCAAAGCGGATTTCCGGCTGCTGGTTGGGGCCAAGACCGGTGATATCGTGCCGTCCCTCACCGCCTCCCAGGCGATCTTCCAGATCGCGGGGACAATCATCACCAATGTTCCCGGAACCAACGTGGTTACAACCAGGCTGGAGCACCCGGCGAGCTATGACTCGGTTCATTATTACGCCGGCAAGGCTGGCAAAGAGGTCCGGGTAGCCGGGCTCAACAAAGCCGACGGAGGCGTTGACCTGGCAGAGATTCTGGCCCGCATCGACCGGAACACCAGTATGCTTTCCGTAATTTACGCCTCGAACCTGACCGGGGCTGTCCTTGATATCCAAACAATTGCTCACGAAGCAAGAAAGATCAATCCAGACATCTATATCCTAGTTGACGCGGTTCAGCACGTGCCCCACGCGGCGGTGGATGTTGATGAACTGGGGGTTGACGGTCTGGTGGCGGCTCCATATAAGATGTTCGGCAAACGGGGCTTTGGGCTGGGCTATATTTCGGACCGGGTCGCCCGGCTGCCGCATGAGGAAGTCTATGGCAAGACCAAGGACCGCTGGGCGGTGGGAAGTGCCGATCCTTCAGCATATCATAGCTTGTCACGCATCGTAGACTACATCGCGTGGATCGGCACTCAGTTCGGGGCCGGCGATTCCCGCAGAGACAGAATCCTTACAGGAATGGCCAAGATCAGCGGCCACGAGCAGTTTCTGCTGCAGCGGCTTCTCTACGGCGGGGGAACCCGGCCGGGACTGAAAAAAATAGCAGGAGTCAGCGTCCACTGTGTGCCTGATTCTCCGACCCATCGCGACCTGATACTTGCCATCAATATCGCCGGACAAGATGCCCCTGCCAGTGTAAAAAAGTATCAGGAAAAGGGCATCACGGTGTTTGAACGTCTGGCTACAAGCTCTTTTTCCCAGAGAATTCTGCAGGATCTGGGGCTGCCGGGAATTGTCCGGGTATCGCCGATGCACTTTAATACTATCGAGGAAGTCGACCTTTTCCTTGCAGCCACCGAAGAAATGGCGTCAGAACCAAAGCAGTAGTAACGACGAGCGGCATCTGGAATGATTGGGTCAGACTGGGGTGAGTATATGGCCGGACAAACCATAGCTGAAAAGATATTTTCCCGCCACGCCGGCAAGAGGGCATTTAGCGGTGACAGTGTCATCGCCGACGTCGATGTCACGATGGCTACCGATGGCTCAGGGCCTCTTGCTCTGGAGTTTTTCAAAAAAATGGGCGGCAGTCGGGTATTCGACCCAGAGAAAGTGGTCGTGGTCTTTGATCATTATGTTCCCTGTCCCAATGACAAAGTCGCGGCAATGCAGGAAACTATGCGGGAGTTTTCCCGCGCGGGACAGTGCCGTCTGCTGGATCTCGGGGAAGGAATCTGCCATCAGCTTCTGCCGGAAAACGGTTATGTTTTTCCCGGAGCCCTCATCGTGGGAGGCGATTCCCACTCCACAACCTACGGGGCATTCAACGCCCTGGGCACCGGAGTCGGCTCGTCAGATCTCGCGGCAGCCATGATTTCAGGCCGGCTGTGGTTCCGGGTGCCGGAATCAGTCAAGGTCACATTCAGGGGTAATTTACAGCCCCGGGTGACGGCAAAAGATGTGGCCCTAACGATTGTCAGACAACTGGGGGCGGACGGAGCGGCCTACAAGGCGGTGGAATTCGCCGGAGCCGGGATGCTGTCCGTCTCGGAGCGGATGACCCTATGCAATATGATGGTTGAAACAGGTGCAAAATGCGCCCTCATGCCCGGAGACGCCGTTATCCGGGAATACTTCAAGGATGACGCCGGTTTGGTGGAAGCCGACTGTGACGCCAGATACAGCGGAGAAATCCTGGTGGATCTTTCAGCCATAACGCCTGTGGTCGCTTTGCCACACCAGGTAGACCGGGTAGTGCCAGTGGAACAGGCACTGGGCACCCCGATCCAGATGGGAGTGCTGGGGACCTGCACCAACGGGCGCGTTGACGACCTGCGACTGGCGCTGGAAGTCATCGGGCGCCGCGCCTTGCACCCCGGGTTTGAACTGCTGGTTGTGCCGGCTTCCCGCCAGGTGTATGCCGAGGCAAGGAATGATTGAGCGGTTCGTCGAACTCGGGGCCATGATCCTGCCGCCTGGCTGCGGGCCTTGTTGCGGTAGTAGCCCCGGCATTCCCAGCGCCGGTGAAAATGTGCTGTCCACCGCCAACCGCAATTTCCTGGGCCGGATGGGCAACATCAAGGCCAATATTTATCTCGGTTCGCCGGCCACCGTGGCGGCAGCGGCGATCACCGGAAAAATCAGTGATCCGAGGGAGCTGTGAGGATATGCGCTATGCGGGACAGGCCCGGCGGCTGGGAGACAACATCAACACCGACTACATCATATCTTCGCGCCGGAAGCGCGACACCCTCGACGAAAAAGAACTGGCCAGGTACCTGATGGAGGACATCGATCCGGATTTTGCCGGGAGGGTAAGCCCCGGGGATATCATCGTGGCTGGCAGCAATTTCGGCTGCGGCTCGGCGATGGAAATCGCGGCGATGGTGATCCGTGGCGCGGGCGTTCTGGTGGTCATGGCCAAGTCATTTTCACGGACCTTCTATCGCAACGCCATTAATAACGGCATTTTGCTGGTGATCTTTGATACTGACGAAATCCGGGAGAACGATCTGATTGAAATAGAGACCGCTCAAAATGAGATCAAGGTTATGAGGGATGGCGTAGCTATCGGAACCGGTCTCCCGCTTTCAGCGGCAATGATGAAAATTATCGACTGCGGCGGGCTTGTGGAATACATTAAGCATTATGGCGGGTTTGACGCCGAATAGGGCAAAGCAAGGCGGTTCATTCAGGAAAGAAAGAGGAGATGTGCATGTCGACGCCAGTGTCCGCGAACAGTCTTCCGCCGGCGACAAAGAAGAAAGTCAGCCTGGCAAAACGAATTTTTGTGGCTCTTATCCTTGGTATTTTATTCGGTCACTTTTACCCAGCCTACGGTGTAGCCCTGAAACCGCTGGGCGACGTCTTCCTGCGGATGATCAAGATGTTGATTGTTCCGCTTATTTTCGCGACCTTGGTGACAGGTGTCGCCGGTGCCGGCGACTTTAAGAAGATGGGGCGTCTTGGCCTGAAAACGATGATTTGGTTCCAGCTGGCCACGACAGTTGCCATGATTTACGGACTGATTGTGAGCAATGTCATCCAGCCGGGTGCCGGGGTGGCGATCATCAATGTCGATCCCCAGGCTGCCGCGGCTGCTGCCAAAAAGTCGTTCAGCATCATCGATGTGCTTGTGAACGTAGTTCCCAGCAATATCGTCGAGGCCGCTGCGACGGCTAATTTGCTGCAAATCGTATTCTTCTCCTGTTTCTTCGGTGTGGCGGTAGCGGCGATGAAGGAACGGGGGCAGATCATTCTGCGCGGCGCCGAGGCAGTGCAGGAAGCCATGTTTCATGTCACAAACTATGTCATGAAACTGACCCCGATCGGCGTATTCGGTTTTGCTGCATTCACTGTCGGCCGCTATGGACTGAAGCTTGTCATTCCGCTTGCTAAACTGATCGGATCGCTTTACCTGGGTCTGTTCCTGTTCATCCTTACCGTTCTGGTGGTAGCCTGCGTACTGATCAAGGTGAATTTCTTTCAACTGATGCGGGTCATCAAAGAACCGCTGGCTATCGCTTTTTCCACGGCATCCAGCGAGGCCGCCCTGCCGATGACCATCGAAAAACTGGAGAAATTCGGGGTGCCCAAACACATTATCGGGTTCGTGCTGCCGACCGGCTACGCGTTCAACCTGGACGGATCGGTGCTGTACCATATCATGGCAGTGGTTTTTATCGCTCAGATGTACGGTATCCCGATGGATTTATCAGCCCAGATCCTGGTGATTCTGACCCTGGCGGTAGCCCAGAAGGGGACGGCGGGCGTACCCGGGGCTGCCATGATTGTGCTTGCGGCCATCATTCCCATGTTCAATCTTCCTATTGAAGGACTGTTCATGATTATCGGTGTCGACCGGATCATGGACATGGGTCGGACAGCCGTTAATCTCGCAGGCAACGTCATCGCCACCCTGGTGGTGGCAAGATGGGAGAATGAGCTTCCTGATGAATTGATTCAGGCGGCCTACGCCAAAAATTACGACGAATAACTGGATAATAAATTGACTGCGCCCAAATAACGAAAGAGGGATACCGTCATCGGTATCCCTTTGTTTCTTCACCATCTTCATCCAAGCTTCCGGTTCGACCATAATTTCTTCCCTGGCCAGGTCGACGCTTTTCTGGGTTGAAACATTTCTGTAAATGTTCCAGGGCTACTGTTGGTGTCGCCTGTTTCCCGGGTCATCGGTAGAATCTGCCCAACTAAAATTATAAAGCCAGTCTGCAATTCTGCCTAGTTTCGCCTTCACTGAGTTCTGCTTGTACTTTGTATTAAGTTCAATGTAGATGAAGTCGATGAGGTATGGCATGACACAGACTGGTTTTAACCAGGCCCAGGCCAGCCATATAATTTTGCTGCTGAGATGAAGGCCGCGGATCTGCCATACGCGAAAGATTACGAACAGGGGCAGGATGAAGACAATAAAAGGCGGAAGTAAATATGCTCCGAAAAGCCTCTTATCGCGAATTTCATACAGCGAATAACCTTTTTTAAGGGCCCATGAACCCAGAGCCAACCACACCAGAAAGAAAAACGTTACATATCGATGGTTAAACATGTCAGCTAAGGCCAGGAAGGTTACTGTTGCTAGTATGACAATCAATGCAGCCGGAACCCAGCGATAATTAGCTTGATAGTGGTCTCTTAGTCGACGAACCCGTCGTTCGTTGCTGGATGGGAACTGTATGATTTTCATGACGTCCTCCTAATACGGCAACAAAGGCGTTATCTCGCAAGGCAGAATTCTATTCAATCAGTGCTTTTCCTGCTTGGAAGGCCTGTGCCATAAGCGGTGAGTTACCGCTTGCCGCATGGAGGTCATTGGCTCCAGTAGCTAGGATTGTGTCTACAACATTCAGCCCCATGATTTTAAGTACACCGGCGTTAACGTCGAAAGAACCCTTAAAGGCGTTGGCGTCAGGATTACCTTGCGAGTAGACCATGACCGTTTTCTTGGTGCCAAAGCGTGGCCGGAATTTGGCATCCATCAGCGGGAAAAACCGGTCGAATAGGAGCTTGACAGGAGCAGTCACCTGGTGCATATAGACAGGAGAACCGATGACGACGGTGTCAGCCTTCTTTATATCCTCATATACAGCCTGCATATCGTCTTTTATTGCGCAGGCTTCTTCCTGCCGACAGAAGAAGCAGCTCTGGCAAGGTTTGACGTTCATATCGGTGAGCGTATAAACTTTGGCTTCGGCACCTGCATCTTTTGCTCCCCTAACGATTTCTCCTATAAGCGCCGCTGTGTTGCCGTTTTTTCTCGGGCTGCCGATAAAAGCCACGATTGTTTTCATGCGAACAAACATCCTTTCAAATGTAGCAGTATTATCCCCTATCCAGTGAAGAGCACATAACCATAAATCATTGTTCGACATACCTGGGTGTATATCAGTAACATTTTACCATGTAATATATCTTATTTCCAGCCATGCTTATACTGCTGGCTTACGATATCATGAACAAAAGACATCGATGTCCTTTGTTTTTTGTTTTCCATCAGAAGTGTTCTATAGTCCATGGAATTAGGCTTGACGAAAGGCTTGCCCGCATATTAAAATCAAACTGTACCAACCGGTCGGTAAAGGAGGCGTTAGAAATGGCAGATAAGCGTCGGGATATAATCGCGTTGGCTGCGACCTTGATGCATTCGAAAGGATATGAAAGCACCAAACTAGCCGATATATTGGATGCTGCTCAAATCGGAAAAGGACAGTTTTACCACTATTTTTCTTCAAAGCATGAACTAGGGTTAGCTGTGCTTGACCATTGTTTCGAGAATTGGAACCAGCGTCTGTTGGAAAATATCCTGGGTTCGAATAAGGATGCCGAGACCAAGATTAATGAGATGCTTGACTGGGTAATCGAGCAGCAACGTCGCAATCAGGCTAAATGCGGTTGCGTGTTCGGCAATCTCGCTGTTGAAATGAGTGAACACGACGAGGCTTTCCGCAGAAAGCTGGAGTCGGTCTTTGAGAGCTGGGTGAACAAGATCAAGCCGGTACTCGTCGAAATGGTGTCCCCGGCTCAGGAAGATCCAGACGAGATCGATAAAATGGCTCAGATGATTGTGGCGATGCTCGAAGGCGGCATTCTGTTGATGAAAAGCAAGCAGGATTTAAACGTCCTTATCAATATTACCAGTCAGATAAAGCTTATGATCAATCATTTTGTCCAAAGTCAGCGGCGTAAAGCCAATGCCGGCTCGAATCTATAGCATTGGCCGGCTGGATATTGCAAGCCACAGAAAATGAGGAGGAGTATGTCGTGAACCAAGACGTAAAGCCGGGGGACTCCGGCGAACTGTTTGTACTGTGGACCAGCGGAGACCGTGAAACCGCACTAAGCATGGTCTTCATGTACACACACAACTCAAAACTAAGAGGTTGGTGGGAAGATGTCACTCTGATCGTATGGGGAGCGTCGACGAAGCTTCTGGTTCAGGATGAGGAACTGCAGGGGCGCATCCGTCAGATGATCGAGGCTGGAGTGGATGTGGTAGCCTGTGTTGCCTGTGCTGAAATGTTCGGCGCAACCAAAACCCTGGAAGGGCTCGGCATTGAGGTCAAGCCTATGGGCCACCCGCTGACCCAGTTGCTGAAAGCCGGAAAGACTGTACTTTCCGTCTAGCAGGCTGTGAAAAAATGTAGGGTTCTATCTTGGAAGCCGTATTTACAAGGGACAATGGGCCGATGAAAACTGGGGTTTATCGTCACAGCGAAGCCAAATACAACATGGAACTATAAAAAGGGGGAAACCGAAATGCCGTATGTTAACATCAAAATCACCAAAGAAGGCGCGACCAAGGAGCAAAAAGAGCAGCTCATAAAAGGGGCAACCCAACTGCTGAAGGATGTCTTAGGCAAACCCCCAATAACTACGGTTGTCGTGATTGAGGAAGTAGATGTGGACAACTGGGGGATGGGCGGAGAGACGATTACGGAATTCAGGAAAAAGAACCTGTAAGTTAGTGAACGAGTCTAGAGGAGGGCACATATGGACGCTATCGAGGCTTTATTGAACCGGCGGAGTTGCCGAAAGTTTACCTCCCAGCCAGTTGAAAAAGAAAAGATCATGAAAATACTGGAGTGCGCTAATTTTGCCCCTTCTCCCGCCAACAAGCAACCCTGGGAATTTATCGTCACAACGAACTCAAAATATAATATGGAACTGCAAAAACGGGTCGAGACGATAAAAGAAAAGGTTGCCGAAAAGAGCGGATGGAAGTGGCTTCCTGCCTTTCGAGTGGATTTTATAACCGAAGCACCGGTGCTTATCGTGGTATCTGGTGACCCGGACCGCAATGGCGCGGAACAATTTTTGGACGAACCAAGCAAGGGCTATGAACATGGCTGTTGTGCCGCCATCGAGAATATTCTGCTGGCTGCACATAGCTTGGGGCTGGCAACTCTGTGGCTATCCCTTTTTGAAAAAAGAGATGCCAGAGATATTTTCGGAATCGACGAGAAGCAAGACCCTGTCGCGATTATTTGCCTGGGCTATCCCCAAGGACCGATCACGGCCCCGACACGTAAGGACCTGGCAACAAAGGTGAGGTTTTTAGATTAGGATTTCGATCTTAAGGGGAAAAGAGGGAAAAGATGACTGAGCAAACTGTTATTGTGGAACAAACAAACAATATTGCCACTGTTTTCTTGAATCGACCGGAGGCTTTTAATTCTTTGAACAGAGCGTTGGTTGATGAGTTAACCGATATTTTACATAGGTTGCGTGATGATGAGACGGTTAGCTGCATTGTTATCACAGGCAAGGGGAAGGCCTTTTGTGCCGGCGGTGATCTGGGGTATCTGTCTGAACTCGATGATCCGATACATTTCCGAAGGTTTATAGCTGACGCAGGTGGGATAGTTTCTGCCATCGTAAAGATGGAAAAGCCAGTGATTGCGATGGTTAATGGCGTAGCAGCCGGGGCTGGATTTAATCTGGCTTTGTCCTGCGACTTTATTTTTGCTTCCCAAACCGCCAAATTCGGGCAAGGTTTTGTGAAAGTTGGTTTGGTGCCGGACTGCGGCGGAACCGTTCTCTTGTCGCGGTTAATAGGACTGCACAAAGCAAAAGAGTTGTTGTTCACCGCCGATTTTGTCGATGCTGAGACAGCCTGCCGTCTGGGATTTGTCAACCATGTAGCTGATGACGTTGAACTCAAGGAGATGGTTCAAAAATTCGCCCTCAAGTTGGCCGATAGTGCCCCAACGGCGCTTGGATTTACGAAAAAACTTGTGAACCAGAGCTATTTTCATGATTTTGAAGCAAGCCTGGAGCGCGAAGCCGATATTCAAGCCTTGTGTATGCAGACCGAGGACCATCGGGAGGGGGTTGCCGCCTTTAGGGAGAAACGGCAACCGAAATTTAGCGGGAATTAGATCGTAGGAGCTGAGAATATGATTTTAGGCATAAGCGCAAGCGGCCGGAGAGACGGGGTGACTGGCGAAGCTGTAAAAGCGGTATTGGAGGCCAGTGGGCTAGAATACGACTTCGTCTCGCTGG
>Ga0316232_1003082_pt1 | contig 15901 bp, 14 predicted proteins | sample TBHtaG_FD_206006 | JGI IMG/M metagenome (GOLD analysis project Ga0316232, IMG submission 206006) | Freshwater microbial communities from Trout Bog Lake, Wisconsin, USA - TBH18025_13 | ecosystem: Environmental > Aquatic > Freshwater > Lake > Hypolimnion/Profundal zone | place: USA: Wisconsin... | reverse complement strand
GCCTTGCGCGGCACCAGCACCAGCTTGGCCGCCCGCTCCATGGACCAGGCCCGGTGCCGGGCCAGCAGGCTGCCGTCCCCGGGCAGCAGGTCCGGCACTGCCCCGGCCAGGGCGGCCTCGCTGGAGGCGCCGAAGCGTTCCAGGAAGCGCAGATAGGGCGGCGGGTCCCCGGCGGGTTCCGGGGCCCCGGGGGCGAACATCTGGCCCAGGCCCATGCGGATGGGGTTCAGGTCCAGGCCGTCCAGGCGCAGCCCGGCGCGTCCGGGAATGGCCTGGAAGGCCAGGCGGGCCGCCTCGATCCGGCCGGTGATGGCCCGGCGCCGCAGCACCAGTCCCAGCCAGCGCTCGCGGGGATCGCCCTCCACCTCGGTCAGCCGGGTGCCCTTGAGCTCCACCGTCCAGCGCCGGGACAGATCCGGTTTGGCCTCGGCCTTGAGCAGCAGGAAGGCTTCGTCCCGTTCGTGCAGCAGCCAGAGTTCGGGCGCCGGGTTCAGCACGAAGACCCAGGCCAGGCCAGGTTCCAGGCCGGCCTGGCGGTCCGGCGCCCAGAGCAGGGCCAGGGCCCGGGGGCTGGCCCAGGCGCCCTGGATGGACCCCTGGCCGGCATGCAGTCGGGCCCGGGCCAGGGCGAGCAGCAGCGGGGCATCCATGCCTAGAGCAGCTGCAGGATGGCCGCGGCCGGCAGGACCATGGCGAATTCGCCGTGCAGTTCCGCCAACCCGGCGGCGTGCAGGGCCTCGGCCGGCATCCGGTTGCCGTCCACGTCATCCAGCTCGAAGGCGACGCAGGCGTCCCGGATGACCACGGTCTTGAACCCCAGATCGCAGGCCGAGCGCGCGGTGCTGGAAACACAGTGGCTGGTCGTGAAACCGGCGATCACCAGGCGGTCGATGCCCTGGGCGCGCAGGTGGTTTTCCAGGGCGGTGCCGTGGAAGGCGCAGTGGCCGCTCTTGGCCAGGACGGTTTCCCCGGGCAGGGGGGCGGTCGCGGGCTTGAAGGCGTTGCCCGGTTCGCCGGGGTGCAGGGGCGAGCCGGGATCCCGGGAATCGGTGCGGATGTGCACCACCGCGAGCTGGTCGCGGCGGAAGGCGGCGAGCAGGGCGGCCTGGTTGGCTTCGGCATCGGGGTTGTTGCGCTGCCCCCAGTAGGGCTCATCCCACCCGGTCTGCACGGCGATGAGGAGGAGGGCGATGTTCTTCGGCAGCATAAGCTAAGAGTCTAGCATTCGCCGCGCGCTCACAGGATTTCCTCCACGAACGGGGAGGGGCCGTTCTTTTCGAAATAGGTCTTGAGGATCATCATGGTCCGGGTGGTGACATGGGGGCCGAGGGAGCGGATCTTGCGCAGCCGCATGTGCACCCCCATGGGCGATTCGGCCACGATCTTCAGCAGCAGGCTGTCCTCTCCGGCGATGGTGTAGGCCGCCAGCACATCCGGTTCCCGTTCCAGGGCCTGGATGAACCGCTCTTCCAGCGCGTCATCGTTGCCGGACTGGTAGCGCACCGCCACGAAGGCCACGCAGGGTTTCATGACCGAGGCCGGGGACACCAGGGCACTGTAGCCGCCGAGCACGCCTTCCGCCTCGAGCCGCTTGACCCGGTCGATGACGGTGGGCCGGCTGACCCCCAGCCGCTCAGCCAGTTCCGCATGGCTCATGCGCCCCTCTTTCTGGAGGGCCGCTACGAGACGGCAATTGAGGTCGTCCGTCATCAAGTTTTTTTGCATTGGGTGCCTCGCGAAGCCTCATTTTATTCCAAAATCAGGCTCCGGACAGGTTTGCCGCCCCGCCTATACTTCCTGAACGGTTCACGCCGCTCGGCGCCGCCATCTGGCAAAAGGACTCCCATGGACTTCATCCACCCGTTCACTGACCGCAGCTTCTTTCTGATCGCCGGGCCATGCGTCATCGAGTCCCGGGAGCACACCCATTTCCTCGCCGCGGAACTGCAGGACCTGGCCGAAGCCAGGGGCATCCCGTTCATCTTCAAGGCCAGCTTCGACAAGGCGAACCGGACCTCGCTGTCCAGCTACCGGGGTTCGGACATGACCCGGGGGCTGGACATCCTCTCCGAGGTGCGGGCCCGGATCGGGGTGCCGGTGCTCACCGACGTGCATGAATCGACCCAGTGCGCGCCGGTGGCCGAGGCAGTGGACGTGCTGCAGATCCCCGCCTTCCTGTGCCGCCAGACCGACCTGCTGCTGGCCGCCGCGGCCACCGGCCGGCCGGTGAACCTCAAGAAGGGCCAGTTCCTGGCCCCATGGGACCTCCGGCACGGGGTCGAGAAACTGCAAAGTGTCGCCGGCCACGGGCCGGTGTGGGTCACCGAACGGGGCTCGAGCTTCGGCTACGGCAACCTGGTGGTGGACTTCCAGGCGTTCCCGCACCTGCGCCGAACCGGCTGCCCGGTGATCTTCGACGCCACCCACAGCGTGCAGAAGCCCGGCGCCCTGGGCAAGGCCACCGGCGGCGCCCGGGAGATGATCCCCACCCTGGCCCGGGCCGCGGCCACCGCGGTGGACGGCTTCTTCTTCGAGGTGCACGAGAATCCGGCCAAGGCCCTGAGCGATGGCCCGAACGCCATCCGCCTGGACCAGTTCGGCGCGCTGTTGGATCAACTGCAGGCGATCTGGCGGGTAGCCCGGGGCGCCGCCCTGGAGGATCCTGTGAGCCTTGACAATCGTTGAAATTTCCCAGTGAATACTAGCAGGTCATGGACATCTTGACGGCTTCGGCACAGACAGCATATTGATTGCTCCTCCGGGAGCCTGAATGATCCGAGCCCGAGCCCAATCCAGAGCTTTCCTGCGCGGCCTGGCCTTCCACGCCGCGCCCATGGCCTGGGCCACCAACGTGGAAACGAGCCGGCTGGAGAACCACGCGCCGGAGCCATGGGTGCTGACCATCGCCGGGCGGTCGGGCGGACTGCACCCGCTGGGCGAAGCCAGGATCATGGCCGCGGGCACCGAACGGGTCCTGGCCACCTTGCGCCACGCGGGCGACGCCTACGCCATCGCCCCCGGGACGGCGGTCGAGCTGGAGATTTCCCCCGAGCAGGACCGGATCGGCATCGGCTTCTCCCTGCGCCGGGCCAAGGACGGTCCGGTTTCCGGCTGCCGGTTCCAGGTGGCGCAGGCCGGTCTGGCGGCGCCGGCGACCCTGGAGGTCCTGGCCGGCTGCGCCGCGGTGCAGCTGGATCACGGGCGCTTCGGCTACCCCCAGGAGGGGGCCTGGATCAGCATCGGAACCAGCGGGCACTGAACCCGGGTCGCGGCTACCCTGTTCACATGGCACCCGCGGCTCCTCCCATCGCCCAACTGCTGGACCGGCTGGCTCAAGCCTACCCGGACGCCCGTTGCGCGCTGGATCACCGGGATCCCTACCAGTTGGTGGTGGCCACCGTGCTGAGCGCCCAGTGCACCGACGCCCGGGTCAACGTCACCACACCGGCCTTCTTCGCCCGGTTTCCCGACCCGGCCAGCCTGGCGGCGGGGGCTCCGGCGGAGGTTGAAGAGCTCATCCGGTCCACCGGGTTCTTCCGCAACAAGGCCAAGAACCTCCAGGGCATGGCCCTGGCCCTGATGCAGCGCCACGGCGGGCAGGTGCCGGCGCTGAAGGAGGATCTGGCCCGGCTCCCCGGGGTGGGGCCCAAGACGGCCAACGTGGTTCTGGCCAACGCCTTCGGGGTGCCGGCGCTGGCGGTGGACACCCACATCTACCGGGTCGCGCGGCGCCTGGGGCTGTCCACGGGCAGCACGCCGGACCGGGTGGAAGCCGACCTGTGCCGGCTCTTCCCGGCCGACCGCTGGATCGAGCTGCACCACCAGCTCATTTTCCATGGCCGACGGGTGTGCCACGCGCGCAAGCCGGGCTGTTCGGCCTGTCCGCTCCGGGATTTGTGCCCCACCGGCCGGGGAGACATCCCGGATCCCCACACCGGGCTGGAGCTGGCCGCGGCGGCCCCGGTCCTTGGGGAAACGGCGGCGCCGCCGCCGGGCGCCCCGGACCATGGGCCAATGCGGATCGTCTCCCTGGTGCCCAGTGTCACCGAACAGCTGGTGCAGTGGGGACTGGCGGCGCGCCTGGCGGGGCGCACGACGTTCTGCGTGGAACCCAAGTGGATCCGGGCTTCGGTCCCTGCGGTGGGCGGCACCAAGAATCCCGATGTCGCGCGGATCATTTCCCTGCGCCCGGACCTGGTGATCATGGAGCAGGACGAGAACACCCTGCAGGCGGCCGAAGCGCTGGGTGCGGCCGGCCTGAAGCTCCTGGTGCTGCGCATTCGCTCCCTGAAGGACTGCCTCGAGGCGTTCCGGCAACTGGGCGCCGGCGTGGGCCTGCCCGCCCTGGGCCAGGCCCGGGCCGCGGCCTTGCAGGCCCTGCTCAAGGCCCGCCCCCGGAAGGGTCCCCGGACCCTGACCCTGATCTGGAAGGATCCCTGGATGAGCGCGGGGCCGGACACCTACGTGGCGGATCTGGTCCGCCAGTCGGGCCTTACGCCCATCGGTCCGGACCGCTACCCCACCTTGACCGAGGCCGATCTGGACGCCCTGGACCCCCAGGTGCTCCTGCTGCCGGACGAGCCCTACCATTTCACCGCCCGGCACCAGGCGGAACTGCAGCGTCGCTTCCCCCATGCGTCGGTGCGCCGCCTGGATGGCCGGCATCTGACCTGGTACCTCAGCCGCACGGAGCAGGCACTGGCCGCGCTGGCAGAAACCTAGCCCACGACCGGCGGCTCGCCGAAGCGTTTGAGGATCGCGTCCAGGCTGCGCCGGAGGTCGGGGTAGGTGGTGCCTTCCCGGGTCATGCGCAGGGCCATCTCGTTCATGCCGCCGGGCGTCGCGGCTTCAAAGGCGAGGTCGGCGAAATCGCCGGAATCCGGGCTTTCCGCCAGGGCGGCCAGGGATGCGAACATGGATGCCGTATAGCGTTTGCTCACCGCCGGGTCCGCGCCGCCCGCCGCGCACCACGCCTGGATGAGTTCCAGGTGGGCGTAGAACGGGGAGATCAGGCCGGTGACGGCCCATAGCAGATGCAGTTCCCGCTCGTCGCGCACCGGCATCGGCTCGCCCAGGGACCGCACGAGGCCGGCGACCGCGGCGTCCGCCGGGAAGAAGGGAACCAGGCCCAGGTGCTTGGCCACGTAGGGCAGCGGCAGGACCTTGAACACCCGCCGGGCGGGCCGGACCATCCCGGCCAGGGTCTCCAGCGGGATGACGGGAATGAACGACAGGATCGTGTGGTCTTCGCGGAATTGCAGCTGTTGCATCAGTTCGGGCGCCACGCCCGGCCGCACCCCCAGCAGCACGACATCGCTGTGGTCCAGCACCTCCTGGTTGGAGCTGGCCCGGGTCACCTGGGGAAAGCGCGCGGCCAGGTTCCGGCCCTTCTGCTCGTTCCGGGGGGAAACCAGGATCCGGCAGGGGCTGCCGGAGGTGCAGAAGCCCTCGACCACCGCCGAGACGATGTTCCCGGTGCCGATGCAGCCCAGGCGCGTGCTTGCCGTTTCGGTCATGGCTTCAACCTTTCAGGAATTTCAACATTTCCGCCGGCTTCTGGAAGCCCAGCAGGCGGCGCAGCTCCTTGCCGTCAGCGTCCAGCAGAAGCACGGTGGGGTAGCTCAGGATGCCCAGCTTCGGGGCCAGGTCCTTGCGGATCTTGTAGGTGTCGATGCGCACCGCCACGGCGTTGGCTTGGATCCAGCCGGACACCTGGGGATCGGGCCAGGTGGTCTCATCCAGCTCTTTGCACTGGGCGCACCAGTCCGCATAGGTATCCACCAGCACCAGCTTGCCGGTGGATTTGGCCTGGGCCAGGCCGGTTTCCAGGTCCTGTTCCAGCCAGCCCTGGGCGGCCTTGGGAGCGGCCTGGGACAGGTTTCCGGCCGTGGGCAGCAGACTCAGGTCCAGCCCGGCTTCCACCCCGCGCAGGCCGAGGCCCAGGCCCAGGGCCAGGGCCAGGAAGCCCAGCCCCTTGCTGAACCCGGCGGGCAGGGATTCGGCGGGACGGAAGGCGCCCAGGATCGGCGCCGCCAGCAGCAGGGTGAGGCTCCAGAGCGCCAGTTCCAGCCAGCCCGGCACGACCAGCCGGACGTTCCAGACCGCGAAGCCGAGCACCACCAGGCCCATGCCCTGCTTGAGCCGCACCAGCCAGTCCCCGGAGCGCGGCAGGGCGGCGGAGAAGACCCCCACCGCCATGAACAGGACGCCCATGCCCAGGGCGAAGGTGAACAGCAGCGCGGCGCCCAGCAGGACCCGGCCGTCCTGGGCGATGGCCACGAGCACCGTGCCGATGAAGGGGCCCACGCACGGCGCCGAGATGGGGCCCAGCACCAGCCCCATGGCGAAGGCCCCGGCGAGGCCCCGGCGGGGGGAGCCCTGCAGGCGCGCCTGGAGCCGTTCCGGCAGGCGGAACTCGAACGCGCCGAACAGGCTCATGGCGAACAGGGCGAACAGGACGGAGACCGGGATGAGGAATGCGGGCGATTGCGCCAGGGCGCCGAAGGCCGCCCCGGTCACGGCCGCCAGCACGCCCAGGGCCGTGTAGGTCACCGCCATGCCCGCGACCAGCGCCGCCGAAAGGGTCAGGCCCCTGGCCTTGCCCCCGCCTTTGGCGCCAATGATGGCCATGGTGATGGCGATCATCGGGTAGACGCAGGGGGTGAGCGAGGCCGCCAGGCCGAAGCCGAAGGCCGCCATGAACAGCCAGAACAGGCTGCGCCGCGCCGGTCCGGCAGGCGCCGCGGCGGAAGGGATGTCGGCGGCGTTCACCCGCAGGTCCTTTTCCGTGGGCGGGTAGCAGACGCCGCCATCCCCTTCGGTGCATGGCTGGTAGGTGACCACCAGGTCAAGGGCCGGGGGCAGCCCGGTGCCGGTTACCGGAATGGCCACCCGGCCATGCCAGATGCCGTCGCCCAGTTCATCCTTGGCGTCGGTGGGGGGCAGGGGACCGGCTTTCAGGCTGCCCGGGGTTCCCGGCTTCAGCGCGACGGTCATGAAGGCGGCCTTGAGGTGGGCCCCCTGGGGCGCCGTCACGATCACGGCGCCGGCCTGGAAGGCCACCGCCACATCCTTTTCCGGATCGAACGGGGTGCCGGCGCACAGCATGCAGGCCAGGAAGAACCATCCGAAAACTGCTGCGGTCAAGCGGTGCATGCATCCCCCTGGTGCCTGTGAGCGATCATGTCTTAACCGGTCTGGAAGAACAACCGGGTGGAGTAGACTGGACGGACCGTGAACCCCCTCCTGACCCTTCGCCGCCCGTTCGTGGCGGACCATTTCCACGACCTGCCCGGCTTCGTGGAGGAACGGCATGGCCACAACTGGGACGCGGAGGCCAGCTTCGCCATCGGCGCGGTCGAGCAGGAGGCTGCCTGCGCCGCGGCGCTGGAGGCGTGGGTGGCCCAGGTGGATTACACCCTGCTCAACGCCCAGGCCAGCCTCAAGGGGCGCAACCCCACCGCCGAACTGCTGGCCGAGTGGCTGTTCCAGTTCCTGGAAGGGCGCGGCCAGCCCGCGGTGCGGGTGAAGATCCGGGAGAAGGCCAACTACTGGGCGGCATGTGGAAGGACAGGCCCTTGAAGGCCGGGGCCGGCCTCTGCCTCGGCATCCTCGCCCTGGGCTCCCTCTCCCTGCTGCGCTGTGAACGGCAGGCGGCCCCGCCTGCGGTGCGGCAGCCCCTGCCCACTGTTCCCCCGACCCCCCTGGAGCCTTGGCGCTGGCACTTCGTGGGCGGGGTCCTGGTGGTCCAGGGTGAGCTGAACGAGGCCACCGAGCTGATCCTGAAGGGCCGAACCCTTTCCGAAACCTATCTGGCGCCGGCGGGCCCGGTGCGCTGGGAGCTTTTCCGGCCGCCCCCCGGAGAGGTGGCGGAACTTCGTTCGGCGGACGGCAAGCTGCTCGCCACCTGGGATTTCGATGCCAAGCCGCCGGCGCCACCCCAGGTGGCGGTCCTGCCGCCCAAACCCAAGCCCGCTCCGGCGCCGCCAGCTGTGCGGGTTCCACCCCCGCCTCCCGTGGCGAAAGTCGAGCCGCCTCAGCCTGCACCAGCACCGCCACCCGCTCCAGTGCGGATCGTGCCGCCCGGACCATGGGCCAAGGTCGAACCGCACCTTCCGCTGCCCAGGTCCAAACCAGCCCTGCCGCCTCCTGTGCTGGTGGCGCCCCCGCCTGTGGCCAAGGTCGAGCCCCCTAAACCTGCACCAGCACCGCCACCCGCACCGGTGCGGATCGTGCCGCCCGGCCCATGGGCCAAGATCGAACCGCACCTTCCGTTGCCCAGGTCCAGGCCGGCCTTGCCGCCTCCTGTGCTGGTGGCCCCCCCCCCTCCCGTGGCGAAAGTCGAGCCGCCTAGGGCTGTTCCAGCACCGCCTCCCGCTCCGGTGCGGATCGTGCCGCCCGGGCCATGGGCCAAGATCGAACCGCACCTTCCGCTGCCCAGGTCGAGACCAGCCCTGCCGCCTCCCGTGGCGAAAGTCGAGCCGCCTAAACCAGCTCCAGCACCGCCTCCCGCTCCGGTGCGGATCGTGCCGCCCGGACCATGGGCCAAGATCGAACCGCACCTTCCGTTGCCCAGGTCCAGACCAGCCCTGCCGCCTCCTGTGCAGGTGGCGCCCCCGCCCGTGGCCAAGGTCGAGCCGCCTAAACCTGCTCCAGCACCGCCACCCGCTCCGGTGCGGATCGTGCCGCCCGGACCATGGGCCAAGATCGAACCTCACCTTCCGCTGCCCAGGTCCAAGCCTGCCCCGCCACCACCCGTGCTGGTGACGCCACCAGCCCCCGTTGCTGAAGCCGGGCCGCCCAAGAGTGAGTATGTCTCGCGTATCCCCGCAGGGGATACCGAGAGGACTGCCCCGCCTCCGCCGCCGGCCCCGGTGCGGATCTTGCCGCCCGCTCCCGTGGCGAAGGTCGAGCCACCAAAGCCGGTCCAGGTTCCGCCTGCGAAGGCCGCGGCCAAAGTTCAGCCGGTCGCGCCGCCCAGGCTGCCTGAGCCCGCGCTGCCCATGGTTCCGGTCAAACCTTTGCCGCCGGTTGCCGCTGGTGGGCCAGCGGCGGCAGGCGGGGCGGAGTCCGCCCTGATGTGGCCGGGGGCCGGGGAGGCCCTGAACCTGGTGCGGGGCCCCAGGGGCGAGCGGCGGATCTGCATGACCTTCGACGGCGGCTCCACAGCGGAAGTGGCGGTGGATGTCCTCGACGCGCTGCGCGACCACGGGATCAGGACCACCATCTTCCTCACCGGCGACTTCATCCGGAAATATCCGGATCTGGTGCGCCGGATGGCAGCGGAGGGCCACGAACTGGGCAACCACACCCTGACCCACCCGCACCTGGCGCCCCGCTACAAGCGCGACCCCCTGTGGACCAAGGAACGGGTCCAGAAGGAACTGCTGGACGCCGACCGGGCCCTCTTCCACCTGCTGGGCCGCCCCATGGACCCCTACTGGCGGCCCCCCTTCGGTGAGCAGACCGCGGAGCTGCGCCAATGGGCGGAAGAGATCGGCTACCGCACGGTGAGTTGGAGCGAAGGCGCGGACACCCTGGACTGGACCACGGTGAAGGAATACAACCTCTACCGCAACGGCAGCGCCACCATCGAACGTCTGGAAAAGCGCATGCACAAGGCCGACGGGGACGGGCTCATCGTGCTGATGCACCTGGGCTCCCTGCGCCCTGCCCTGGATCGCCCCGCCAAGTACCTGGGGCCCTTCATGGACCGCGCGATCAAGGACGGCTGGCACTTCGTGTGCATCGGCGATTATCTGAAGTCCATGGGCAAACCCCGGTGGGAACCCTCCCGGCGCGTTGCGCGGATCAGCCAGGACAACTAGCAGCCGTGGCGGAGCAGGCTCCGCTGCGGCTGCTACGATAGACTCCAGTAACCGTGGAGGTGCCGTGAAAGGAATGGGCAGGATCCTGCTCAGAGTGGTGGCGGGGGCGTTCGCGCTGGTCATGGCGCTCTCCCTACTGAGCTTCCACCCGCTGGATCCGCACCCCTTCTCCCAGGGGGCCGTGGGGGCGCCGGTGCACAATCTGTGCGGCGTGCTCGGGGCTTCCATGGCCGGCATCCTGCAGACCCTGGTGGGCGCCGGCGCCTGGCTGTTCCCGCTGTACATCCTTTGGGAATGCTTCCCTTCCGGCAAATCCCAGTGGCCGCGGCGGCTGGCCTGGGTGGCGCTGGCGATCTCGGCGTGGACCCTGCTGGGCGGCCTCGGCCCGCACCTGTGGCCCCTGGGCGATGGCCAACGCCCCATCGAACTGCGCTGGGGCGGCTGGATGGGCCGGATGATGTGGCCGCCGGCCCGGCGCGCTTTCGGGCCGGTGGGACTGCCGGTGGTGCTGGGGGCGCTCACCCTCCTGGCCCTGCTGGTGCTGGCGCCCATCCTCACCCGGGCCATCGGCAGGATGCTGGCGCGCTGGTTCGGGCGCACCGCGATGCCCTGGATCAAGCCGCTGCCCGCCAAGGGGGCACGGGGCTTCCTGGGCATGATCCGCCGGCCGTTCCTGGCCATGGGGCGCAGGCGGGAGGTGCCGGACCTGGACGCCCAGGATGCCCGGGAGATGCTCCACATGGACACCCGCAGGCAGGCCGATGAGGCCAACGTGGCCGCCCTGGACCGGGCCGAGCGGGAGGCCGCCGAATACCGCAGGGCCAACCACGGGGCGCCGGACGAGCTGCCGATCATCAACTCCATGCACCTGGAGGCCGGCCTGGACCGTGATCTGGACGATGATCTGGGGGAACATTCACTCATCATCTCCCATCGCTTCACCCCCCCGGGGGAGCCGCTGCCGCCGCCGACCCTGCTGCGCAACCTGCCGCCGCCGGTGGTGAAGACTCCCCTGGTGCGCCCCAAGGTGGAGCGGGACGCGTTCGGCCGCTTGGCGGAACAGCAGCCCCTGGGCCTGACCGAGCCCACCCCGTCCCTGCCGCTGCCGGAACTCCCCGCCGCGACCCCGCCGGAGCGTCCCGCCGCGCCCCGGGTCCGCGCCCCCGCCCCGGTCCCGGCCCCGCCTCCGGCCCCACCGCCGCGCTGGAAACCCGCCGAGGAACTGAACGGCGTGGTGGACCGCCTGGAACTCCCGCCCCGGCGGCTGTTCGATCCGCCCGGTTCCGAACAGCGCCTGGACATGGCCGCGCTGGAAGCGACCCGGGTCCTGCTCCAACAGAAATTCAACGAGTTCAAGGTCAAGGGCCTGGTGACCGGGTTCCAGCCGGGACCCGTGGTGACGGTCTATGAATTCCAGCCGGATCCCGGCGTCCCGGTGGCCAAGGTGCTGGGCCTGGAGGAGGACCTGGCCCTGGGGCTGAAGGCGGAGAAGGTGCGCATCGACCGCATCCCCGGCCGCAGCCTGGTGGGGATCGAGGTGCCCAACCACCACCGGGAAGTGATCAGCTTCCGGGAAGTGGTGGACAGCCCGGCGTTCCGCGATCCTTCCCAGAAGGACGCCCGCAGCCTGCTGACCCTGGCCCTGGGCAAGGACATGGCCGGCCACCCGGTGGTGGCCGATCTGGCCAAGATGCCGCACCTGCTCATCGGCGGCTCCACCGGCAGCGGCAAGAGCGTGGGCGTGAACGCGATGATCTGCTCCCTGCTGCTGCGCGCCCTGCCCAGCGAAGTGAAGCTCATCCTGGTCGATCCCAAGATGGTGGAGCTGGGCATCTACGAGGATATCCCGCACCTCTGGGCGCCGGTGGTGACCGACATGAAGGAGGCCGGGCGCGTGCTCAAGTGGGTGGTGGCCCAGATGGAGGACCGCTACCGGCGCCTGGCCATGCTCAGCGTGCGCAACCTGGAGGGCTTCAACGCCAAGCTCATCGAGGCCGGCGGCAGCATCGACCTGGGCGACCGCACCCCCAATCCGCGCTGGCCGGACCGCCCGGCCCTGCTGGAGCCGCTGCCCTACGTGGTGGTGGTGATCGACGAGCTGGCCGACCTCATGATGGTGTGCCGGGCCGAAGTGGAGGACAGCATCGCCCGCATCGCCCAGAAGGCGCGCGCCGTGGGCATCCATCTGATCCTGGCCACCCAGCGGCCCTCGGTGGACATCGTCACCGGGGTGATCAAGGCCAACCTGCCTTCGCGCCTGAGCTACCGGGTGAACACCAAGATCGACAGCCGCACCATCCTGGACAGCGCCGGCGGCGAGCAGCTGCTGGGCAAGGGCGACGCGCTCTTCCTGGCCCCCGGCAACGCCCGGCCCCGGCGCATCCACGCCGCGCTGCTGACCGAGGAGGAGACGCTGCGCCTGGTGGACTGGCTCAAGGAACGCGGCCGGCCGGACTACCACTCGGGCCTGCTCAACGCCATGGAGACCGAGGATGAGTCCGGGGAGGGCCCGCTGGAGGCTGCCGGGGCCGCCGGGGACGACGTCTACCAGCGCGCCGTGGCGGTGGTCAAGCGCGAGCGCAAGGCCTCCACCAGCCTGCTCCAGCGCAAGCTGAACATCGGCTACGGCCGGGCCGCGCGGATGATCGACCGCATGGAAGACGAAGGCATCATCGGCAGCGACCGGGGCGTCGGCAAGCCCCGGGAAGTGCTGGTGGGCGAAGACTAGGGCGGGAGGTAAAATGGATTGCATGGAACCTGACGCTCAAGCCTTTCCCCAGCGCGTGCCGTTCAAGATCATCGGCCGGGGCGCCGAAATGGACCCCGCCCGGATCGCCGCCCTTATCACTGAGCACCTCGGCCCCCAGCCGGCCGCGGATCGCGTCCACACCGTCAACCAGCGCGGCGCCTTCACCAGCCTGACGTTCTGGGTGACCCTGCCCGACGAGCACGCCGAGCTGCCGCTCAGGACCGCCATCCAGGCCCTGGCGGGTGTCATGATGCAGCTTTGAAAGACGAATTCAAACCGAGGTGGAACGAATGTTTTCCCAGTGCATGCTCGCGGGGGCCGATCCCCGGTTTGTCATCCAGGTCCACGGCGGCGCCTGGGCCATTCCCGAAAGCCTCCGGCAGCCCCACATCGACGGGGTGCGCCGGGCCCACGGCGCGGCCCTGGATGCCCTGGAGGCCGGGGAGCGGCCGCTGGACGCGGTGCTGGCTGCGCTCAAGGTGATGGAGGACGACCCCACCTTCGATGCCGGCACTGGCAGCTTCCTGAACGAGGACGGCGAGGTGGAGCTGGACGCGGCGGTCATGGAGGGCAAGGACCTCAAGGCGGGCGCGGTCGCCTCCATCGGCCGGTTCAAGAACCCCGCCGCCATCGCCTTGGCGGTGATGGAGCGGACCGAGCACGTGCTGCTGATCGGCGCCGGGGCGGAACGCTTCGCCCTGGCCGAAGGCTTCGTCCCGGTGCCGCCCAGCAGCCTGGTGCACCCCCGGGAATTTGCCGGCCATGCGGCCTGGGTCGCGGCCGGCAAGCCCGACGCCCGGACCTTCTTCGACGAGGAGGGACGGGTGGACGCCAGCGGCGCGCTGGTCGAACACCACAAGCGCGGCACGGTGGGCATCGTGCTGGGGGTGCGCAGGCCGGCCGGCCGTTATGAGCTGTTCGCGGGCATCAGCACCGGCGGGACCCGCGGCAAGAAGCTCGGCCGGGTCGGGGACGCGCCCCTGGTGGGCTGCGGTATCTACGCCGACGACGAGGGCGGCGCCATCTGCTGCACCGGATGGGGGGAGGCGTTCATCCGCACCGCCGCCGCCAAGACCGCCTCGGACTTGATCGGCCGCGGCGTCGCGCCCCAGGAGGCCGTGGAAACGGTGCTGGCCAACCTGTACCGCCGGACCCAGGGCCGGGGCGGGATCATCGCCATCGGCCCGGACGGCCGCACCGGGGCCGCCTTCACCACCCCGGACATGGGCTACGCCGGTCCCGGCTGCCGGGAACTCAGGGTCTGAGGGTGCCCATCATGCGCGGATAGGGCGCGGTTTCGCGGACGTGGGGCAGCTTGCAGATCCACGCCACGGCCCGCTCCAGGCCGAGCCCGAAACCCGCGTGCGGCACGCTGCCGTAGCGGCGCACGTCCAGGTACCATTCGTAGTCGGCCTGGTTCAGGCCTTCGTGGGCGATCTGGTCCAGCAGGTACTGCAGGCTGGAAGCGCGCTCGCCGCCGCCGATGACTTCGCCGTAGCCTTCGGGCGCCAGAAGGTCCGCCCCCAGGGCCAGCCGGGAGTCGTCGGGATCGGGCTCCATGTAGAAGGCCTTGAACACCTTGGGGAAATGGTGGACCCAGAGCGGGCGGTCGGTGGCGTTCATCAGGATGGTCTCGTCGTCGTTGCCGAAGTCCTCGCCCCACTGGATGTCGCTGCCCAGCTGCTTCAGCCGCTCCACGGCCTCGGTGTAGGTCATGCGGTTGAAGCTGCCGGAGAGGGCCGTCTCCAGGGGCGCCAGGTCGCGCTCCAGGATGGCCAGCTCCTCGCGGCGGTTCTCCAGCACCCGCTGGATGATGAACTTGGTCAGGCGCTCGCCCAGGACCATCACGTCGTCCAGGTGGGCGAAGGCCACTTCCGGCTCGCACATCCAGAACTCGGTGAGGTGGCGCCGGGTCTTGCTCTTTTCGGCCCGGAAGGTGGGACCGAAGCAGTAGGTCTTGCCGAAGGCGGCCAGGCCGGGCTCCTGGTAGAGCTGGCCCGACTGGCTGAGGAAGGCCATGCCCTGGTCGAAGTACTCGGTGCCGAACAGGGTGGAGGTGCCTTCGCAGGCGCTGGGGGTGAGGATGGGGGCGTCCAGCAGGGTGAAGCCGTCCTCGTCGAAGAAGTCGCGGATGGCCTTGGCGATGGTGTGGCGCACCCGCAGGATTGCCCACTGCCGCTTGCTGCGCAGCCAGATGTGGCGGTTGTCCATGAGGAAGGCCGTGCCGTGCTCCTTGGGCGTGATGGGGTAGTCCACGCTCTCGCCCACCAGGGTGAGGCCGGTGGCCAGCAGTTCCGGTTCGCCGGTCTTGGGATGCTGCTGCACCCGGCCGGTGATGGTGATGGAGCATTCCTGGGTGAGCTTGCCGGCCAGCTCATAGCTGGCGGGATCGGCCTCCGCCGCGCCCACCACGCACTGGACGAAACCGGAGCCGTCGCGCAGGTCGATGAACCGGGTCTTGCTGGTCCGGGCGTTGCGGACCCAGCCGCGCAGGGTCACGGTCTGACCGATGTGCTGCTTCAGGTGACGGATTTCGACGATGGGGGCTTCCACGGCATGCTCCAGGGCTGAACTTCCATCATGCCGTACTGCGCAGGCAGTTGTTAGACCTTGCCCATGTCGCGGAACTTGGCGCCGACGATCATCTGCAGGCCGCGTATGTGGTTCAGCACGCGTTCCAGCTTCTGCCGGGCGATATCCTGGAACTGCAGCTGCTGGAGCAGGCTGAACACCCTGTCCTGCAGATCGGTGCCGAGCCGCTCGATTTCGGCCAGGTTGGCCTCCTCGCCCTTGAGCCGGCCCAGGGCGGCCTCCTGCTTGAGCCGGACCAGGGCCTGGAAGCCCTTGTCGCTGCCGCCCAGCATGGACTCCACGCAATCGAGCACCTTGCCCATCTCCTGCTCGGAGTGGGCGATGGCCTCCTCCATCTGCGGAATGATCCGGGCGCCTTCCGCCGCCTTGGGCGGGGCGAGGTCGATCAGTTCCCTGAGCCCCTGGTCCAGGAGCTCGTCCTGGTCCTGGGCGGCCGCCGTGTGCAGCTGCGCCCGGGTGCCGTGGAAGGTGGTGATGAAGGCGGTGTCCAGCAGGGCGATGATACGCTCGCCCTGGAGCACGAAGCCCAGCACCCAGGCGCCTTCGGGTCCCGAGAGCAGGGGGCTGGCGGTGACCAGCTGCTCCGGGGCGGCGCTGATGACCGCGTCCACCGCGTCCACCAGGATGCCCACCGGGCTGGCGCCGCCCCGGCTCAGCACGACGATGTTCCTGGACAGGCTGGGGTCCTGCTGGGCCAGGCTCATGCGCGAGCGCAGGCTGATGACCGGGATCA
>Ga0316232_1003072_pt1 | contig 15921 bp, 10 predicted proteins | sample TBHtaG_FD_206006 | JGI IMG/M metagenome (GOLD analysis project Ga0316232, IMG submission 206006) | Freshwater microbial communities from Trout Bog Lake, Wisconsin, USA - TBH18025_13 | ecosystem: Environmental > Aquatic > Freshwater > Lake > Hypolimnion/Profundal zone | place: USA: Wisconsin... | reverse complement strand
AAGAAGGCGTATGCGTATCCCTGGAGAAAGTTATCCAAGTCGGTCTTATAAGCTTGAGTTCCCCAGGAATCGGGAGAGGTCGAAGCGTAAGGGTAGGTCGATGTCCGAGGCGAATAGTTGTCAAGCAACCCAGTTCCGCCGTTACCGAAACCGTTGTAGTAGTAGCTGACCGTAACCGGACCAATGAGGCTGGAGGTGAGGTTGATTTGCCCCGTCGCATAGTTAATTGATCCGCTGGCGATTCCACTACCAATCAGGTTCGAATTGCCATTATCGCCGCCCGCTACGGAGTTCCCTATCGTAATAAGAAGGGAGAATTTATCAATATTGGCGTGTTTCAAGTTGAGGCTTACGCTGCCGCCGCTGCTGGAGACTCCGGTAACCTCGTTCGTCACCTGTGACCCGCTGGAACCAAAAGTTGTATAAGAGCTTCCCCAGGCTGCGTTCAAAGCTTGAATCGTTCCGTATTCATTTTGCAAAAACTGCGCCAGTTGCGCCTTGCTGTGATTGGAAGTGTCAGTGAAAGGTATCGACGGAGTAGCGAACGGACTCATCGTTTGCCGGGGGGCAGAGTTCAGGATAATCCACCCGGCGTGGTCGAAAGATTTGCCTGCGGGTGAGGTCTGAAAATCCACTCCAGCTTCGAATCCGGTGAAGTAGTCGCTATCCCCGGCAACTCCGCCAATAAAATACGGGGTCTGGGACGCCGTAGATGGCGAATAGCACGAACTGGATCCTGTGGATGAAAGGTTGCAATCATTGGCGTATACACTCAAAACTACACTAGGGTAGTTGGGATCATAGACGTCGGTCAGATGAAGGTTGGACCCAGTCCCGATCGTCGCATCGTAGAGGTACCAGATGTTCTTGCAAGTAGAATTTTGTTCGCACGCGATATGCGCATTAGCTCCGAAATAATTAATAAAAGGAGTGGGCGGTGCGACGACAGGGCCGTACGGATCAAACGGGTAGGCCATTCTGTATCCGCCGGGTCCAATGCCATTGAATCCCCATGACCGAATGCGCCCTACAGCGATATTATTCTGAGCTTCAGCGCCAGGATACTTGTTCGAAGTCGTAGCGTCCCATGATTCAGGAATGAACGGCGACTCGGTGTGTGAATCTCCATACCCGACGTAGTAAACGCCCCTATGGATGTAGGGGTGTCCCAGCGGATCGCAATAGACCCAATGGTTGCCAATCTTCTCAGTGTAGAAGTTTCCCCGCGCTCCCCCGGGACAGGAAACGTTGGCAACTCCGCTGTACTCATCCAGTAGTGTCTGTGCTTCGGCAGAAATCGAAATGCATAGGAGCGCTGCAAGCAGAATGGCCAGGTGTGCGGAGCTTCGCCTCAGAAGAAGACTTGCTGTGAGTAACACGGTGATTCTCCTTACTAACTGGAATCATCGGCTACTCGATCTGCGGGCAAAGTATTACGAAGGTAACTTTTGAGGATTTCGGCAATCAGAGGTACCGGCCCAAGGTAACAATCTAACTAGGGGTTCTTACTAAGGAGGGATTCGTGCCGGCACGGGAAGAACAAGCAAGCGCATCAGCACGTTGTGGTGGATTGGCGGAAGGCAGAATCTCCTGGAGAGACCCTGCCTCTATTGCTATTGCGGGGGGGCTCGCCTTTGATCACCACGCCAGCAGCGCGCGTACGTCGCGCACGTTGGTCCCTGTATATCCGGTCATAATTGTATCGCCGAGCGCGTCAAAGAATGGGTAGGCGTCAAAGCCCTTGTGTGCCGCTTCAGCATTCAATCCCATTGCGATCGCACGCGCGATCGTAGTTCCGTCCGCCACCGCTCCCGCGGCTGGACTGGCGCCATCAATGCCGTCCGTTCCAGCACTGAGTACGGTGATGTTTTCACCTTGAATCCGTTGGGCGCAGTACAGAGCAAATTGCTGGTTGCGTCCACCTGCCCCGGGATTTCCCTCGATGGTCACCGTGACTTCGCCGCCCGAGATCAGGCACACACGGGAGTTCCCCTTGCGTAGCTCACGCACCCGCTCCAGCAGGTAATCAGCGGCCTTGCGGTAATCCCAGTCGTCGCAGGAGTTATCAATATGAACAGTGAATCCATTCGCCTTCGCTCGCTCCTCTGCAGCCTTCTGTGCCGTGACATTGGAGAGCATCGGCCACCAGCGCGCGCGGTCAAACAGTGGGTCGCCGGCCTTTGGAGTCTCCTTCAGCCCGTGTGACTGGAACAAATTGCGCACACTCTGTGGCAGTTTCGGCAGCAGGTCATATTTCTCAACAATTTCATAACACTGCCCGATGGTGCTGCTGTCTGGCATCGTTGGGCCGCTGGCGAGCGAATCCAATGCGTGGTCGGGTACGTCGGAAATCATGATGGAGAGCTGGTGTGCCGGCGCAGCGGCCACCGCTGCGCGTCCTCCCTTGACGGCAGAAAGGTGTTTTCGCACCGCGTTGATCAAGGCAATCGGTGCGCCGGAGTGTACGAGCGCACGGTAGGTCTGCACGAGATCTTCGAAGGAGATACCGCTGATTGGTTTTTCGAAAATTGCCGAGCCGCCGCCGCTCATCAAGTAGATCACCAGAGAGTGTTCGTCCAGCGGTTCCAGCGCCTGAAGCACGGCTTCGGCCCCGCGCATCGATTCATGATTGGGCATGGGATGGCCGCCCTCGAAGTAACGGAAGCCAGGTACTGGGACTTTGGCCAATGTGGGCGCGCAAACAATTCCCGTCAACCCCGCTCCGGCACCCACGCGTGACATCAGGGCTTCTAAGCTGGTGTGAGCCCCCTTGCCCACGGCAACGACGAATACCTTGGAGAACGTGCCAAGGTCATAGACGTGTTCGCCGAGCCGAAGAACGCCCCGTTCATAGTGGAAATCGCGAGCGAAGCCACGTTCGATACTGCTTTCCTCGACTGCGTGCTGAAAAATCTGGCGGGCAATGGCGCGCACTTCGTTCGCGTCCCCTGAAATAGTGCTGGTCGCATTCATGCGGGCAATTATACGGCAGATGTACTGATCGCAACTATAACTATCGCCAGCCCCTTCACAGCCCCGACAGCTCTCTCCTGTGAGCCACTTCGCTGGTCGTTTTGCCCAGCAAGCCGGATCCGTTTTCTGGCCTACCTCACCCTTTTTATGCAACAAGGAGGCGACCATTGTCTGTGGCACACATCTAATCTCTAGCCGATGGACGTATACAGCGCGTTCAACAACTCGCTTTTTACATTCCGCCGTACTTCTTTTGTTGACTCCCGGCGGCGAACACGCTACGCTCCTGCCCAATGGTATTTGGCTCCATCCAGAAGCATCCCTTGCAGCCGTTTTCGCCCTCTCGTGTCTTCATTCATCAGGCTCAAGTTTCTGCAGTGCTTCAGCATTGTTCATCGGCGCAGACCGCGCCAGAGGTGAATTCAAACTCTCGATGAAGAAAAACATCGAACTTCGTCCCAATGTCGAAACTCTGTTCGGTACGCGCGACGAGAACCTTCACCTGCTTGAAGACGGGCTCAATGTAACCGTCGAACTCAAGCCCAATTCCATACAGATTGACGGCACGGCCGAGGATGTGGCCAGGGTCGAGCAAGTGTTCAACGACTTTGAATATCTGCGGGCTCACGGTCAGCAGGTTTTCAACGGCGAACTCACCAGCATGTTGCGCGTGCTCGTCGCCGATCCGGCGGTCACACTGCGCCAGCTTGCCGAAACCGGCAAGCAACGCTCGGCGGGCAGCAAGCGGCAGGTGCAGCCCAAGAGCGTAAATCAGCGCCAATACCTGGAAGCCATCGAGCAGAGCGACATGGTCTTCGGCATTGGTCCCGCAGGAACCGGGAAGACCTACCTCGCGGTAGCTATGGCTATCTCCGCCCTGCTCTCCAAAAAGGTTGCGCGAATTATTCTGGCGCGTCCTGCGGTGGAAGCCGGCGAACGCCTGGGCTTCCTTCCGGGTACCTTGCAGGAAAAAGTCGACCCCTATCTTCGTCCACTCTACGACGCTCTCTACGACCTTCTGGAGCCGGAAAAAGTGGACCGCTTCCTGGAGAAAAACGTGATTGAGATTGCCCCTATTGCTTTTATGCGTGGCCGCACTCTCAATGATTCCTTTGTGATTCTCGACGAGGCCCAGAACACCACCAGTGAACAGATGAAGATGTTTGTCACCCGTCTCGGTTTCAATTCCAAAGCGGTCATCACCGGAGACATTACGCAGATCGATTTGCCAAACCCCAGCCGCAGTGGACTAGTCGAGGCAAAGAACGTCTTGCAGGGAGTGGAGGGTATCCGCTTTCAGATGTTCAATGAAACCGATGTAGTTCGCCATCAACTTGTGCAGCGCATCGTTCGCGCCTACGAGGCTTATCGCGCCCGCGATGACCGCCAGCTCACTCTGCAGTTGGGCAGCGACCCAGCCCGCGCCGCCGGACTTCAGACAATAACAGACGAGACAAACGAGAGCACTGCCTTCCAGCAGTAGCGCTTTGAGTACAATAGAGGGAGGGCTCTACGCCCTCCCCTTTCCTTTCGCAGTTGTATCCGGGATTGCCCGGAATTGAGACCAGTGATAGTAGAACGAAGAAAATCGAAAGACCTGAGCCGATTGGCCCTCGCGCGGTTTGCCAGCCGGGCTCAGCGTGTCGCCGGGCTCGCCGGAGAGGTCAATATCCTGCTCACGGGCGACTCGGAAATCCGACGCCTCAACCTGCAGTTCCGTCGCAAGGACGAAGCCACCGATGTTCTCTCTTTTCCCAGCGGCCAGCCTCTGGTGGGCGGCGACATCGCCATCTCGTTGCAGACGGCTCGCGCCCAGGCTGCCACGATCGGCCACGATCTACTCACCGAAGTCAAAGTCCTCATTCTGCACGGCATGCTGCACCTGGCTGGACACGACCATGAATCCGACCGTGGCCAGATGCAGAAACTCGAGCGGCGGCTTCGTGCCGAACTCAACCTCCCGGCTGGCCTCATTGAACGGGCCAACGAACGCACTGCGTCGTCCAATGAGAAAGTCGCACGCACCATAAGGAGGAGGCCATCGTAATGGGCTTCCTGATCATCTTTCTCCTGCTGCTTGCGTTGCTTGTGGTCAGCGCCTACGCCTCGCGTCTTTATACCGAGAGCGGCAAATTCCTTTCCCGCGAGTTTCAGGAGAATATTGAGCTTTTCGAGCACCAGATCGAGCCACGGCTTGGGTTCACCCATCACCGCGCCGCTCTTTCCTTCGCCCTGCTTGAGCAGCTTCTTACCGCCGCGATCTGTTTTCTTCTCGCCTGGTCGGTCTTTACTCAGCCTCGCTGGACGGCCGAAGAAGTCGCGCAAGCCGTATTTTTTGCCATTACCATCATTCTCATCTTTGATCGATTCCTGCCCTATCTGCTTTTCTCGCGCACGCGCGGAGGCTGGCTTGTCCGCTTCGTGTTCCTCCTCCGGATACTGATCTGGTCGGTTTTTCCACTCACCATGGTTCTCGGCTTTCTTCAGTCCATCATCTCACTCACCCGTCCGCAAAACGCCGACGAAGAGCCTGAGCATCCCTCAGAAGCGGTAGATGCACTCATTGAGGCTGGACAGGACGAGGGAATTCTCGAGGAGAGTGATCGCGAGCTCATTCACTCCGTTGTTGAGTTTGGCGACAAGATCGTCCGCGACGTTATGACTCCGCGCCCCGCCATTGTTGCCGTCTCCGCCGACACCACGGTCGAGCAGCTTACCCACCTCCTCTCGCAGCATCCTTATTCGCGGGTCCCGATCTATCGCGTAGATCTCGACCACATCGTGGGCATTGTCTCCGCTCGCGACCTGCTCCAGGTAGCTGACACCGATGCCGCCCGCCGGGTCGCCAGCAACCTGATGAAAACCGATGTCTACTTCGTTCCCGAAACTAAGCGCGCCAGCGAGTTGCTCAATGAGATGCAGCGCGCCAATCGTCGCATGGCTATCGTGATCGACGAATACGGCGGTGTAGCGGGCCTGGTCACTGTCGAGGATCTCATCGAGGAAATTGTCGGCGAGCTCAGCAATGAGGGCGAGTTGCGCAACGAGGCCATCCGTGAAAGCGACAACAGCTATATCGTTCTAGGAAGCCTCGAAGTCGATCGCCTCGAAGAGCTTTTCGGCCTTCGCCTCTCCGACGACTGGCACGCCACCACCGTCGGCGGGCTAGTCACTGAAATTGCAGGACGCATTCCTCTCCCCGGCGAAGTTGTGCAACAAGGCGATCTTCGTTTCGAGGTTCTGGAGTCCACCGCCCGCCGTGTTGAAAAGGTGCGCGTACTCACCAAACAGCCGTCCCCCATTCCCAAGAACCCCGCAGTGGAATAGCATCGAAGTGTGCGTTCAGGATTCGTAACCATCATCGGCCGTCCCAATGCGGGCAAATCTACTTTGCTCAACTCGCTTGTCGGCGAAAAACTCGCCATCGTCACCCACAAAGCGCAAACTACGCGCAGCCGAATCACCGGTATCGTCAACGTAAAACGCAAGGGCAAACGCCCTGCCGGCCAAGTCGTCTTTGTCGATACACCTGGCGTACATAAGCCGGAGGACCAACTCAACAAGCGCATGATGCAGGAGGTCTATGATTCGCTTGAGGGCTGTGACCTTCTCCTGCTCATCGTGGACGTTACCCAGAAATTTGGCACTGGAGACGAGTTCGTTCTCGATATCGTCAAGCGCGCCAAGCTGAAGACCTTTCTGCTGCTGAACAAGATCGACCTCTTTGAGAAAACAAAATTGCTGCCCACCATCGAAGCCTGGTCGCAGCGCTTCGAGTTTGCTCAGATCGTGCCAATCTCCGCCGCAAAGGAACAGGGTAAGGAAGAACTGCTAACCTCTGTGATTAACGCGTTACCGGAAGGCCCCAAGTATTTTCCCGAAGACCAGATCACGGATCAACCCGAGCGTTTCATTGTCGCTGAACTGATTCGCGAGCAAATCCTCATCAACACTGCCCAGGAAGTCCCCTACGCCAGCGGCGTGCTGATCGAAAAATTCGAGGAAGGCAAGAAGCTCTACCGTATCTCCGCAATAATTTTTGTCGAACGCGAAGGGCAGAAAGCCATCGTCATCGGCAAACAGGGGTCAATGCTGAAACACATTGGCACCCGCGCCCGCCAGCAGATCGAACGCATCCTCGGAGTCAAAGTGTTTCTCGAGCTCTTTGTGAAAGTGCGTGAAGGCTGGCGTGACAATGTCCACGCCGTCGACGAGGCTATCGATTGGCGCAAACAGGTCGAGGCGCTGAATACGCGCCTTTCCGACGGGAATGAAAAACCCGAAAGCGGCAAGACTCGGGATAGGAAGGCCAAGCCCCAGAAGGCTGAAGCTCAAGAATCTTAGGATGCACAAGCGGCGCGGCGTGCGGAAAGGTTAGGAACCCATCCGCACGCCGCGTTTTCTCTTACAGTGCTCGTTGACCTACCTCTATAACGCTAACTTCCTGCGAATTGTGCCAGCAAGGCCCACCAATCCGGTAGCCAGCATAAGCATGCTGGTGGGCTCGGGAGTTGTGGTTGTGCCGTGGTTGTCATTTGGATCATCGGAAGTGCTGTAGTTGATGTTCGCGTAGAATGCCACTCCGGAGGGACCTCCGTAGTAGTTGCTTTCGGAGATCAAAAGGGTGTTGACGCCGGACACAAAATACGACGAGTCAATGGTGGTGAAAAGAAGGCTGCTGCCTTGCGTTACCATGCCACTGATGAGATGTCCATTCAGGAAGACAAATCCCAAATCATCCACATTGGCTCTGCCAGACAAGGAGGCACCGTAGAACCCACCCGGCAGCCTAAACGTCGTCTCAACAAAACCGCTATTACCGATACCGGTGCTAGTCTGACTGTTCCATGCAGCGGGTTGTGGCGGAACCTGAACCGGGAGCGTTCCTGTTGGCGCATCATATGGGGCGCTAGTGAAGGTGCCGGTCGGAGATGTTCCGACCAGCATGAACGTCAGACCGGTGGTGTCGCCCGAAACTAGAACAGGATTGATGCCACAGGGGCCATAAGAGCATATTCCGTAGGGAGAATCCACGCTTGCACCCATGGTGGAGGCGTCACTCATTACGGTGATAGTGTCAGCTGAGAGCGGTAGCGCCACTATCGCCAGAAGCATTACAGCCGTCAGCGAGCGCGCCGCAAAGCGAAGGAACGGCACCATCTTGATTTTGGACTCCATACTTCTCCTTAAGTCGAGCACCACCACGGATGGCTGTTACGGTTCGAACTTCTGTTTGCGTACAAGCTGACTGAGCATACGCAGTTCCTCATAAGCCAACCGACACGGACATAACGCCATGTTTGCGTTCAGGGGGTTAAAGAGCAATTTTAGTGCCATCTGGCTACGCTTTATATCCAGACACTTACGCGAGCTGTTAGCTGGGTAGCGCAAGAATTTGCGGATTGTGTGCCATTATTTTGTCCCTCTGCTGGGTTGGGGAGCGGTCCCGCGTCCGCCAATGCTGTCAATGTGAGACTACAGCAAAGTTCGTGGCCGCGATCAGTTCTTCGAAGTCTTCGCCCTCCATCGCAACTCCATCCCCGCAATTACGCCTCGTCCGGGCATCGGAACACCGGGAATCTCCTGGTACTTCGTGTCGGTCAGATTCGTCAGTTGCACATACGGGGTCAAGTAGCGAAACTCCCGACCCAGCGTCCACTCTACCAGCGGATAGGTCGTGCTAGCAAAGAGTTGCAGATTTACAGGGTTGGTCGCCCGCCGCTGCAAGCCCACCACTCGAAAGCGCGAATCGAAGCCACCTGGGACCCTGCCCCACCACGTGGCCACCCCGGCGTTGATCGGATAGTTAAACGCATACTTCGATTGCAGTCCATTCAATGATGCTGCTATGCCGCGCAGTCCGGTATAGCTCAATTCGACACGCTGCTGCCGGGGAAGTTGCCAACGTATTGACACTTCGGCGCCGGTAAAATTCAGGTTCTGAATATTCTCAGCTCTGTAGGGCAGGTTTGGATCGCTGCGCACATAGTCGATCACATCCCGGTCTCGGCGGTGGAACACGTCGGCTTCTACCACCACCCCGCGCTTGATCAGAAACTGCACTCCGCCCTCGTAGCTCCACGCGGACTCGGGCTTCAAAAATGGATTCCCCAAATCTGCGGGATCGCTATAGTACAGTTCCGTGTAAGTTGGCAGGCGGAAGGCATGCGAAGCCGATGCTCGCAGCTTTACCCTGCTAGTCGCCCAATAGGAACCTGATACCGATGGGCTGAACACCTGCCGCCCGCCCGTGTAGAGCTCTTCGCGAGCGCCTACGTTGAACGAGAAACGCCGCAACGCCCGTGCGTCCAAACTCGCGTAAATGCTGCCCTGATCTCTGGTGTGTGTGCCCAGATTTGTGCTGTCGATATGCTCCCGTAACCCCTCGAAGCCGTAGTACACGCGCACGTTTTCGCGAATCTTTTCATACCTTCGCACCGCCGCTTGGTAATCGGTGGAAATGTGATTGTTCTCATAGATTGACGGATTGCCACGGAAAAGAATGAACTCATCTGTGTGTCGCCGATAGGCAAAGTCTGCGCTAGTCTGCTTTCCAATCGGTTGCGTCCATGCCGCTAGCCACCCTTTGCCGCGTTCCCAGCTAGGGTACGGACCATAAAATCCCTGCGCGCCATAGGGACGGTCGCTGACCCCCAGCAGTATGTCGCTGCGTCCCAGTCGAGTGTTGATCCCGGTCTCCGACGCGATCGCCAGATTCCGGTAGTCGCGGTTTGGGATGAACCCCGTCGATAGCTCGCGAACAAACGTCAGTTGCTCACCGAACTGCTTCCGTACCAGGGTCAGAGCCCCGCTTTGCTGATTCGTTCCCCAGTTGCCGATGCCTGCGCCCAGACGAATCTCACTCCGGTCTGGAATGGCCGTGATGAAGTTCACCGCACCGCCCATCGCGTCCGATCCGTACATCGTCGAGCCTGAGCCCTTGAGCACTTCGACCCGCTGCACTGACTGGAAGGGAAACGGGATGTCCAGATTGTTGTGGCCGGTCTGCACGTCGTTCAGTCGCAGTCCGTTGACAAGTACCAACGATTCGCCAAATGTTGATCCGCGAATCGAAAGGTCCGCCGAGGTTCCGGGGGCGCGCTGCTGCACGTCAAGAGATGAATCCTGCTCAAGCACATCAACCCAGTTTCGGTAGCTCACAGGAGACTGCCCCACCGGAATCGTACTCACAGACCGGTCGGTCTCCTCCAGCGGAACCGCATCGTAACTACCGGTCACCACCAATTGTTCTTCGTGGCGCGGCAGGTTGGTTTGAGGTTGAGCGGAAGCATTCGCACTTGGCGAGTTCTGTGCAAAAGCCGCGTAGCTAAATACAAAGAGGAATGCAATGACTCTCATGGACACCTTTACGAATGTTGTTTTTCAGTGGGGCGGAGGTAAGCGCAACTGCAACTGCAGAATGTAACCACCATTGCAGAGGTGGAGTTCATTGCTTCCCACCTTGTCCGCGCAAGAGCGGCGCGGCAAAGGTGGGGCACCCGGCATTTCTTATTCTTCCGCCTCTTGAAACCTTGTAACCTTGAAACCTTGTCTACTCCTTCACGGCGATTCCCAGCGTTTTCATTTTGCGGTATAGATGGCTACGTTCCAGTCCTAACACTTCGGCAGTGCGGCTCACGTTGCCATTATTTTCGTCCAGCTTTTTCAAGATGTAATCGCGCTCGTAGGCGGCGCGGGCCTGGTGCAGGGTGGTGAAGTCCCCCAGTGAACGCCTTGTGCCTTCGCGATACAGAACCGAGGGTAAGTGTTTGCGCTCCAACCGTTGCACCGTTGGGTTCATAATGACGATTCGTTCGATAACGTTGCGCAATTCGCGCACGTTTCCCGGCCACAGATAGCGCGTCAGAACCTCGAGCGCCTCGTCGGCAATTTCCTTGGTCCGGCGGCTGTACTGGCCGCTGAATTCTCTCAGAAAATGCCTTGCCAGCACCGGAATGTCTTCTTTCCGCTCGCGCAGCGGAGGCACGACGAACGGAACAACGTTCAGCCGGTAAAACAAATCTTCGCGAAAGTTGCCGCGCGCAATTTCCTCTTCCAGATCTTTGTTGGTAGCCGCGATCACCCGAACATTCACCGTGATCGGTTCCTCCATTCCAATCGGGGCAAAGCGGCCTTCATCCAACATCCGCAGCACCTTTGACTGGGTCTTTAAACTCATGTCTCCAACTTCATCCAGAAAGAGGGTTCCACCGTCAGCCTTGCGGAGTTTGCCTTCTTTCTCGCTATCGGCTCCGGGAAACGCGCCTTTACAATAGCCAAACAGTTCGCTCTCGATCAGGTCCTCAGGAATCGCGGCGCAGTTCACTTCCACGAACATACTGTCTTTGCGAAGGCTTTGGGCGTGGATAGCGCGCGCCACCAGTTCCTTGCCCGTGCCGCTCTCGCCATAAATCAGCACCCTGCCGTTGCTAGGAGCCATCAGCCCTATCTGTTGCCGCAGCGCCTTCATCGGAATGCTGTCACCAACAATTTCCGCGTGCGATACCTGTCGCTTCAACTCCTGGTTTTCAGAGCGCAGCCTCCGCGCCTCGGCGGCGTTTTTCACCACGATGAGTGTCTTGTCTAGCGACAGCGGCTTTTCCAAAAAGTCGTAGGCCCCCAGTTTGGTCGCACGCACGGCGGTTTCCACCGTCCCGTGCCCGGAGATCATCACCACCTCAGGCCGGTCGTCCAGATCCTTCACCTCCTGCAACACGGCGAGCCCATCCATGTGCGGCAGCCAGATGTCCAGCAGAACCACGTCGAAATGCTGGTCGCGCATCAGGGTCAGTCCACTCTCGCCGTCTTCAGCGGGAGTCACACGATAGCCCTCGTCCTCGAGAATCCCGCCCAGCGTCTCGCGAATGCTCGGTTCGTCATCCACTACTAGGATGTGGATCATCGCCCACCTTTCTTTTGTTTCAAGCTTTTTCCTGTGACTCGACCGGTTCGGCCGGAGCCCGTTCGGTTGATGCTCCCGCCACCGGCAATTCCACGAGGAAGCGCGTGCCCGATGGGTGATTCTGCTCGACCCTTATTGTGCCGCCGTGGTCCTCCAGAATTCGCGCCACGATCGCCAGCCCCAGTCCAGTCCCTCGTTCCTTGGTTGAGAAGTACGGCAGGAATAACTTCTCCTTGGTGTCATCCGACACTCCTTCGCCGGTGTCGGAAACCTCGATCTCCACCGTATCGCGGGTCTCAAGCAGTGCCGTGCCAATGCGAATTTCGCGCACCAGGGAGTCCTTCATGCTCTCCGCCGCATTGTCCACCAGATTGGCCACTACTCGCTTAATTGCCTCCGGATCGGCCATTACGCGCGGCAGATCGTCGGCCAATTCCAGTTGAACGTTGACCCCAGCCAGCCGCCCGTCGAAAAGCGCCATGGCTGACAGAATGATCTTGTTCAACTCCGCCGCCTGCGGCTGCGATTGCGGAAAGCGCGCCAGGGTAGAAAATTCGTTAACCAGCTTTCGCACTGTTTCCACTGCGCTGCTGATCGTATCCGCACAACTCTCAATGATCGTCCGCGATGCGCTCTCGCCGCCCATTGCGCGTTCTATGTGCCGCTTGATGCGTTCGGCTGACAGTACAATCGGGGTCAGTGGGTTCTTGATTTCATGCGCAACCCGGCGGGCTACCTCTCGCCAGGCAGCTTGCTTCTGAGCTTTCAGCAGGTCACTCAGGTCCTCGAACACCACTACGTATCCAAGCCGGCGGGTCATGGACGCCACCGTTATCCCAACCTCGAGCGGCGCCCCGTGCCCCGGAATCTCCATCTGCGAGGTCGTCATCCCCATGCGGTCGGCCTTCCGAGTCAGGCGGCGAATTTCATCGGCCACATCGGGCGCGTCAGCAGGGAACAGGTCGATCAGACGCAGTCCCGTCTGCTGTCCCGGTTGCGTCACCCCTTTGGGCTGGAACATCCGGATCAGGGCTGCATTTACACGCGTTACCTGACCCAGCCCGTCCAGTGAAATCACGCCCGAGGGAATGCTTTCAAGAATGGTTTCCATGTGCAGCCTGCGTTCTTCCAGCCGGACGTTCACATCCTGTAGTTGGCTGCGGTTGCTCTCCAGTTCGGCCGCCATACTATTGAATGAGGTCACCAGTTGACCTAGTTCGTCGCCTGCGCTCACCTCGACGCGGTAATCCAGTTTTCCCGCTGAAATTGCTTGCGTGCCTTCCGCCAGCGCCGTTACCGGACGTGTAACCAACTTGCTTAGCGCCAGTGCCGACCAAGTGGTGCCAAACAGCACCAACAGCGTAATAAGCAGCAGTGCCTGCATGTAGGTTTGCCGGATAAGCTTGTTGTTGCGCCGCAACTCCTGGTAGCGTTGCTCGCTCTGGTCCAATTGGATCAGAGCTTCGCTATACTTTTCCGGCAGAGGTTGCGCCACGGCCACGTACCCCAGGTTTTCCACCGGAGCTGTCCCCAGCATGTAAGCGCGGTTGTTCAGCGTGAATTGGCGCGGCTTGCTTTGCGAAATCACTACGTCTGGGACCGCCGTACGCAAGACCGCCCACGGCAGCGGGGAGCCAAAGCTGGCCTCGATCTGTCCTTTGTAAAAAGCAAGTGCAAAACCGCCCTGCAGTGTAATCTCGTGCTCGCGAAACTCCTTCATCAGCGAGCCGAACTTGCCTGTGTGGTACGCCTGAAGCGCTTCGGGGCTTGCGGCAATCGCCCGTGCCTCGGAAATCGCGTTTTGTCCCGCGTAACGGCTTAACAGATCGGCAACGGCTGTGCTTCGCCCGTGTACCTCCTCGATCGGTTGCGAAAACCACTTATCGATCGAGCGGTTCATCAGTCCATAAGCGAACAGGAACATGGCGATCACTGGCCCAAATGAAAGCACCAGAGCGCCCAGCACCATCTTGCTCCTGAAGCGCGACCCCGCCGTTCCTGCCTGCCGCTCCAGGTAGAGCTTCAGCAAAGTCCGCATCAGGACGAAGATCAGTGCCACCAGCGCCAGGAAAATCAATGCCGAAAGCGCTGCAAACACAAACGTCTGCACCAGGGAGTCCGGTCGCAGAAATTTAAGGTTAAACGCCGCCTGCGAGAAGATTATGAGCACCAGCAGCGTAATACCCGCGCCAAGCAGGATGATTTTGCGGCGTCGTGGGCGAGTTGGGTCAGGGGTATTCAATCGAATCTCTCACCGATTCTAGTGCAGAAAAGACACAAAAATCGCAGAAATTGCAAACTGGTCGAGGATGACTAGTTCTGGACAGGTCCACGCTGTTTCCGGTTCACAACTCGGTTCGTTTCCAGCAACTCGCGCAGCGGGCAGTTCTCGCACTTTGGCTCGCCTTTCACGCAGAAGTGCTTTGCTGTTTGCACAAGCAACGCGTGAAATTCGTTATAGCGCTGGGCTAACCCGCTCCGCTCCATTTGCGAGGCCACCGAGGGCTTATGCGGAATAACCGCAAATGCTTCGGGTACCTCATTGTCCGGAGGGTGCCGCATCTTGGCCTCCTCGTGGTCTGCGTGTTGACCTTGCCCTCGCCATATCGCGTCGATCTCTCCCTCCCCGTCGAGCGCTTTCTGCACTTCGAGCCGTATTTCCTCGTACGGCTTCTCTTTATCTAACAATCCATGTCGCTCAAAGATGCGCCGGGTGTAGGTATCAACCACAAATACCTCGCGGTTGGCAGCGTAAAGCAGGATTGAGTCTGCCGTCTCCGGTCCAATTCCCTTCAATCCCAGCAGTTCCTCTCGTAGCGTCTCTGTCGGGCGACCAAACATCGTGTCGAGCGACCCACCGTAGTTCGCGTCGAGATGTTCAATTAAGAGCTTCAGGCGGGCCGCTTTCTGACGGAAATATCCAGCCGGTCGAACCAGTTGTTCCAGTTTTTCGATCGAGGTATTGCGGATTCCGGAGACCGACAGCACTCCTGCGCGCCGCAGGTTTACCATTGCCTGTTCCACATTGGTCCAAGCAGTGTTCTGGGTCAGATATGCTCCCACCACCACCTCAAATGCCGAGCCGGCTGGCCACCAGTGCTGCGGGCCCATGGCGGACTCCAGCTTCCGGAGAATGGACCTGATTTTCTCTTCCCTTGAACCTTTTGCCCGCATGTGAGGAGTGTATCGGATGTATGTTGTCGTTTGGCATTTGCCGGGTAGTCCCTTCGTCATCACCCCACCCCTCGATCCGATTGACAATTAATGTCAAACTGCTACTCTGCAGATATAGCGAGAGATTGCGTTTGCAGAGCGGTATGCAGGCGAATGGCTACGTTTCCCCAATCGTCGCACGATACGCTCTAGGCCAGTACCGCTTTTGTCGCGGTTGTTTGGAACTGTGTTGGCGGCCGCAGTTCTGCAGCTTGATGGATTAATTCTCCCGAGTGAGGATAAATTTTGGCGAACCAATACGCGGCATTTGATCCTGCGAATTATGTGATCGACCCGAAGATCGTGAAGACGATCTCAGTGGAGGTCGCACGTAAATACAAAATTCTGGCCCTTGGACGGAGCGGTGCAGCCCTCCAGGTCGCCATGGTGGACCCAACAAACTACCGCGCACTTGATGACCTGAAATTCATTACCGGATATGACATCGAGCCGCTTAAGGGAAACGAAGCCGCCATCCTGGAAGCCATCGAGTATGCCTACAATGCGCCGGAGGCGGGTGGTAGCGAGGAACTGAATCAGGCGCTCGCTGCCTTTGGTGATGACTTCGAGGCCGAAGAGGGCGAGGATCTTGATGGGGGCGATGAGACTTCTCTCGCCGACATGGAAGCTGCGGCCGAAGAGGCTCCCATTATCCGGCTCGTCGACGTGATCCTCCGCGAAGCCGTCAAGGCTAAAGCCAGCGACGTTCATCTTGAGCCCTATGAGAAGGAATACCGCGTTCGCATCCGTGTAGACGGTGTTCTTCAGGAGTTGATGAAGCCGCCACAAAAACTGCGTGACGCTATCATCTCCCGCATCAAAATTCTTGCCCG